>Ga0247757_10000648_pt1 | contig 27765 bp, 18 predicted proteins | sample UWRJL126311R4_FD_180929 | JGI IMG/M metagenome (GOLD analysis project Ga0247757, IMG submission 180929) | Plant litter microbial communities from Arlington Agricultural Research Station in Wisconsin, United States - UWRJ-L126-311R-4 | ecosystem: Environmental > Terrestrial > Plant litter >...
CAGGGCTGCGACGGGGAGGACCACCGTGAAGGTCGCGCCGAGGTTTTCCCCGGGACTGTCGGCCCGCACCGAGCCGCCGTGCAGTTCGACGAGCTGCTTCACGAGGGACAGCCCGATGCCGAGCCCCCCGTGCGTGCGCGTTGTGGTGGCGTCCGCCTGGCGAAACCGCTCGAAGAGATGCGGCAGGAAACTCGGGGCGATGCCGCGGCCCGAATCGCTCACGATGATCTCGATGTGGGAATTCACCCGCGCGGCGGTGATGACGATGCGGCCGCGGTTGGGCGTGAACTTGATGGCGTTGGTGAGCAGGTTCCAGACGACTTGCTGCAGGCGCTTGGCGTCGCCCAGCAGGCCGCGCGTGTCGCCGAGGACCGTCTTGATGGACATCTGTTTCGCCTGGATCGAATGCTCCACCGAAGCGAGCGCCTCCGTGATGATCTGGCGCAGGTCCACGGGGGAGACGTCGAGCGTCATCTTGCCCGAGATGATCCGGCTGAGGTCCAGCAGGTCGTCGACGAGCTGGGCCTGCATCAGGGCGTTGCGCTGGATGACCTGGATGCCGTGGGCGATCTCGCTGCGCGCAGTGTTCTCGAGCGCCAGCACCTCGGTCCACCCGAGGATCGCGTTGAGGGGTGTGCGCAGTTCGTGGGAGACGGTGGCGAGGAACTCGTCTTTCAAGCGGTTCGCCGTCTCGGCCAGGGCCCGCGCGGCGCGCTCGCTTTCGAGCAGCTGGTCGCGTTCCGCGGAGACGCGTTTCATCTCGGTGATGTCGCGGGCGATTTTCGACGCGCCGACGATGTGGCCGGCGCTGTCCTTCACCGGCGAGATCGTGAGCGAAACCGGGAAGTGTTCGCCGCTCCGCCGGACGCGCACGGTCTCGAAATGGTCCACCCGGTCGCCCCGGCGCAGGCGTTGCAGGATCGCGGCCTCCTCGCCGTGCCGGTCCGGCGGGATCAGCTTCAGCACCGACTGGCCGACGATCTCGGCCGCCGTGTAACCGAAAATGCGCCGGGCGCCGTCGTTCCAGGTGATGATGATCCCGTCGAGATTCTTGCTCACGATCGCGTCGTCCGAGGAATCGACAATTGCCGCGAGCAGGCTGTCGGGCGGCGCGAGCAGCGGAGTGAGCGGGGGATCGGGACGCGGAGCTGGAGCCATGTGGGATTTGGGCGTGGAGCCTGGAGAGGGACGTTTATCCTCTCACAAATCCCCCGCGCCGACAGCGGGGTGTTCACCCACTGCGCCACGGGTCATCGCGGCCCGCGAAGTCATTTCATCCTGCAAATCGCGCGGTCAAACCCGCGGCAACGGCTACCGGCACGCAGCTCCTCGCGGCGGGCCGCTCGCACCGGCGGTCATGGACCGCCGCTACGACGGAGCGTGCCGGTTACCGCGCCGACGGCGCGATGATGGTCTCGCCGGCGACGTACTGCGCCTCGACGAGAATTTTCCGGCGCGGGGCGGTCGGGTGCTGGATGCGGTTCACGAGGCGCGTGACGGCGGCGGAGCCGATCTGCTCGTGCGGCACGCGCATCGAGGTGACGCGCTTCTGGCCCGCGGCGGGATCGAGGCCGTCGAAGCCGGTGATCGAGCAATCCTCCGGCACGCGCAGGCCGCGCGCGGGCAGATCCTGCGCGAGCTGGTACGCCTGGTGGTCGGCGGCGCAGACCCACGCGGTGACGCGGTCCTGCTTCACCTTCTGCGCGACGGCGTCGGCCACCTGCGAGGGGCTGAGCTTCGGGAGGTTCTTCTCGACGTTGACGACCCACTCGGGGCGGAAGGGGAGGCCGTGGTGGAACAGCGCCTCGATGTAGCCGCTGAAGCGGCGCGCGACCCAGTGGCCGCCGATCGGGTATTCCCACGAGAGGAAGCCGATGCGCTTGTGCCCGGCCTCGGCGAGGCGCTCGACGAGCGCGCTCATCGCGGAGGCGTCGTCCGTGTCGATGATGTCGATGCCCGGCTGGCTGTAGCTTTCGAGCACGGCGACGGTGCAGAGGCGCTTCGAGATGAGTTCGACGGCTTTTTCCGCGAACGGGTAGATGAGGATGGTGCCGCGCCAGTCGCCGTTGCGCATGTTGCGAAACACCGGCTGGCGGCTGGATTCGGGATGAAAGTCGGCCGGCGCCTGGTAGCACACGTCGATCGTGACGCGCTCGATCTCCGCGCGGTCGCGGATGCCCTTCAAAATGTACGGGAACGTGGCCATCACGACGTTGCCCGCGGGCACGCCGATCATCACGCCGATGGTGAAGGAGCGGGAATTTTTCCCGCGGCGGCCGGCGCGGCCGGGCGTCTGCTGGTAGCCGAGCTTCGCCGCCATCTCCTGCACTTTCTTGCGCGTTTCCGCGCTGATCGCGGGGTGGTTCGCCAGGCTGCGCGAGACCGTGGCGCGCGAGAGATTCAGGCGCTGGGCGATCAATTCCTGGTTCACATTCGTCATGGTGGGGTGGGGAACTTCGCCGCGGTTCGGGAGCTAACAGGGAGGTGATGCGGCGTGCAACGCACAGAGCAACATACGTGGACGAAAGTTATGCAACAAAATTCATTACACACCTCAATTTTGGATGTTATTGACGTACACACATATCAGTTAATATCTACACATTAACTTATTAGACATCTTTTATGGGTCAAAATATGCATGCAACAAACTATGCACATAAAAATTGACAGGGGTGCACGCAAAATCCTCTGATGGTCCAGCGTCCGGCGTAATCCGGATTCACCCCTCAAACCCCAGCCCCCGCCGTCCCGAGTAGTTTGCCTGTCGCCGTGCCTCCGCATGGCCGCCGTCACGCTCCCCGGGCGGAGACCCAAACAAACCAGACCCCATGAACCTCAAGAAACATTCCGCGTTGTACGCGGGATTGATGATTGGCGCGGCCACCTTGGTGTGGCCGCTCGCGGCCCGCGCCCAGCAGGCCGCCGCGCCCGCTGCCACAGCGGACACCGCCAAGAAGGACGACGAGACCATCGTGCTCTCGCCCTTCAAGGTGAAAACCGACAAGGACGACGGCTACGGCGCGACGAACTCCATTTCCGGTTCGCGCGTGAACACGCCGATCAAGGACATCCCGATTCCCATCCAGGTCATCACCGACCAGTTCATCAATGACATCGGTGCGACCAGCCTGCGCGACTCCCTCGCGTACGTGTCGAGCATCAGCGTCCAGTCGCAGAACGACCTCGAGAACCGCGGCGGCACCTTCGGCAGCCCGTACGGCCCCGGCGGCGTCAACAACCCCGAGGGCGTCACGTCGAACATCAACGGCGTGCAGATCAAGATGCGCGGCTTCATCACCAACAACGTGCTGCGCGACGGTTTCTATCGCGGCAGCCCGTCCGACGCGATCAACATCGAGCGTATCGAAGTGGTGCAGGGCCCCAACGCCCTCCTCTACGGCACCGGCAACTTCGGCGGCGTGGTGAACTATCTCACCAAGAAGCCGCAGGACACGGCCCATGCCGCGGCCAGCGCTTCCATCGGCACCGACAATCTCCTCCGCGCGACGATCGACAGCACCGGCCCGATCTCGCCCACCTTCGCCTACCGCGTGGTCGGCGCCTGGGAGGACACCGACACGAACGTGGACCACCAGAGCCTCAGCCACTGGTACATCTCGCCCTCGCTCTCCTGGCGCCCGACGCACAAGACCGAGATCCTGGCGCAGTATGAATACACCGATTCCGAGCAGAACGGCTTCGGCTTCCGCGCCCTCCGCGCGGCCCAGGGCACCAGCGGCACCCCGATCAACAACGACCAGCTCGAGGCCACCGGCTTCTACTGGCCCCCGGGCGCCGACAAGCGCACCTTCAACCTCGGCGGTCCCGACACCTACAACAACCAGCAGCAGGACAACATCGAGCTGACGCTCACGCAGCAGATCCTCGAGGAGGGCGACTGGATTCCCCGCGTCGACTTCTTCGCCGGTTACAACCGCTCGACGTTCAACACCCAGACCCGCGACGCCAACGGTGGCATCCAGCAGGTCTCGGTCGGCAACCCCGGCTATAACCTCTCGGAGACGATTACCATCACCTCGGTCTCCAACGGCCTCGGCGAAGGCGTCACGCCCTCCAACGGCAACCTCCAGTACGGCACGTTCGACCACGAGGTCGCGCGCTTCGCCTGGAACCGCCACGACGGCGAGACCCTGCGCGAGCAGTCCCGCGTCGAGCTCAATGCCCAGAAGAATCTCTTCGAGGGCAAGTGGTACCAGCTCGAGGACCAGCTCCTCCTCGGTTATACCGAGATCTACAACGAGCTCACCAACACGAACTGGCAGACCGTCCCCGGCCTCTTCAGCTTCAAGAAGCCGAACGAGCTCACCCCGATCGCCTTCGCCACCCAGGGCGACGGCAGCCCCGCGCCCGGCATGTACCAGAACAACAAGGACAACATCAACAAGGGCTGGGACAAGGCCTATTACCTGAACAACTTCCTGAAGTTCGGTAACCTCTGGGGCGTCAAGGACCGGATCATCCTCATGACCGGTATCCGCAACGACAAGGCCGACAACTGGTCGACCAACACCAACATCTCGGCGCCGAACAACACGCCGCCGAACGTCGCCACGACGACCACCAGCCGCTCGGTTCAATCCGAAGTGAAGTCCAAGCAGCTGGGCGTCATGGTCCGCCTGACGAAGTCGCTGTCCGTCTACGGCCTCAAGGCCGATGGCTTCCAGCCGAACTTCGGCGGCCTGCACGAGGCGATGACCGGTTCCCCGGTCGGCGCCGACACCGCGCAGAGCAAGGAGTGGGGCGTGAAGTTCGACTTCATGGACGGCAAGATCTCCGGCACCATCAGCCGGTTCAAGATCACGAAGAACGCCTGGATCGCCTCCGGCTTCGCGTCGCCCGCGCCGCTCGGCCACACGCGCTTCGACCCGAGCAAGCCCATCATCTACAACCTCGGCGACGCCAACGGCACGGGCTACCTCAACCCGTTCCCGGGGCAGTTCGTCGCGAACGGCCAGACGTATGCGATGACGGACAAGTGGAAAGCTGCCTGGACGGCGGCCGTCAACGCCGGCGCCGTCACGCTGACCTCGCCGATCAACGGCAAGCAGTTCGACTCCTCCTCCATCTACCTGAACGCCAGCACGCCGCAGGGCGCCGCCTGGCTCGATGCGATGTTTGAAGCCGCCGCCCCCGGCTGGGCCGGCTGGTTGTACCATGGCAACGACGTGAATGACCCGGGAACCAACAACGCCACCCTCGACGACGCGGCCTTCCAGAACGGCCCGCAGCAGGCCGCCATCCCGGCGATCTCGCAGTCCGAGGGTTGGGACGGCTCCATCCTGTGGACGCCGACCCGCCAGCTCCAGATCGTGTTCAACGGCGCCTTCGGCACCAAGGTTGAGCTCATCGACAAGGGCAAGTGGATCAAGTACCCGTACCCGCAGGACAAGTGGGCCACCTGGTACTTCCCGAACGGCGGCTTCGGCCTCAAGGGCCAGAAGCTGAACGAGGCCTACACGGACCCGACCGACACCTCCACGCGTACGAACACCGGCACCTTCCCGGGCGACGACACGCCGGAGAACCGCTTCGACCTCTTCGCGAACTACAAGTTCGAGGGCGGTCTGAAGGGCTGGGTCGCCGGCCTCGGCATGACCTGGGAATCCGAGCGCGCCTACTTCTCGGGCGTCACGCACGGTTCCAACCAGGTGCAGACCGACACGACCGGCAAGGTCATCGTCCTCTACACGCCGGACCGGTATGTGTTCAACGGCTTCGTCCGCAAGGAATGGAAGAGCGGCCGTTACAACCAGTTCGTCCAGCTCAACGTGGACAATATCCTCAACGATACCGATCTCTACGGCCAGATCTACGCGCAGGGCATCTCTGCGAAGCTGACCTACCAGATCGGCTTCTGATCCACGCCGCCCCTGCGTTGAAAAAATCTAGGGTAAAGCTGTTTGCTTAGGGGATTGCACGGCGCGCACCGGTAATTTGGTCCGGTGCGCGCCTCTTTCCCGGCCTTTGCCCTTCCGTCGGGCGCGCCCTGCGCGCAACCTGCGTTCGCATCCGCCGCGGCTGTCGTCGCGGACCCCCTGCACCCACCCCAACCCCCTACCCCCGTCGTGAACACCGCTCCCAGCGATCGCCTCTCCTTCAAAGAAAAACTGGCCTACGGCCTCGGTGACACGGCGTGCAATTTCTGTTTCCAGGCGATCAACATCTTCCTGGCGATCTACTACACCGACACCTTCGGGCTCGATGCCGCCGCGGTCGGCACCCTGATGTTCGTCGTCCCGTTCGGCGTCGCCTTTCTCAATCCCGTCATCGGCGCGTTCGCCGACCGGACGCAAACCCGCTGGGGCAAATTCCGCCCCTACATCCTCGGGGGCGCGCTGCCCCTCGGCATCCTCGCGTGGGTGCTGTTTGCGAGCCCCGCGCTCAGTCCTTCCGGCAAGCTGGTGTACGCCTACGCCACCTACACCCTCCTGCTGATCGTGTACGCAGTCGTGAACACGCCCTACGGGGCGCTGATGGGCGTGATGTCGCCCTCCTCCGACGACCGCACCTCGCTCAACTCCTACCGCTTCGCCTGCGCCTTTCTCGGCGCCTTCCTCATCGGCGGCTTCGTCCCCGACCTGAAGGAGATGCTCACGCCCGCCGGCGGTTCCCCGGCCGACGGCTACCGGAACACCATGGCGATCTTCGCCGTGCTCTCGGTCGCCATGCTCCTGTTCACCTTCGGGAACACGAAGGAGCGCGTCGTGAACCCGCCGGAGCAGAAGGCGTCGCTGGGCGATGATCTCGGCGACCTGAAGTCCAACTGGCCCTGGATGATCCTGTTCTTCGTCGGCTTCCTCAACCTCGCTAACGTCGGCCTGCGCAGCGGCGCCGGCGCCTATTTCTTCAAGTACGTCGTCGGCGACGAGCACGCCATGGGCAATTTCAACAAGGTCGGCTTCCTCTGCTTCATCGCGGGCGCCCTCTCGACGAAATTCTTCACGGACCGCTGGCCGCGCCGCCCGCTCCTGATGTGGCTCACGCTGATCAACGGCGCCGGCATGTTCGCCTGCTACTTCGTGCCGCCGGCCAACCTGCCGCTCCTCTACGCCTGCAACATCATCGCCTGCTTCGCCGCCGGCCCGACGCCCGCCATCGTGTGGTCGCTCTACGCCGACACCGCCGACTACGGCGAGTGGAAGTTCCGCCGCCGCGCGACGGGCCTGCTGATCTCCGCCATGGTGCTCGCCCACAAGATGAGCATGGCCCTGGGCGGCGCGATGATCGGCTGGCTCCTGGCCTATTACGGCTTCATGGCCAACGTCGCCCAGACCCCGCGGGTGCTCCACGGCATTTCCCTGATTTTCAACATCCTGCCCGGGGCCCTCGCCCTCGGCGCCGGCTTCGTCACGTTCTTCTACCCGCTCGACGAGGGGAAGATGAAGGAGATCGAGCGCGAACTCGCCGCGCGCAAAACCCCCGTGCCCGCATGAGCGTTTCCGCTTCCACCCGCGCAACCACCCCCGACACCGGACTCCCGCCATGCGCACTTCCGCCCTTTTCGCCGCGTTGCTTCTGCCCATGAGCCTTCCCGGACATACCATCGTCTGGCAGGACGAGTTCAACCAGCCGGCGGGCTCCGGGCCCGACCAGGCCAAGTGGGTGCACGACGTCGGCGACAACGGCTGGGGCAACAAGGAGCTGCAGACCTACACTTCCACCCGCGAGAATTCCTTCGTCGTCGAGGACCCCGAGGCCGAGGACGGCCGCGCGCTGGTGATCAAGGCGGTGAAGTCCGGCGCCGGCTACACGTCCGCCCGCCTGAAGACCCACGGCAAGTTCGCCACCGGTCCCGGCGTGCGCATCGAGGCGCGGATGAAACTGCCGAAGGGGCAGGGGATCTGGCCCGCCTTCTGGACGCTCGGCGACAACATCGACTCCGTGCCGTGGCCGGCTTGCGGCGAAATCGACATCATGGAGATGATCGGCCACCAGCCCGGCACGCTCTACGGCACGCTCCACGGTCCGGGCTACTCCGGCAAACACGGCCTCAGCCACCATACCAAGCTGCCGGACGGCGCGACCTTCGGCGACGCCTACCACACCTTTGCGGTGGAATGGAAAAAGGACCGCATCGACTGGCTCCTCGACGGCAAGGTCTACGCGTCGGTGGATGCCGCCAGCTTGCCCGCGGGTTCGAAGTGGGTCTTCGACGGCCCGCCGTTCTATCTCCTGCTCAACCTGGCGGTCGGCGGCCTGTGGCCCGGCTACCCGGACGCCACCACGACCTTCCCGCAGGAATACCGCATCGATTACGTGCGGGTGTACAAGAGCGAGTGAGCCGATCGTTTTAAAACCACGAAATACACGAACCACACGAAAGGAATTTCCCGGTCCGATTTTCGTGTGGTTCGTGTATTTCGTGGTTAACCCCGGGTTTTTGTCTTCATGAAGGCTGTCTCCCTTTTCGCGATTCTGCTCGCGATGGTTCGCGTTTTCGCGGGCGAGTCCATCTACCCGCAGCGGCCCGATGATCCGTCGGCGGTGTACCTCTCGCGCGAGCAGTTCAGCGCGCAGGGCGACGGCGTCGCCGACGACACCACCGCGCTGCAGGCGGCGATCGACCGCGTGCAGGCCACGACGCGGCGCGGGATCGTGTTCATTCCGGCCGGGCGTTACCGCCTGACGCAGGCGCTGCAGGTGTGGAGTGGCATCCGGCTCATCGGCTACGGCGCGACCCGCCCCGTGCTCGTCCTCGGCGCCAACACGCCGGGCTACCAGGAAGGTCCGGGCAAATACCTCGTGCACTTCGTCAGCGACCGCCCCGCCGATCCCAGGCAGCCGGTGCGCGACGCCAACCCCGGCACGTTCTACTCGGCGATGACGAACATCGATCTCGAGATCGGCGACGGCAATCCCGCGGCCGTCGGCGTGCGCTCGCACTATGCGCAGCACGGTTTTCTGTCGCACATGGATTTTCACATTGGCCAGGGCCGCGCCGGGGTGGAGGAGGTGGGCAACGAGTCCTCGCACCTGCGCTTCTTCGGCGGCGAGTTCGGCATCACCACGCACAAGCCGTCGCCGAGCTGGCCGTTTGTGCTGCTCGACGCGGAATTCGACGGCCAGCGCCGCGCGGCGATCGAGACGGAAGAGGGCGGGCTCACGCTCATCCGCCTGCAGGTGCGCAACACCCCGACCGCCGTGCTCGTGCGGCCGGACCGCTGCGAGGAGCTCTACGTCGAGGACTCCCGCTTCGAAAATCTCACCGGGCCGGCGCTCGTCATCAGCGACGAGACCAGCGCGCGCACGCAAGTCAACCTGCGCAATGTCGTTTGCGCGGACGTGCCGGTGCTCGTCGCGTTCCGCGAGAGCGGCAAGCAAATCACCGGCCCCGCGGCGTGCTACCGCGTGAAGGACTTCACGCACGGGCTGCAGTACGCCGACGCCGGCCTCGCACCCGAGCTCAAGACCGTCAGCGAGCTGGAGCCGCTCACGGAGCTGCCCGCGCCCGTGCCGTCGGACATCGCCCCGCTGCCGTCGATGGCGGAGTGGGCGAACGTCCGCACCCTCGGCGCCGCCGGCGACGGCAAGGCCGACGACACCGCGGCGCTGCGCGCGGCGATCGCAGCCCACCGCGCGCTGTATTTCCCGGCCGGTTTCTACCGCGTGACCGATACGCTCACGCTGCGGCCGGACTCGGTGCTGATCGGCCTGAACCCGATCACGACGCGAATCCAGATCGACGATTTCACCGCCGCCTTCCAGGGCGTGAACGGCCCGACCGAGCGCCCGGTGCCGCCCGACAACCCGGCGATCCCGCGCGCGTGGCGCATCATCCCGCCATTTCCCGGCGGCGGCGCGCCCAAGGCGCTGGTTGAGTCGGCCCGTGGCGGCGCCGCCATCATCAGCGGCCTCGGCCTCGACACCGGTGGCGTCAACAACCGCGCCGTCGCGCTGAAGTGGATGGCGGGCGAACACTCGCTGGTGAACGACGTGCGCTTCCTCGGGGGCCACGGCACCTACGCGGCCGACGGTACGTACCTTGCCATCTACAACGACAACCGCACCGCCGATCCCGACGTCCAGCGAAAGTGGGATTCGCAGCACTGGAGCCTGTGGGTGACCGATGGCGGTGGCGGGACGTTCAAGGATCTCTGGACCCCGAGCCCGTTCGCGAGCGCGGGAATGTACGTGTCGGACACCACGACCTCCGGCCGCGTGTACGCGCTCTCCAGCGAGCACCACGTGCGCGACGAGGTGAAGCTGCGCCGCGTCGCGAACTGGCGTTTCTACGCGCTGCAGACCGAGGAGGAGCGCGGCGAGAGCCCGCAGGCGCTGCCGCTCGAGATCGACGACTGCGCGGACCTCCTCGTGGCAAACTTCTTCATCTACCGCGTGGACCTGCCCGTGCCGTACCCGACCGGTATTCGCGTGACGAATTCGCGCCGTCTCGATTTCCGCGGCCTGCACGTCTACAGCCCGGGCAAGCTCAGCTTCGACAACACGCTCGTCGACCAGACGCACAGCGTCGAAATCCGCTCCCGCGAGATCGCGCGGTTGCAGCTGAGCGGCGAAAAGCCCAATCCTGTGGGCGGAGTGCCCTCACTCCGCAACTTCGCCCAAGCAACGGTTGAAAAGCTCGCCGGCGGTTTCACCGCCATCGATGGCCTTGTCGCCGACGGCGCAGGCGGCGTGTACTTCGTCGATCCATCCGCGAGCCGCATCCACCACTGGTCGGAAGCCCGCGGCCTGACGCTGGCCACGGATGCGATCCCGCAGCCGGTGGCGCTGGCGACCGACCGTTCCGGCGGCCTGCTGGTCGTCTCGCGCCACGGGAACGTCTACGCCTTCACGCCCGGCCGGGGCGAGGCGGAGATCACGGTCCTTGCGCCCGTGCCCGCGGCCCCGCGGCCGGACGCCACCGCCTGGCTGCCCGCCAACCGCTGGCGCGACAGCCATGACTGGCTCGAGGCGTCCACGCGGCGCGAGCCGTTGCACTACGTTTCCGCCGACGGCTCCGCCTTCATCCCCGCGCCGGAAAGCTACGCGGCCCTCACCAAGCCCGGGCGGCGCGGTGGCACGATCGACGTGGCGCGCGCTTACGCGCTTAAGCCGGTGCGCGCCGGCCAGACCTTCTTCGGTGCCGACGAATTCGGCCAGACCACGTGGCGGTTCACTGCGGCCGCGGACGGTTCGCTCGGCGCGCCGCAGCTCTTTGCCGAGGAAGGCGAGGCTGACACGGCCGTGGACGCCGCCGGCAATGTCTATGTCTGCGCCGGCCAGGTCTTCGTCTATGATGCGCAGGGCAAACCGCTCGGCACGATCGCTGTCCCGGAACGCCCCGCCTCCCTCGTCGTCGGCGGGAAGGACAGCCGCACGCTCTTCATTGCCGCGCGTTCGTCGCTGTACGCGGTGCGAGTGGATGGGTCCCGGTAGGCCGGCGCCCCAACACACCCCGCCCTGCGGGCACCCCTCTTGATAGAGGGGACTCAAGTCCTCGCAGCGAAAGTTCCCCTCTAGCAAGAGGGGTGGCGCGCAGCGCCGGGGTGTGTGGCTGGATTGAGGAGAACCTGTAGCCCGGGACCTGAAATGTAGGGGCGGACCTTGGTCCGCCCTTCGTTCGCGTCATCACGTTCGAGGGCGGAGCAAGCTCCGCCCCTACATCAATCCAATCTCGCCAGCGCGCAGCTGCGGCCTACAGTTGCCGGCACCCGCATGACTGCCGAAGCCGCCGCCCCGCGCAAAGGGTACAAGTTTTCCCTGACGCAGCAGATCATGGTCGGCCTCATTGTCGGCGTGCTGCTGGGGTGGTGGATGAGCGGGATGACGCCGGAATCGCGCGAGGCTTGGGACCAGTGGATGGTGCTGATCCGCGACGTCTTTCTCCACCTGATCAAGATGATGATCGCGCCGCTGATCTTCGCGAGCGTGGTGCAGGGCTTCGCCGGCACGGGCGACATGAAGAAGGCCCAGCGCATCGGCGTGAAGGCCTTGGTCTATTTTGAAATCGTCACCACCCTCGCGCTCGTCGTCGGCCTCGCGATGGTGAACCTGCTCCGGCCCGGCGCGGGCGTGGAGCTGGCCGTCAACGCGTCCCAATCCACCGCCGACTTGGCCAAGCCCCTGTCGCTGGTGCAGATCATTTTGCACGCCTTTCCCACGAGCATGATCGACGCGATGGCGCGCAACGACGTGCTGCAGGTCGTCATCTTTGCCGTGCTCTTCGCCATGGCCGTCATCGCGGCGGGTGACGCCGGCAAGCCGGTGCTCGATTTCTGCTCCAGCCTGACGAACGTGATGTTCAAGTTCGCCGGCCTCATCATGAAATTCGCGCCCTTCGGCGTGGGCGCGGCCATCGCCGTCGCCGTCGGCCACCAGGGACTGGGCGCGCTGCTCACGCTCGGCAAGCTCGTCCTGACCCTCTACGCCGCGCTGGCGGTCTTCATCGTGGTCGTGCTCGGCCTCGTCATCTGGGTCACGCGGGTGCCCCTCAAGCCGTTCGTCCGCGCCGTCCGCGAGCCGTTCACGCTGGCCTTCGCCACGGCGAACAGCGAGGCGGCCCTGCCGAAGGCTTTCGAGAACATGGAAAAGCTTGGGGTGCCGCGCGGGATCGTCAGCTTCGTGCTGCCGGCGGGTTACTCGTTCAACCTCGACGGCTCCACGCTGCACCTCGCCGTGGCCTCGGTCTTCGTGGCCCAGGCGGCCGAGACGACCACCGGCATCCATTTCGGCCTCGGCCAGCAAATCACCATGATGCTGATTCTCATGCTGACCTCCAAGGGCGTGGCCGCCGTCCCGCGGGCCTCGTTCGTCGTGCTGGTGGCAGCGCTCGAGTCCTTCAAGTTGCCGGTCGCCGGCGCGTTCCTGATCCTCGGCGTCGATGCCCTGCTGGATATGGCCCGGACCTCCGTAAACGTCCTCGGCAACTGCCTCGCCAGCGTCGTCGTGGCCCGCTGGGAGGGCGAATTCGACGACAAGAAGGCCGCCGCGTTTCTCGCCGCCCCGCCTGAGACGAAGGCTTGAGTGCCGGTCGGTTCGGGCGGGGTTTGACCACGGATTACACGAATTGCCACGGATAGACTACCGCTACGGTCAACCTGAGCCGTGCGAAGATCCACGTTGTCGGCGGCTCATCGTCCTTCCGCTTGGATCCTTCGCTAGGCTCAGGATGACGCAGCAGGGGTTTGAGTATCTATCCGTGGCAATCCGTGTAATCCGTGGTTAAAAAATGCCGCGAGCGGGATATCGCTTCCGACACCGCTATAACCTATTGGATTCCAATAAATTATTTCCATTTCCGGCCAAATGATTTGCGCCGGGGGAGGGGGTCCCTAGGGTCCGGCGCTCGCCCCTATGGACACTCTGCTTGGCATCAGCCTCGAGGCCCTGATCGTCATCGTTCTGGTGGCGGCCAACGGCTTCTTCGTGGCCGCGGAATTCGCCCTGGTGAAGGTGCGGGCCAGCCAGCTCAAGCCGCTGGCCCAGAAGGGCGGCTGGCGGGTGAAGTTCGCCCTCAAGGCCATGGACCGCCTCGACGCCGCGCTGTCCGCCTCGCAGCTGGGCATCACGCTGGCCTCGCTGGGCCTGGGTTGGGTGGGCGAGCCGTTCGTCGCCCGGCGGCTGGCGCCGTTGCTGGCGGACTGGGGCGTGACCGACCCCGCCGCCGTCCATTCGATCGGGTTTCTGGCGGCGTTTTTCCTGATCACCTTCCTCCACATCGTGTTTGGCGAGCAGGCGCCCAAGATGCTCGCGATCCAGCACGCCCGGCCGGTGACCCTCTGGGTGGCGGCGCCGCTGATGGTGTTCTACTACATTTTCTTCCCCTTCATCTGGCTCCTCAACAACGCGGCCAACCTGCTGCTCCGCTGGGGCGGCTTCAAGCCGAGCGGGGAGGGTGACCACTCCTTCAGCCCCGAGGAGCTCGAGTACGTCTTCAGCCACGCGCGCCACTCGCACCCCGGCGACGCCGAGATCAACAAGCTCATGGTGCAGTCTCTGCGCGCCCGCCGCACCCTGGCCCAGCAGATCATGCGCCCGCGCGACCAGGTCGTCGCGCTCTGGACCGACAAGCCGGTCAGCGAAAACCTCCGCACCGCCCAGATCAGCGGCCACAGCCGCTTCCCCGTCTGCAACGGCTCGCTCGACAAGGTCGTGGGCCTGCTGCTCGTGCGCGAGTGGCTCTGGCAGATCAGCGTCCTCGGCCCCGACACGCCCTTCGAGCCGCTGGTGCGCCCGATGCTCCAGTTCCAGCTGACCACCCCGCTGCACACCATGATGGAGCAGTTCCGCAACTCCCGCAGCCACCTCGCCGTCGTGCTCGACGCCGAAGGCAAGATGGCCGGGCTGGTGTCCTTCGAGGACGTGCTCGAGGAGATCGTCGGCGACATCCGCGACGAGTTCGACATCGGCAGCGGCCCGATCTACGAGCGCAGCGAGCACGCCATCGTCGTCAGCGGCAGCTTCACCATGCGCGAACTGCAGGCGGAGACCGGCTGGCCGCTCGACTGGCAGCCGCGCGAGACGGTCGGCCAGTGGACGCAGCACGTCGCCGGCGTGCTGCCGAAGCGCGGCGACCAGTTCGCCGCCGGCGAATACCGCCTCGCCGTCCTCGAGGCCAACGCCGAGCGCGTCCGCCGCGTCCGCGTCACGCGCCTCGCTCCGGAGGGCAAGGCGCCGGCGCACTGAGCGGCGGCGAGCTCTCAGCTCTTCGTCCCATGCCCTCCACCCGCCGCACCTTCCTCGCCACGGCCGCCACCTTGGGCGCCGCCGCTGTCGCCTCCGCCGCTTCCATGAAACCCGCCACCACTCCCGCCCCGCTCGTCCACCACGTGTTTTTCTGGCTGAAGAATCCCGACTCCAAGGAGGATCTCGCGCAGCTGATCGCCGGCATCCGCGGCCTCGCGGCGATCGAGACCGTGCGCGGCATCCACGTCGGCGTGCCTGCCAGCACGGAAAAGCGCGACGTCGTGGATAACAGCTACAGCGCCTCCGAGATCCTCTTCTTCGACGACGCCCCCGGCCAGAAGGTCTACCAGGACCACCCGCTGCACAAGAAGTTCGTCGCCGACTGCTCCCACCTCTGGAGCAAGGTCATCGTGTACGACGCAGTGCCGGCGTGAGCCGGCACTGGATCCGGCGCGATTTCCGCCGAATCACATCAGTCCCATAACATAGGCCCTATAGGTCCTATAGGACCCATGGGACCTATATTCCGAACCCACGAAGCAGTCAGCGCGACCGAGGTCGGCATACGCCGCGCCGCGCTCAGCCCCCCGGCGTGATCTTCTCGAGCACGAGCGCCACCGCCGCGGTGCGGTTCTCGACCCCGAGCTTCATGAAGATGCTCTCGAGGTGCTTTTTCACCGTCGTGAGCTGGATGCCCGTGATGGTGGCGATCTCGGGGTTGGTCTTGCCCTGGGTGACCCAGGAAAGGATCTCCGATTCGCGCGAGGTCAGGCCCAGCGCGCGCTCGATCGCCCCCGGCGTCGCGTCGCTCACGGCGGTGGCGCGGCGGGCGCCCCCGGCGGACCGGAGCCGGCGCAGGCGCGCCTCGACCGTGGCCAGCAGCTCGGTCGGCTCGACCGGTTTCACCAGGTAATCGTCGGCACCGAGATTCATCCCGGTGCGCTGGTCGCTGCGCTCGCTCCAGCCGGTGAGGAAGATGAAGGGCAGGTGCTGCGTCGCCTCATCCTGGCGCAAGGCCTCGACCACCCGGTGGCCGTTCATCTCGGGCATGGTGATGTCGCAGAGCACGAGCGCCGGCCGCTCGGTGCGCGCGAGCGCCACGCCTTCCCGGCCGTTGCGGGCTTCGACGGTGACGTAGCCCTCGCTGCGGAGCAGCGCGCAGGTTTGCTGCCGGATCTTGGCGTCGTCGTCGATGACGAGGATTTTTTCCACGCCGCCAAGCTTGGCGGCCGGAAAGGAGATGTAAAGCGGGCCCTAGCCGGCATTTGTTAAGAACCACGAAATACACGAAACACACGAAAATTAAGCGGAGGGACGGCACGCGATGCACTCAGGTGAATCCGTTCATGTGCTCAGACGCCGGTCCCCTCCCTTTCGTGTATTTAGTGTGTTTCGTGGTTAATCCCCTCCCGGGCGGGCCTAGCCGTTCGGCCACCCTCCGCCGGCCCATGGCGGGCGGCGACGGGATCGGGCATACTGACGCCACTATGAACGACGCCTTCTTCCCCTCCTCCTTCTTCACGCAGGCCGAGCCTGCCATGCTGGGTCTGGCCGCCTTTATCGGGGCGGTGATTTTCCTCTGTGGTTACAACGTCGAACGCCGGCACCAGAAATAACTTTCCGAAAATCCAAACGCCAAGAAGCCAGATGCCAACCGTCTGGCATAACGGCAAGCCCCAGACCCCAACGCTCCCATGACCTCCGCTGAGATCACCCTCATCAAGGACTCCTTCCGCAAGGTGGCGCCCATCGCCGACCAGGCCGCCTCGCTGTTTTACGCCCGCCTCTTCGAGCTCGATCCTGCCCTCCGCGCCATGTTCCGCGGCGACATGGCCGAGCAGGGCAGGAAGCTCATGACGATGCTCGGCATGGCCGTCGGCGGCCTCGACCGCCTCGACCAGCTGGTCCCGGCCGTCCGGAGCCTCGGCCTGCGTCACGCCGGCTACCAAGTGCGCGACGCCCACTACGAGACCGTCGGCGAGGCCCTCCTCTGGACCCTCGAGCGCGGCCTCGGCCCCGATTTCACCGCGGACACGAAAGCCGCGTGGGCCAAGGTCTACAGCGTGCTCGCCGAGACCATGAAGGCCGGCGCCCGCGACGGCGCCCTCCAGCGCGAACGCCGCGCCGTCTGATTCCGAACTTTCCCGTTTCCCATCCCGTCCCGTCTTTTCCCATGAACACCGCCGAAATCGCCCTCGTCCAGACCTCCTTCCGCCGCCTCCTGCCGGCCTTGGATCGGGTGGGGGTGCTCTTTTACGCGCGGCTCCTGGAACTCGACCCCGTGCTGCGCCTGGCCCTCGATGGCGAGGCCGTGGCCCGCAACCGCCGGCTGGTGCAGTGGGTCGCCCTGACGGTCAACGGCCTGAATCATCCCGAGACCCTGGCGCCGGTGGTGCGCCGGGCGGGCCGGAGCTGCGCCGACATTTTCCAGGACCACGTTCGCGTGGAAACCATCGGCGCCGCCCTTCTCTGGGCGCTCGAGGCGGCCGCCCGCGAACCTTTCGCCGTCGAGACCCGCCAGGCCTGGGCCAAGGCCTACGGTTTCCTGGCCAACCTGCTCCGCGCCGGCGCCGACGAGGCCGCGGTGGCCGCCTGATGGAAAAACCTACACCCCCCGGCGCTGCGCGCCACCCCTCTTCCTAGAGGGGATATCAATCCCGCGCTGCCGAAGTCCCCTCTATCAAGAGGGGTGCCCGACAGGGCGGGGTGTGTCGCCGGCGAATCCGGCGTTGCCGGCTCCCGGCGTTTTCATTCCCTGCTTGTAATGCCGTCGAAGCGCCCTGCCAAAACCCCGGCCCGCCCCGCCCGGCCCCGCCGGCGTGCCGCCGCGCCCCGCGCGGACGGCGACTACTTCGCGCAGTCCTTCCAGCTCAGCCCGGTCGTGATGCTGCTGGCCCGCCTGCCGGGCGCCGAGCTGATCGAGGTGAACAACGCCTTCACCCGCATCACCGGCTTCAGCCGCGAGGAGGCGCTCGGCCACAACACCCTCGACCTGGGCCTGTGGACCAACAGCACCCAGCGCGAACAGTTCATGGAGCTCATCTGCGGACCGGGCAAGGTGCGCGAGTTCGAGGCCGAGTTCATCACCCGCGCCGGCGACCACCGCTGGATGTCGCTCACCGCCGACGTCGTGCTGATCGACGGGCAGCGCTGCATGCTGACCGTCGGTGTCGACATCACCGACCGTCGCCGCCGCGAACTCTTCCAGGAAACGACCTACCGCATCTCCGAGGCCGCGAGCGCGCCGGGCGACCTGCAGGCGCTCTTCGCCAAGCTCCACGAGCTGATCGGCGGCCTGATGCCGGCGCGCAACCTGTACTTCGCGCTCCTCAGCCCCGACGGGGCGGAGATCTCGTTCCCGTACTTCGAGGACGAACGGACGCCGCGCCCGTCGCACCGGCCGCGCGGGCGCAGCCTGACCGACTTCGTGCTCAACACCGGCGAAGCCCTGCTCGCGCGCCAGGAAGAGCTTTACCGGACGCTCCACGACAAGGGCTACATGGCCGTCGGCATGCCGTCCAAGGTCTGGCTCGGCGCGCCGCTCGTGGCCGGCGGCCGCCCCGTCGGCGTCGTCGCCCTGCAGGACTACCAGGACGAACGCGTCTACGACGAGGAGGCCCGCCGCCTCCTCACCTTCGTGGCGAGCCAGGCCGCCGCCGCCGTGGAGCGCCGCCGCGCCGAGGACGCCCTGCGCCGGAGCGAGGCCGAGCGCCGCGCGTCGCAGGAGTATTTCGTCCGGAGCTTCCAGGCCAGCCCCGCCATGATGGCGATCGCCCGCCTGTCCGACGGCAAGCTGCTCGAGGCCAACGCCGCCTTCTTCAACAACTCCGGCTATTCCCGGAACGAGGCGATCGGCCGCACCACGACCGAGATGGGCATCTGGCCCCGCGCCGAGGATCGCGCCGCGCTGCTCAAGCGCATCATGGCCGAGGGCTTCGTGCGCAACTACGAGGCCGTGTTCCTCAACCGCCAAGGCCAGCAGCGCTTCGTCATCGTCAGCGCCGACACGGTCGAGTTCAGCGGCGAGCGCTGCTACATCGTCACCGCCGTCGACATCACCGAGCGCCACCACCGCGAGCGCGTGCAGGACGCCACCTACCGCATCTCGCGCGTCGTGCTCGCCGGCGGCGACCTGCGCGAGCTGTTCGCCGAACTGCACGGCATCGTGGCCGGCCTGATGCCGGCGCAGAATTTCTACGTCGGCGTCCTCGACCCGACGGGGAAGACGCTCACGTTCCCGTACTTCACCGACGAGACGGCGCCCGCCGGGGGCTTCACGCCGCTGCCGCGCCCGCTCGGGCAGGGTTTCACCGACTACGTGATCGAAACGCTGCAGCCGCAGCTGCTCACCGCCGGCGAGGTGCTTGCGCTGCTGCGCGCCCGCGGACCCTACGAGCCGGCGGGCCCGCTTCCGGCCGTGCGCCTCGGCGCCCCGCTCGTCGTCGACGGCCGCGCCATCGGCGCGATCGCGATCCACGACTACAAGAACCCCCGCGCCTACGGGCCGGAGGAAAAGCGCCTGCTCACCTTCGTCGCCGAGCAGGCCGCCGCGGCGATCGAGCGCCGGCGCGCCGAGCTGCGCTACCGCAGCATCTTCGAGAACGCCCTCGAGGGCCTCTACACGTCGACGCCCGAGGGCCGCTTCCTCAACGTCAACCCCGCCTTCGCCCGCATGCTCGGCTACGCGACGCCGGCGGAACTGGTCAACTCGGTCGCCAACATCGGGCGGCAGTTCTACGTCGACCCGGGCCGGCGCGACGAATTCTTCCGCCTGCTCAGCAAGAACGACGCTGACTCGGTCACCGATTTCGAGTCCGAGGTTTACGCCCGCGACGGCCGGCGGCTCTGGATCTCCGAGTCGGTCCGCGCCGTGCGCGACGAGACCGGCCGCCTTGACCACCTCGAGGGCGTGGCGGTGGACATCACCGTGCAGCGCGAGACGGCGCAGGCGCTGCAAATGGCCAAGGAGGCCGCCGACGCCGCCAGCCGCGCCAAGTCGCAGTTCCTCGCCAGCATGAGCCACGAGCTGCGCACGCCGCTGAACGGCATCCTCGGCTACACCCAGATCCTGCAGCGCGACCCGGCCCTCGACACGCGCCAGCGCGGCGGCGTCGAGATCATCAACCAGTCCGCCGAGCACCTGCTCGCGCTGATCAACGACGTGCTCGACATGGCCCGCATCGAGGCCCACCGCCTCGAGCTGTACCCGGTGGACTTCGACCTGCCCGAGTTCGCGCGCGCCGCCGGGGATTTCTTCATGCTGCGGGCCCGCGAGAAAAGCCTGCACCTCGAGGTGGTGATCGCACCCGACCTGCCGCGCATCGTGCGCGGTGACATCCAGCGCCTGCGCCAGGTCTGCTACAACCTGCTGGGCAATGCGGTGAAGTTCACCCAGCGCGGCAGCGTCATCTTCTCTGTCGAGCGCGCCGGCGACCGCATCCGCTTTTCCGTCAGCGACACCGGCCCGGGCATCGCGGCCGACGACGAGTCGCGGCTGTTCGAGCCCTTCGCCCAGATCGGCGACCGCGCCCGCCACGCCGAGGGCACCGGCCTCGGGCTCAACGTCAGCCGTGGCATCGTCGAGCAGATGGGCGGCCGCCTGTTGCTCGCCAGCAAGCCGGGGTGGGGCAGCCGCTTCTATTTCGACCTCGTCCTCCCGCCCGGCGCGCCGGGCTCCCAGCCGGCGGCGACCGTCGCCGCGAGCCGCGTCACCGGCTACACTGGCGCGCGCCGCCGCGTGCTCGTGGCCGACGACCACGCCGCCAACCGCCAGCTGTTGCGCGACCTGCTCGAGCCGCTCGGCTTCGAGGTGCGCGAGGCGGAGGACGGCGCCGCCGCCGTGGCGCTGGCCACGGAATGGCTTCCCGACTTCGTGGCCCTCGACCTGAAGATGCCGAAGCTCGACGGCTGGTCCGCCGCCCGCGCGATCCGCAACGCCCTGCCGTCCGGGACCACCCACATCGTGGCCATGTCCGCCAGCGCCTTCGACAGCGACCGGCAGGCCGCGCTCGACGCGGGTTGCGAGGAGTTCCTGGCCAAGCCGCTGCGCGAGGGCGAGCTGCTCGGCGCGATGGAGCGCCTGCTCGATCTCTCCTGGGAGTACGCCGACGCCGCCGCGGCGGGTACGGTCTCGCCCTTCCCCGCGGTGGAGCAGCAGCCGGACATCGCCGACGCCGACGCCATCCACGAGCTGGCGAGCAAGGGCGACGTCGTCGGCGTGCGCGCCTACGCGCAGCGCCTGGCGGAGCGCGACCCGCGCCTCGCACCCTTCGCGCAGACGATCATCAGCCTTGCCCAGCGTTTCAAGATGAAGGCCATCCGGCAGTTTGTCTCCCGCTACCGCGCGGGCGGCAGCGCCCGGCCCTTCCCCCCAGATTCCCTCGATCATGCCTGACACCATCCTCATCGTCGACGACACCCCGGCCAACATCAGCGTCCTCGTGGACACGCTGGCCGACACCGGGCACCAGCTCCTCGTGGCCGAGGACGGCGAGGAGGCCCTCGAGCAGACGCTCCACACGCTGCCCGATCTCATCCTGCTCGACGTGATGATGCCCGGCCTCGACGGCCACGAGACCTGCCGACGGTTGAAGGCGCGGCCGGAGACGCGCGACATCCCGGTCATCTTCATGACCGCGCTGCACGACACGGCGGAGAAGGTGAAGGCCTTCCAGGCCGGCGCGGTGGACTACATCACAAAGCCGATCCAGCACGAGGAGGCGCTCGCCCGCATCCAGGCGCACCTCACGCTCCGCCGCCTGCGCCGCGAGCTGGAGGGCGAGCTCGCCCTGCGCGACCGCTTCATGCGCATCGCCGCGCATGACCTGCGCAATCCCCTTTGCCTGATCCTGATGTCCGGCGAGATGGCAAAGCGGAAGGGCCTCGACGGCCCGGTCGGCGAATACCTCGACAACATCAACGCCTCGGCGCGCCAGATGCGGCGCATCATCGACACCTTCCTCAGCGGCCAGCGCAGCGCCGACAGCCGCCCGCTGCTGCCGGGCCGGACCGACCTCAACCTGATCGCCACCGCCGTGACGGCGCAGAACGAGCCGGCGGCGGAGCGCAAGTCCATCACCGTGGACCTGGTGCTGGCGGAGGGCCTGCCCGCCGCGGAGGGCGACGCGGCCTACGCCTACCAGGCGCTGACGAACTACCTGAGCAACGCGCTGAAGTTCCTGCCGCCGGGCGGCCGCATCGTCGTGCACACGACGGTCGACGAGAGCGACAGTTTCGTGCGCTGTGCCGTGAGCGACAACGGTCCGGGTGTCGTCCCCGCCGAGCGTGCGCAGCTCTTCACCGACGGGGCCCGCCTGAGCAACCAGCCGACCGCCGGCGAGGAAAGCACCGGCTACGGCCTCTCGATCGTGAAGCAGCTCGTCGAGTCCGAAGGCGGCCGCGTCGGCGCCGACTTCCCCGAGGCCGGCGGCGCCGTCTTCTGGTTCGAGCTGCCGATCGCGCCGGGAGCGTAGGCCCGGCAGTCTTGGTCCCCTCTATGAAGAGGGGTGGCGCAGAGCGCGGGGGTGTGTAGCAGCCGTCGTCAGACGGCTGGCGCCAGCGATCTGACGACCGCTGCTACCTCTGGAGGGTTGGGCTCCCGCCCAACCGGTCGGGCGGGAGCCCGACCCTCCACAATTCTCTTGGGTCCTTCGCACGGCTCAGGATGACGGCAGCAAGAATTGGACTCTGTACGGAGCATTCCCCTTCCACCGGCTCGTTCTCTCAGCTCTTAGTTCTGAGCCCTTAGCTGGGCCTAGTTCACCATCCGGTGCAGCATCTCCGCCGAGAGCACCAGCACCGAGGGGACGCCCGACTGGGTCCACAGGACGAGGGTGTCGTGCGCCTCGTCGACGACGACGTACTCGGTCTCGGCGCAGACGAATTCCTTGCCGGCGAATTGGTATTTCTCGCCGGTCTTCACGACGCGCTTGGTGGGGGATTCGCGGATGAGGATGAGCTCGGAGTCGATGAACTCCATCACCCGGGTCCGGTTGAAGCGGGCGAGCTTCAGCGGCTTGAGGCCCTCGGCGATGGACTTGCCCTGGGCGTTGAAGGTCACGGAGTACATCAGCTGGCCGTCGTCGCCCTCGAACAGCCAGTAGGCGTTTTCCTTGGTCTTCTCCATCTGCATCTCGGGCGGGCCGAGGCGCTTCTTGATGTCGCCCAAGGTCTCACCCAGCAACGCCCGGGCCGGCTGCGCGGCGGTGGCGGCGAGGAGCAGGATCAGCAGGAGACGGAATCGCGCGGGCATACAGCATCAACCAAGCAGGTTTTTCAGGGCCGCAAGATATTTTTCCCGGGTGCGGGCGATGGTCTCGGCCGGCAGGCGCGGGGCGGGCGGCTGCTGGTTCCATTTGATGGCCAGGAGGTGGTCGCGCACGAACTGCTTGTCGTAACTTGGCGGCGAGCAGTCGGGCCGGTAGTCTGCCGCCGGCCAGTAGCGCGACGAGTCGGGCGTCAGCACCTCGTCGATCAGGAACAGCTTCCCCGCGGCATCGGTGCCGAACTCGAACTTGGTGTCGGCGAGGATCATGCCGGCCTGCCGCGCGCGGTCGTGGCCGAAGGCATAGAGCTTCAGGCTCATCGCCTTCACCTGCTCGTACAGCGCCGCGCCGATCGCGGCCGCGCCCTGCGCGTCGTTGATCGGCTCGTCATGCTGGCCCTTGGGGGCCTTCGTTGTCGGCGTGAAGATCGGGGTGGGGAGCTTGTCCGCCTGGCGCAGGCCGGCGGGCAGCTTGATGCCGCAGACCTCGCCGGTCTTCTGGTAGGAGCTCCAGCCGCTGCCGATGAGGTAGCCGCGGGCGACGCACTCGATGGTGAGCGGCTTGAGCTTGCGCACGATCATGCTGCGCAGCTGAAGGTCGCGGCTGGTGATCCCGCGGCGCGCGAACTCGCCCGCCTGGTCGGGGAGGAGGTGATTCTGGATCAACCCGGCGGTCTGGGCGAACCACCAGTTGCTCATCTGCGTGAGAATCGCGCCCTTGCCCGGGATGCCGTCCGGCAGGATGACGTCGAACGCCGAAAGCCGGTCCGACGCCACCAACAGCAGCGCGTCGCCGAGGTCGAAGATCTCGCGAACCTTGCCGGAGGCCAGGTGCCTGGGCTGAGGGCTTAGGGCTGAGAGCTGAGAGCTCATTTCCGCCATCGACGTGACGGCGGTGGCAGGCAGGGCGGCGGCGATCTCGGCGAACTTCATGAGCAGGAATTTTTCAACCGAACCCCCGGAGGAACGCAAAGACGATTTGGCGGGGAAATGCAGGCGGAGATCGTGTACCGAGCGAAGCGACATCCTAAATCGGGCATCTAGAATCGAAAATCGCAAAAGTCGGGCACGATGTCGGTTTGGTTTGTAGGTCGGGGTTTATCCCCGACACGCAGCGTCTGTGTCGGGCGTAAAGCCCGACCTACATCAGGCGGTCCGAAATTTTAGATTTTAGATTCTCGATGCCCGATTTCACGATTTCTTCTTCCCGGGCGCCGTCCGCCCGGGAACCCAGTACCCTTCAATCATCGAGTACACCGGCCGCTGAGGCAGGCCGAGTTCGTTGTGGTAGAGCTGGCTGGCGAGGATGTCGACCGCGGTGGCGCCGATCAGCGCGAGGTTCTGGTTGATGCCGGCGACGGCGTCGACGTGGGCGAGACGCGTCTGGTCGACGTCGAGCGCCGCGAACGCGAGGTCGCGCGGGATGGCGAGGCCGAGGCGCGTGAGCGTGAGGTACTGGGCCGGGCCGAAGCCGATCACGGCGTCGGGCCGCGAGCGGCGCAGCCAGGCCTTGGTCGGCCGGTCCTCGTTGTCCTTGACGGTCAGCAGCGGCTGGAGTCCGGGGCCGCCCATCATGTTCTGCGCGGCGAGGTAGCCGCCGAGCCAGCCGTAGTTCACGCGGCTGTTTTGGTCGCGCTCCAGCATCAGGCCGATGCGGCGGTAACCGAGCTGGTGCAGCCGCTCGTAGGCGCGGAAGGCGCCGCGGAAATGATTGTGCGTGGCGCGGTGCAGCGCGTGGTCGTTGAAGACGTAGCCGAGGCCGACGCAGATCAGGTGCGTCCAGTCCAGCTCGTGCTCGTAGACCGGGGTGGGGAAGGGCGTGATGAGCTGGCCGCGGATCGCGCGGGCCCGGAGCATGCGGCAGGTGGCGTCCGCCGCCGCGCCGCCCGGGCCGAGCCAGAACGGTTCGATGCGCATGCCGAGCTGCAGCGCGCGGCGGCGCGCGCCCTCGTAGAAACCCGCGTTTGCCGAGTGGTTCTTCCAGTCGTCGGCCGTCGGCCCGCCGGTGAGGAAGCCGACCACCTCGGGCCCCGACTTGTGCTGCTTGAGCCGCACCTGGCTCATGAGCGCCGACACGAGCACGTTCGAGCGGTAGCCGAGCTCGTCCGCGAGGTGACGCAGCCGCTCGCGCGTGGGCTCGGGGATCGACGGGTGGTTGCGCAGGCTGAGCGAGACCGTCGTGTGGCTGACGCCGGCGCGGCGGGCGATCTCGCGCAGGGTCGGCGGATTCGGCGAGGGGCGGGGTGAGGCCACGCCGGAAGCTGCGTCGGCCGCCACCGGACGGCAAATTCATTTTACGTGGAAAGTGGCGCGACCCTTGGCGCGCCCCGCCGCCGGAGCCATGGTCCGGCCGTGGCCCCAGCCAGGGCCGCTGCCCCTCCGGTTTCCGGCATCTGGCCGCCCCGGCGGGAAAAACCCCAACCCCAACACCTCAATGAACACGCTGCTACCCGCGCGAGCGCAGGCTCGCCGCTTCCAGCCGGCCGCCTGGCTTGCGCTGTCCCTCCTGTCAGTTCTCCCGGCCGCCCGTCTGGCGGCGCAAACCCCCGCCGAGCCCGCGGCCCCGGCGAAGCCGTCCGACGAGGTCGTCGTGCTCTCGCCCTTCACCGTGTCGGCGGACAACTCCGACCGCTACCGCGCCTCCGAGGCGATCTCCGCCGTGCGCGTGCGCGCCCCGTTGATCGACACCGCCAGCTCCATCTCCGTCATCACCCGCGGCCTGATGGATGACATCGGGCCCAACCGCGTCTTCGACGTCACCCGCTACATCGCCGGCGTCCAGGAAGGCCGCGGCGTCCAGTTCCAGGACCGCATGATCATCCGCGGCTTCGAGACGCAGAACGGCGCCCGCACCGTGGACAACTTCCTGCAGTCGGCCGACGCCGACAACATCGACGAGACCTTCGTCGACCGCATTGAGGTCACCAAGGGCCCGAACGCCATCCTCTCGCCCGCCGGCGCCCCCGGCGGCTCGCTCAACATCATCACCAAGGCGCCGTCCTTCAAGAAAGAGGGCCTCTTCACCGCGACGGTCGGCCTCTACGACGCGCAGAAGGCGATGATCGACATGGGCGGCCCCATGGGCGACAGCAAGAACTTCGCCTACCGCATGATCCTCTCCGGCCAGGACGCCGAGCGCTACTGGGAGGACAACAAGCTCCGCGGCGCCGCGTTCGCCCCGATGCTGACCTGGCGGATTTCCGACAAGACCTTCCTCACGGCGAAGATCCTCGCCGCCGAGCACTGGATCTCGCGCGAGCCGCTCTTTATCCTCTCGCCGGACACCACCTCCAGCAGCGGCGAGCCGCACCTGCTGCCGGGCATCTCCCCCTCGCAGATGAACGGCGTACAGGACTGGAGCCATGTCGAGACCTACAGCGGTGACGCCTTCGTCACGCTCACCAGCACGCTGAACGACCACATCAGCTACCGCGTCGCCGCCAACGGCCGCCTCTACTACGAGAACTCCGACCAGAACTTCCTCTCCACGCCGGGCCTGAGCAACCGCTACAACCCGACGACGGGCGAGCTCACCCAGGACTACACCTGGGCGGTGGTCAGCGGCGCGGACGTCTCGACCTACGCGCCGTGGATCAACCCCGGCAACATCCCGAACCGCGGCCAGATCCAGTGGACCCGCCGCCACACGTTCAACTTCCAGGCGGACGGCGTCGCCAACTACCAGCTGGCCACCGTCAGCTCGCAGACCGTCGCCGGCGTCGGCTACTCGCGCCAGTACGCCGAGGGCCACGTGAAGGACCCGGGCCCGATGCCGGGCATCGACCTGAGCCAGCCGAACAAGGAGGCCTATGCGGCCTATCCGGCCAACCTCACGGCCAACAACCTGAGCACCTACACGAACTGGCAGTACTTCGTGAACCAGCGCCTCGGCTTCTTCGACGACAAGCTCTACCTCACCGGCGGCATCCTGCTCTACGACACCGTGACCACCTCGCGCAACGCGATCTCGACGGCGACCAACGCGATCCTCGACGACAGCAAGACGATGTGGAGCGCCAGCGTGCTCTACAAGATCCGGAACAACATCTCGGCCTACTACAGCCACTCGACCAACGCCTCGCCCGTCATCGCCAACAACGCCCCGCTCTGGCGCGAGGGCGTGCAGGACGAGTTCGGCTTCAAGACCGAGTGGCTCAACCAGCGCCTCGCCCTCAACGCCGCCTACTTCGAGATCGCGCAGACCAACGTCACCGTCCCGAATCCCGCGTTCCAGACCGACCCGACCCAGCCGCAGACGCTGGTGTCCGACCTGAGCAACAAGGGCTTCGAACTCGAGCTGATGGGCACGCTCTCCAAGAACCTCTCGGCCATCGGCAGCTACTCGCACCTCAAGATGCGCGACGCCCTCGGCCGCATGGTGCGCGGCGTGGCGGACGACAACGCCTCGCTGCTGCTCAACTACAGCTTCCTCGACGGCACGGCGAAGGGCTTCTCGATCAACGCCGGCGTGGTCTATGCGGGCGAGCGCGCCGGCGACGTGCCGGACGGCAACTTCACCGCGCGCAACGTCGTGAAGAAAGTGAGCTTCTACCTCCAGCCGCAGTACAGCACCACGCTGGGCTTCGGTTACACCTGGGCCGAGAAGTACACGACGCGCCTCGTCATCGACAATGTTTTCGACGACAAGGATTTCATCAGCGTCGCGGGTGGCCGCATCTCCGGCACGGGTCTCACGACCCAGCCGGGCCGCAACGTCCGTCTCACGTTCACCGCCAAGTTCTGACCCGGAAAGTTCACCCACCTGAAATCCTCGCCCCGGGCCACACGCCGTGTGCAACTCCCGGGCCAGGCTGAACATTTCACACCTCGCGATGACAATCCCACACCCCCCG
>Ga0247757_10000649_pt1 | contig 27756 bp, 23 predicted proteins | sample UWRJL126311R4_FD_180929 | JGI IMG/M metagenome (GOLD analysis project Ga0247757, IMG submission 180929) | Plant litter microbial communities from Arlington Agricultural Research Station in Wisconsin, United States - UWRJ-L126-311R-4 | ecosystem: Environmental > Terrestrial > Plant litter >...
CACACGAACGACGACCAGAGCGGATGCTCCCCCGGACGGATCGGGCCGACGAACGCCCACTTGGCCGCGGTGCTCACAGCTGCCGCGACCGCGCCCGCGGCCAGCATGACGACGCCGCTCAGCACGACCGCGAGGAGGACGTCGATCGTCGCGAGCCAGGCCAGCGCGAACACGACGCCGAGCCCGATCCCGCACGTGACGAACACCGGGACGATGCGGCCCAGCTCCCAGAGCGCGCGCGCGATCCGGAGGTGCGCGGGCGGCGCGAAGGTGCGGCTCTCGTCGGCCGCGGCGACCGTGCGCCGGAGCCGGACGGGCGGCGAGCCGAGCCACGACGATCCGGCCTTCGACTTCCGCGGCGCCGCCGACAGGACCGCGACGAGGCCGTCGCGCGGCACCGAGTGGCCCGCGGCCGCCATCCCCGAGTTGCCGACGAACGCGCGCTTGCCGATCTCGACGTGCGCGACGCGCACCCGCCCGCCGCCCAGCTCGTACCCCGCGACGAGCGTGTCGTCGGCGAGGAACGCGCCGTCGCGGATCGTCGTCATCGACGGGAGCAGGAGCACGGTCGACGCCTCGACGTCGGTGCCGACCTTCGCGCCCAGCAGCCGCAGCCAGACCGGCGTCGCGAGGCTCGCGTAGAGGGGGAAGAGGAAGGTGCGGGCGAGGTCGAGGATGCGCTCCGTGCTCCAGACCGCCCAGCCGACGCTGCTGCGCACCGGCGCGACGCCGACGCGGATGCCGAGCGCGAGCAGCCGGACGACCAGCACCACGAGACCGGTGAACACGATCCCGGCCGCGAGCGTCGCGGGCACCAGCCACGCGAACGCGCGACCCGCGGCGACGCCGAGCGACGGCGCCCCGTGCATCGCCGCCGCGAGGATGACGCCCCCGACCGCGAGCGCGAGGAGCGGCAGCAGCGACAGCCCGGCCGACGTGAGGCCGTACGCGACGAGCCAGCGGCGCGTCAGCGGCGGGCGCTCCTCGGGCCACCAGGCGTTCGCCGACCCCTCGCGCTGGGCGGGCGATCCGGCCCAGTGCTGCTGGGCGGGCACACGGCCGAACACCGAGGACCCGGGCGCGATCTCGGCGCGCTTGCCGATGCGCGCGCCGGGGAGCAGGGTGCTGCGCGCGCCGATCGAGGCGCCCGCACCGATCCGGATCGCGCCGACGCGCACGATGTCGCCGTCGATCCACCAGCCGGAGAGGTCGACCTCCGGCTCGATCGAGGCGCCACGGCCGATCGTGAGCATGCCGGTGATCGGCGGCATGGTGTGCAGGTCGACGTCGCGCGCGATCTTCGCGCCGAGAGCGCGCGCGTAGTAGCTGACCCACGGGGCGCCCGCGAGGCCGACGGCGCCCACCTGATGCGCGGCCTGCTCCGCGACCCAGAGCCGCAGGTGCACGCTGCCGCCGCGCGGGTGGTCGCCGGCCCGCACGCCGCGGAGCAGGAGGCGCGCGACGACGACGGCGATCGCCATCCGGCCGATCGGGGTCACGAAGATCACGAGCAGCGGGATCAGCGCCGCGAGCGGCACGGTCGGCAGGACGTCGAAGCCGCCGACCGCGTGCAGGATCGCGCTCGCCGTCAGGAGATAGAGGAGCCAGCGGATGCCGTTGAGGATGTACACCGGCACGCCGAGGATCGTCTGCGCCCACTGCATGCGCCGCGGGGTCGGCGCGACCCGGTGGAAGTCGCGGGGTGGCGCGTCCGCCGCCGTGTCCTCCGCGAGCGCGTCGGCCATGGCGCCGAGCCGCGGGCGCGCGTAGATCTCGGCGACCGTGAACTCCGGATCGGTCTCGCGGATCATCGCGACGAGCTGCGCCGCCGCGAGCGAGCCGCCGCCGAGATCGAAGAAGTTCGCCTCGGGATCAGAGACCGGGATCCCGAGCACGGCCTGCCACTGGTCGGCGAGCCGGCGCAGGGACGGCGCCATCGACCCCGCGCCCTCCGGCTCGGCGTCGGGCAGCGGCCACGGCAGGGCGGCCTTGTCGACCTTGCCCGAGGTGCGCACCGGGAGCTCCGGCATCGTCGCGAGGAGCGGCACGAGGGCCGCCGGCAGCTCGTCGCGCAGGCGGTCCATGGCCGCGCCGCGGTCGAAGGCGGCCGGGTCGGGCGTCGCGAGATAGCCGACGAGGATCGTGTTCCCCGCGTCGGTCCTCCGGACCGCGACCGACGCCGCCGCGACGCCGGGCAGGTCGTGCAGGGCCGCCTCGATCTCGCCGAGCTCGATGCGCCGTCCGCCGACCTTCACCTGGTCGTCGACCCGCCCCTGGAAGACCAGGCCCGCGCGGTCGAACCGGACCATGTCGCCGGAGCGGTAGGCCCGCTCCCAGCCGAGGGTCGGCATGGGCGCGTACTTCTCCGCGTCCTTCGCGGGATCGAGGTAGTGGGCGAGCCCGACGCCGCCGATGATGAGCTCGCCGACCTCGCCGTCGCCGACCGGCCGGCCCTCGGCGTCGACGACGGCCAGGTCCCAGCCGTCGAGCGGGAGGCCGATCCGCACGGAGCCCTCGCCGGTGAGCGGCGCGGCGCACGCGACGACCGTCGCCTCGGTGGGGCCGTAGGTGTTCCAGACCTCGCGGCCGTCGATCGCGAGGCGGACGGCGAGCTCGGGCGGGACGGCCTCGCCGCCGAAGATCAGCATCCGCACGTTCTCGAGCGACTCGGCCGGCCAGAGCGAGGCGAGCGTCGGCACGGTGGAGACGATGGTGATGCCGCGGGTCGTGAGCCACGGGCCGAGGTCGACGCCGCTCCGCACGAGCGCGCGGGGCGCCGGCACGAGACACGCGCCGTGGCCCCAGGCGAGCCACATCTCCTCGCACGAGGCGTCGAACGCGACGCTCAGGCCCGCCAGGACCCGGTCGCCGGGGCCGATCGGGTCGTCCCGCAGGAAGATCCGCGCCTCCGCGTCGACGAACGCGGCCGCCGAGCGGTGCGAGACCGCGACGCCCTTCGGCGTGCCGGTCGAGCCGGAGGTGAAGATGATCCACGCGTCGTCGGAGGGCTGCGGCCCGTCGGTGATCGGCGTCGTCGCGGTGCTGGGATGCGGCGGCACGCCGGCGAAGAGGCCCTTCGCCGTGCTCTCGTCGATGACGAACGCGACGTCGGCCTCGCCGAAGACGAGGTCGGCGCGCTCCAGCGGGTCGTCGGCGTCGACCGGGACGTAGGCCGCGCCGGCGGCGAGCACCGCGAGGATCGCGACGTACAGCTCGCGCGTGCCCGACGGCATCCGGATGCCGACCCGGTGCCCGCGCCCGACCCCGGCGGCCTTCAGCCGGTCGGCGGTCGCGATGACCCGCGCGAGCAGTTCGCGGTAGCTGAGCGCCCCCTCGCCGTCGTCGAGCGCGGACGCGTCGGGGTGCGCCTCGGCCGAGGAGCGGAGCACGTCGAGCAGGGTCCGCGGGGCGGCTGCACGGTCGCCGGCGAGGAGGAGGCCGGGGCGGTCGTCGTGCGGAGGCATCCGCACATCCTGGACCACGCAGGTTAACGGCTCAGCGCGCGCGGATGCGCTCCACGATCGTGTCGGCGAGCTCGTCGGGCGACGTGCCGATGTCGACGACGACGCCGTGCTCGTCCGGCTCGAGCGGCTCGAGCGTCGCGTACTGCGAGGCGAGCAGGCTCGCGGGCATGTACTCGTGGTGCCGGTGCGCGACGCGCTCGACGATCGTCGCGGGGTCGCCGGCCAGGTGCACGAACAGCGCGTCGGGAGCGGCGAGCCGCAGGCGGTCGCGGTAGATCCGGCGGAGGGCGGAGCACGCGACGACGGGCGTCGGCGCGGCCGCGAGCCGCGCGCCGACCGTGTCGAGCCAGGGCCAGCGGTCGTCGTCGTCGAGCGGCGTCCCGGCCGCCATCTTCGCCTTGTTGGCCGGCGGGTGCAGGTCGTCGGCGTCGACGAAGGGCATGCCGAGGCGCTCGGCCAGGAGGGCGCCGATCGTCGACTTGCCGCTCCCGGACACGCCCATCACGACGATCGGGTTCACGACGCCGCCTCGTATGCCCGGGACGGTATCTGGGTCGCGAACTTGCCGCCGCTCACGTCGATGAGGGCCCCGGTGATGTAGCCCGCACGGTCGCTCGCGAGGAAGCAGAGGAGGTCGGCCACGTCGTCCGGGGTCTCCCAGCGGCGCAGCGTGAGGGTGTCGAGGAGGCGGGACTGCTCCTCGGCCGGCATGTCGGCGAAGCCGTTCATCGCGGTCGGGATCATGCCGGGAGCGTACGCGTTGACCGTGATCCCCCACGGTCCGAGCTCGCCCGCGAGCACACGCGTGAACTGCACCACCGCGGCCTTGGACGCCCCGTACGCGGCGGCGCCGATGCTCGGGATGATCGCGGCGAACGAGGCCGCGTTGACGATCCGCCCGCGCCCGGCGGCCTTCATGGCCGGGATGACGGCCTGACTCAGCTGGAACACGCCGAGGACGTTGACGTCGAACGCGGCCCGCCAGCGCGCGGGATCGAGGGTCGCGACCGGGCCGGTCACGTTGATCCCGGCGTTGTTGATCAGCACGTCGATGCGGCCGTGGAGCTCGAGCACACGGCCGACGGCGGCCCGGACCGATGCCGGATCGGTCACGTCGGCGACGATCGCGGTGATGCCCGCAGGCGGCTCGTCGGGGAAGGCCAGGTCGAGGGCGACGACGTGGGCGTGCTCGTCGGCGAAGCGCTCCGCGATCGTGCGCCCGATGCCGCGGCCGCCGCCCGAGACGATGACGACCTGATCGGCGAAGTCGATGAGCACGGAGCCTCCAATAGTCATACTATTGGCACGACCGTAGCACCGGGGAGGGCGTCATGGCCGATCGCGACAGGGTCGTGTGGATCACGGGCGCCGGCTCCGGCATGGGAGCGGCGGCGGCGCGGCACGCAGCGGCCGCAGGATGGCGGGTCGCCCTGAGCGGACGGCGCCCGGATGCGCTCGAGGAGGTCGCGGCCGCGATCGCCGCGGACGGCGGCGAGGCGCTCGTCGTGCCGCTCGACGTGGGCGACCGCGCCGCGGTCGACGCGGGGCGCGACGCCGTGGTCGCCCGCTTCGGCCGCATCGACGGACTCGTGCTGGCCGCGGGGCTCAACGCGCCGCGGCGGCGGTGGTCGGATCAGGCGATGGACGAGTTCGACGGGATCGTCGCGACCAACCTCGCCGGGCCGGTACGCGTGATCGACGCGGCGCTCCCGTCCCTCCGCGCGACCGGCGGGGTCGTGGTGATCGTGTCGTCGTACTCGGCGTGGGCGTTCAACCCCATCGCGGGAGTCGCCTACAGCGCGAGCAAGAAGGCGCTGGCCGAGGTCGCACGCACGCTCAACGCGCAGGAGGCCGGCTCCGGGGTCCGGGCCTGCCACCTCTGCCCGGGCGACGTCGCGACCGACTTCCTGCGGTTCCGGCCGGCCGTGCCCGACGCGGCGGCGCAGGCGCGGATGCTGACGCCCGACGACATCGGGCGCACCGTCCGGTTCGTGCTCGACACCCCCGCGCACGTGCGGATCGACGAGCTCGTCATCTCGCCGATCTCGCAGGTGTGAGCGTGGCGGCGACCGACGGCGCCGCGTTCCGGCGCGTGCTCGACCTCCTCGGCGCGGGGATCGTCGACGGCTCCCTCGCGGCGGGCGCGTCCGACACGGTCGACGCGATCGTCGCGCGCACGGGCGCCTCGCGCCCCGTCGTGCGGGAGGCGACGCGCGTCCTCGTCGCGCTCGGGATGCTGAGCGCCGGCCGCCGCGTCGGCCTCCGGGTGCGTCCGCGCGCCGACTGGGACCTGCTCGACCCGCAGCTGATCCGCTGGCGGCTCGCGTCCGGCGATCGCGCCGCCCAGCTCGAGGAGCTGCTCGGGCTGCGGCTCGCGGTGGAGCCGGAGGCGGCCCGCCGCGCGAGCGTGCGGCGCACGGACGCGGACGTCGCGGCGCTCCGGGAGGCGACCGCGGCCCTCGCGGACGCGACCCGCGCGCGCGATCGCGACGCGTTCCTCGCGGCCGACAGTCGGCTCCACGGCGTGCTGCTCGCCGCGGCGGGTAACGCGATGCTGGTGCGCCTCGGCGCGGTGATCGACGAGGCGCTGCGCGAGCGGACCCCGGCGGGCCGGATGCACTGGAGCTGCGCCGCCGCCGACGTCGCCGAGCACGAGGCGCTCGTCGCCGCGGTCGCCGCGGGGGACGCCGCGGAGGCGGAGGCGGTCATGCGCCGGATCGTAGATCCCGACCCGCCGCGCTGAGACGCGCCTCCGCCCCGCCCCGCCCGGCCGCTCCGCCGCCACCTCGTCCTCTCGCCGGCCACGCACGCCCCCACCCGCCGGGACATATGACGGATCCGCCGCGCTCGACATCGCCGTATGCGCCGCGATCGCGGGAGCGCGGCCGCCGCCGATCGCGCCATCTCCGTCATTTGTCCGACCCCGACCCCAGTCGCCGACCCCGACCCCGACCCCGACCCCGACGCTGGCCCCCGACCCGACCTCGGCCCCGACAACGACGTCTCCGCCGGTCGATCGGGCTCTCCTCGGGCCCGGTCTCCCGATTCCGACGCCGTTCTCTCGCGAGCGCCGCCGCCGGCCCGAATCAGCCGCGCATCGCGACCCCGCGCCGCCAGTAGCCCATGAACGCGACGCGCCGGCGGGGGAGTCCGAGGTCCTTCACGAGGTGCCGTCGCAGCGTCGTGACGACGCCGCTCTCGCCTGCGATCCAGACGTACCGCTCGTCGGGCCCGATCGCCGTATCGGCGACGAGCGTCTCGCCCAGCCCGGAGTAGTCGGGCGTCTCCCAGACGAGCTCGTCGCCGTCCAGGTCGCGCACCTCGCCCGCGGGGGTCGCGCCGAGATGGCCGAGCACCGCCGGGATGAGGGCCGAGCCCGACGGCGCCTCGCCGCGCGGGAGCCAGCGCACCGCGACGCCGGCGGGCGCGTCGATCCGCAGGCGGTCGTCGCGGTGCGGCACCTCGATGAACGCCGCGCCGCGGAGCCCCGGGCCGGCATCCTCGAGGATCCGTGCGATGGCGGGCGCGGCCGTCTCGTCCCCGGCGAGCAGCACCGAGCGCGCGTCGCCCGGGTCGTACTCGATCCCGCCCCCGTCGGTGCGCCCGCGGCGCGGCCCGATCAGCAGGATCTCATCGCCCGCCGCCGCCGAGCCCGCCCAGCGCGACGCCGGCCCGCTCGCCCCCTCGGCGAGGTGCAGCACGAAGTCGACGACGACCCGCGTCTCTTCCGTCCCGACGTGCAGCGAGCGGATGGAGTAGGTGCGCATCGACCCGCGGTCGTCCTCGGGGACGGCGAGCCACTCCTCCCACCAGTCCGGGCCGCCGGACAGCGACGGGAGCGGCCGGCCGGGCGCCGGGAACATCAGCTTGATCCGCTGGTCGAACACGCGGCCCGGCGTGCCGATCGCGTGCAGCTCCGGTCCGGCGAGGGTGACGCGCGCGAAGCTCGGCGAGATCCGCTCCACCGATGCGACCCGCGCCCGCGCGAGCACGAAGGGCGTCTCCGTCCCGGCCGCGACCGCCGCCTCAGGCGACACGGTGATGCCGTCCCGCCGGCAGCACGAGCGGCGTGCCCGACACCGGATCCGGGATCACCCGGCTCGTCAACCCGAACACCTCCTGCACGAGCGCGGGCGTCACGATGTCGCCCGGCGCCCCGCTCGCGAGCACCCGCCCCTCGCGCACGGCGACGAGCTCGTCCGCGTAGCGCGCCGCGAGGTTGAGGTCGTGCAGCACCATGACGACCGTCGTGCCGCGCTCGCGGTTGAGGTCCGTGAGCAGGTCGAGCACCTCGATCTGGTGGGCCACGTCGAGGAAGGTCGTGGGCTCGTCGAGCAGCAGGATGTCGGTCTCCTGCGCGAGCGCCATCGCGATCCACACGCGCTGCCGCTGCCCGCCCGAGAGCTCGTCGATCGAGCGGTCGGCGAGATCAAGCGTGCCGGTCGCCTCGAGGGCGGCGGCGACCGCGGCGTAGTCGGCCGCGCTGAAGCGCGCGAGCAGCCTCTGGTGCGGATGCCGGCCGCGCCCCACGAGGTCGGCCACCGTGATCCCCTCGGGCGCCACGGGGCTCTGCGGCAGCAGCCCGAGCAGCCGCGCGACCTCGCGCGACGGACGGCGGTGCAGCGCCTCGCCGTCGAGCACCACCCGGCCGGCGTGCGGGACCACGAGCCGGGCCAGCGCGCGGAGCAGCGTCGACTTGCCGCAGCCGTTGGCCCCGACGATGGCGGTGATGCGGCCCGGCGCGACGTCCAGGTCGAGCTCCTCGACGACCACCCGGTCGCCGTAGGCGAGGGTCAGGTCGTGGGTGGCGAGCTGATGGGCGGTGGTCACAGGGATCCTCCCGAGCGGTTGGTCCGGATGAGCAGGAACAGCAGGTACGGCGCCCCGAGCACGCCCGTGACGACGCCGACCGGGTAGCGGTGGCCGAACGCGAACTGGCCGACGACGTCGGCGACGAGCACGAGCAGCGCGCCCACGAGTCCCGACGGCAGGAGCAGCGACGCCCCCGGCCCGACGAGGCGGGCGGCGATCGGTCCGGACATGAACGCGACGAAGGCGATCGGGCCGGCGGCCGCCGTCGCGAACGCGAGCAGGCAGACCGCGCCGATGATCACGACGAGCCGCACGACGCCGACCCGCACGCCGAGCGAGGCGGCCGAGTCGTCGCCGAGCCGCAGGAGTCCGAGGTCCCGCTCGAGCAGCAGGAGCAACGGCACGATCACGAGGCAGGCGATCGCGAGCGGCGCGACCGCCGGCCATGCCGCTCCGTTGAGGCTGCCCGTCAACCACTGCATCGCGGTCTGCAGGTCCCACTGCGCGGCGCGCGAGAGCAGGTAGGTGACGACGCTGTCGAGCAGGGCGGCGACGCCGATCCCGATGAGGATCAGCCGCGCGCCCGCGAAGCCCCCGCGGCGCGAGAGCAGGTAGATGACGAGCGCGGTCACGAGCGCGGCGGCCAGCGCGAGGAAGGCGACCGTCGTCTCGCCGAGCTTCAGCACGACGATCCCGACGACCGCGGCGGCGCTCGCGCCCGAGCTGATGCCGATGACGTCGGGCGAGGCGAGCGGATTCCGCAGCATCGTCTGGAAGGTGACGCCCGCCATCCCGAATGCGAGCCCCGCGAGCACGCCGAGCGCCATCCGCGGCAGCCGCAGCTCGCCGACCGTGAACGAGGCGCCCGGCACGGTCTGCCCGACGATGACGCGCAGCACTTCGTCGGGCGTGTAGAACGTGTCGCCGACCATGAGCGTGACGGCGACGACCGCGAGCAGGGTGACGGCGAGCGCCCCCGTGACGGCGCCGCGGCGCCGGGAGCGCTGGCGGCGTCCGGCGACGAGGGCGGCAGTGGGTGCGGCGGCGGGTGCCGTGGCGGTGGTGGTCACAGCGCCCGCACCTTCTGCCGCCGCACGATGGCGATGAACACGGGCGCGCCGACGATCGCGGTCACGATCCCGACCTCCACCTCCTGCGACGGGATCACGACCCGCCCCACGACGTCGGCCGCGACGAGCAGCACCGCCCCGCCGACCGCGGAGTACGGCACGAGCCAGCGATGGTCCGACCCGACGAGCAGGCGGCACAGGTGCGGCACGACGAGCCCGACGAAGCCGATCGGGCCGGCGATCGCGGTCGCCGCCGCGCACAGCAGCACCGCTCCGGCCGCCGCGATCAGCCGCGTCCGCAGCACGTGCGCACCCAGTCCCGCGGCGAGGTCGTCGCCGAGCGCGAGGAGGTTGAGGCCGCGCGCGGTGACGAGGCTGACGATCACGCCGACGGCCAGGAACGGTGCGACGACGCCGATCCTGCTCCAGTCGGCGCCGCCCACTCCGCCGACCTGCCAGAACCGGAACACCTGCATCGCGTCGACGCGCGGCAGCAGCAGCGCGCTGATGAGGGAGGCGAACGCGGCCGAGGTCGCGGCCCCCGCGAGCGCGAGCTTCAGGGGCGTCGCCCCGCCGCGGCCGAGGCTCCCGATCAGGTAGACGAGGACGGCCGCGGCCGTCGCGCCCGCCAGGGCGAAGCCGATGTAGGCGTAGGGGTCGGAGATCCCGAGGACGACGATGCCCGTCACGACCGCGAGCGCGGCGCCGTTCGAGACGCCGAGGATGCCGGGATCGGCCAGCGGATTCCGCGTCACGCCCTGCATCGACGCCCCCGCGATCCCGAGCGCGGCCCCCACGAGGGCGCCGAGCACGGTCCGCGGCACCCGCGCGTGCACCGCTGCCTCGCCGATCGTGGCGTCCTGCCCGCCGAGGGCCGCGACGAGCTCGTCGACCGGGACCAGGCGGTTGCCGAACGCGAGGGACGCCCCGAGTGCGACGGCGAGCACGCCCGCCCCCGCGAGCAGCCATCCGACCCGCACGGCCGCCGGGCGCCGCAGGGCGGCGTCCGGCGACGGCGTGGTCGCGACCGACGCGGACGACGATGCGGTCGTCGTCACGCCCCGGTCTTCAGGGCGGCGGCGAGGGTGTCGAGGTACTTCTGCACGCCCCAGCCGATCGACAGCGGCGACGGGTTGGCCGACGCGGCGAGCGGCGTCGAGTCCGGCAGCACGGCGATCGAGCCGCGGGCGACGGCCGGGATCTTGGACAGCAGCGGGTCGGCCTGCAGGCGCTGGACCAGATCGCCCTTCGGATCGCCGTAGGTGACGACGAGGTCGACGTCGTCGAAGCGCTGCGCCTGCTCGGAGCTCACCTCGACGAAGAACTGGTCGCTCTTCCTCGACTCCTCCGTCACGATCGTCGGCTGCGGCAGACCGAGCGAGGTCAGGAAGCCCGGGCGCGTGTCCTTCGCGGTGTAGAAGCCGAGCTTGCTGAGGTCCGTCGGGTCGGCGAAGGCGAACAGCACCTTCGCGTCGGCGAGCTGCGGGTGCGGCGCGAGCGCGTCCTTCGATTCGGTGTCGAGCTTCGTGATGAGCGCGTCGCCCTCCGTCGAGAGGCCGAGCGCCTTCGCTTCGAGGCGGATCATGTCGTCGACCGAGGTGCCCCAGGCGACCTCCGGGAACGCCACGACCGGCGCGATCTTCGACAGCTTCGCGTACTCCTCCTTGGTCAGGCCGGAGTAGGCGGCGAGGATCACGTCGGGCCGCGTGTCGGCGACCGCCTCGAAGTCGATGCCGTCGGTCTCGTCGAAGAGCACGGGGGTCTTCGCGTGCAGCTCCGTCAGGCGGTCCTCGACCCACGGCAGCACCCCGTTGCCGTCGTCGTCGCCCCAGGTCGCCTTGCTCATGCCCACCGGCACGACGCCGAGGGCGAGCGGGACCTCGTGGTTCATCCACGCGACGGTCGCGACGCGCGTCGGCTTCTTCTCGATGGTGGTGGTGCCGTAGGCGTTCTCGATCGTCACCGGGAAGGCGCCGGCGTCGCCCGGGGCGTCGGCCGCGCCGGTCGTGGTGGCGGGGGTCGCACAGGCGGCGAGCGTGAGGGCGAGGCTCGCGGCGGCGAGCAGTCCGATCAGGCGGGCGGGTCTCAAGGGGGATCCTCTCGTCAGGTGAGGTCACCCTAAGTCAGGTAAGCCTTACCTAACAAGTTGAGGGATCCCCGCCCCGGCGGTCGCCGCGATCCAGCCCGCTCCGTACGCTGACGGCATGCGCACCCTCATCGTCACGGAGTTCCTCACCCTCGACGGCCGTCTCGACTCGCCCGGCGGCGACGACGGGCATCCGCGCGCGGGCTGGACCTTCCGGGACGTCGCGTTCGATCCCGCGGCCTACGAGATCAAGGGCCGCGAGCAGGAGGAGGCCGAGGCCATGCTGCTCGGTCGCGTGAGCTACGGCCTCTTCGCGCCGGTGTGGGGCGGCATGGCGGAGTTCGCCCGCTACAACGCGATGCCGCGCTACGTGGTCTCGACGACGCTCGAGGCCGACGATCCCGCGTGGCCGGCGACGATCCTGCGCTCGCTCGACGAGGTCCGCACGCTCAAGGAGGGCGGTGGCGGTCCGATCATCGTGCACGGCAGCTCGCAGCTCGCCCAGGGTCTCGCGGCCGCCGGGCTGGTCGACCGCTACCACCTGCTCGTCTTCCCGATCGTGCTCGGATCGGGCAAGGGGCTCTTCGCCGACGACCCCGACGCCTACGCGCGGCTCACGCTCACCGAGCACGAGGCCTACGGCAACGGCATCGTGAAGCTCGTCTACGACGTGCAGCACTGATGGACTTCACGACCCTCCGCGAGGCGGCCGGCGCCGCGATCGCCCCCGACGCCTGGGCGTTCTACCAGGGCACCGCAGACGGCCTCGCCGACGCCGAGCGCGACGCGCGCGCGTGGGACCGCTGGGACCTCGTGCCCCGCGTCCTGACCGGTCTCACCTCGATCGACACGAGCATCGAGCTCGGCGGACACCGGCTCGCGTCGCCCCTCACGATCGCGGCGACCGCGGGGCACGGCGGCGCGCACCCGGATGCCGAGCTCGCGACCGGCGCCGCGGCCGGCGCCGCCGGGGTCCTCATGGCGTACTCGAACAACGCGACGATGTCGGTGGAGTCGTTCGCCGCCGCCGCGACCGGGCCGTGGTGGGCGCAGATCTACCTGCAGAAGGACCGCGCGGCGACCGACGACTACGTCGCGCGGAGCGTGGCCGCGGGAGCCTCGGCCGTCGTGCTGACCGTCGACGTGCCCGGCATCCTGGCCGATGCGGCATTCCGGCAGCAGCCGGTGACGGGCCCGATCCAGGTGCGGGGCAACGTGCCGGTCACGGGCGCGGGCGCGGGTCTCGCGGCGGAGACGGCGATCACCCCCGACGACATCGCCCGCCTCGTGGAGACCGTGGGCGTGCCCGTCTGGGCCAAGGGCGTCATGACGCCGGGGGACGCGCTCCGCGCGCTCGACGCGGGCGCCGCCGGCGTCATCGTCTCGAACCACGGCCGCCGCCAGCTGCACGGGGTCGCGCCGGTCGCGACCGTGCTCGGCGGGATCGCGGAGGCCGTCGCGGGGCGCGCGCCGATCGTCGCCGACGGCGGCATCCGCTCGGGCGCCGACGCGGTGCGGGCGCTCGCGCTCGGCGCGACGGCGGTCGGCCTCGGTCGTCCCGTGCTGTGGGCGCTCGCCGTAGGCGGGCGCGCGGGCGTCGAGACGATGCTCGCGACGCTGCAGCAGGAGGTCGCGGTGACCCTTGCGGGACTCGGCGTCGAGCGCATCGCCGACCTCGTGCCGGGGATGGTCCGGCGCGCGGAGGCCTAGAGCGTCACCTTGCGTCGCAAGGTATGCTCCGTCGCATGGCGAACGGGACCGTCACGCAGCTGCGCCGCGGCGTGCTCGGCCCGTGCGTGCTCGCCCTGCTCGCCGACGGTCCGCGCTACGGCCTCGAACTCGCGCGCGAGCTGGAGGCGGCCGGCGAGCTGCTGACGAGCCAGGGCACGCTGTACCCACTGCTCGGTCGGCTGCACGACGCGCAGCTCGTGACGAGCCGGTGGGAGCTCGGCGACACCGACCGCCCCCGTCGCTACTACGAGATCACCGACGCGGGGCGGCGCGAGCTCGCCGACTTCGCGCGCGAGTGGGCCGCGTTCGCCGGGTCCGTGGGCGCTCTCGTGCCACCGCCGAGCGCGAAGCCGCAGGAGGAGGAGCCGTGATCGCATCCGAGGACCACCCGCTCGTGCGGGCGTACCTGCGCCGCTTCGACGCGGTCGCCGCACGGCTGCCGGAGGGTCGGCGCGCGGAGCTGCGCGCCGAGGTCGCGGCGCATCTGCACGAGGCGACGTCGCCCGACATGCCCGACGGCGCGGTGCGCGACGTGCTCGACGACCTCGGGGAGCCGTCCGCGATCGTCGGCGAGGAGTCCGCGGAGCTGCCGCCGACCCGTCACGTCGCGTGGATCGTGGGCGGCGGGCTGCTGATCCTCTCGGTCGTGCTCGGCGCCGCCACCCAGTACCTGCCGAGCACCGGCTTCCCGTTCACCGACGCGGTGTGGGCCCTCGGCATCCTGGTGCTCGCGCTCGGCACCCCCTCCGTCACCGCGCATCGGCCGCTCGGCACCGCCGCGCTCGTCGGGCTCGCGATCTGGCTCGTCGGGTCGGAGATCGTCCGCGGGATCATGGCCCGTCAGGTGGACGGCGTGGGCGTCGACACGGACGGGCTCGTCGTCGCGACGTACGTCGACCTGGCCGGTCGGCTCCTGCTCGCGCTCGTCGCCGTCGTGCAGATCGGGCGGATCGAGGCCATCCGCCGCCCGTGGCGCTGGGTGCCCGCGTGGGTGCTCGGCGTCGTCGCCGCGGAGTGGCTGCTGGAGCAGCTGCTCGGACTGCTGGCCGGGCAGGGCGCCCTGCCGTACTTCGCGATCGGGCTGGGCGGCATCCTGAGCATCGGCGGCACTCTCGTGCTCGGGGCGCTGATGATCGCGCTCGGCGCGGGTGTCCTCCGCCAGCGCGGCGGCGACCCCGAGATCCCGACCGACGCCTAGCGCGGAGACGGTCGGCCGCCGAGGGCACGGCGTCGACGCAGCAGCAGGACCACCAGCCCGGCGGTCACGAGGGCGCCCCCGGCGAGCAGCGGACCGGCGGGATCGATCCCCGACGCCGCCAGCTCGGCCGCGGACGCCGCGGATCCGCCGGCGCCGGGCGATCCCGCGGGGCCGGCCGCCGTCGTGATCGTGGAGAGGACGGAGGTGTCCGGGCTCACGCCGTTGGTGGCGGTGATCGTGAAGGAGGACGTGCCCGGAGTGGTCGGGGTGCCCGTGATGGCGCCGCTGACCGCGTCGAGCTGCAGGCCCGCGGGCAGTGCGCCCGAGGTCACGCTGAACGTGGGAGCGGGTGTCCCGGTGGCGGTCACGGTGAAGGAGTACGGGGTGCCCGCCTGAGCCGGCGTCGGTGCACCGGAGGTGATCACGGGACCGTTCGTGGTGACGGGGGCCGCGCCCGCAGCGCACCCCGACGGGACCGTGATCGTGTTGGTGTCGAGCGTGACCGCCGCGGTGTTGGCGAGCAGGCGTCCGATCACGGTGGCGCCCGTCGCGGCGGTGATCGACTGCTGAGCCAGCACCGTGCCCTGGAATTGCGCCCCCGTGCCGAGGGTGGCGGAGCTGCCGACCTCCCAGAAGACGTTGCAGGCGCTCGCGCCGCCCGTGATCAGGATCCGGCCGGCCGACCCGATCGTGAGCTCGCTCGCGGCCTGGAACACCCACACGGAGCTCGCACTGCCCGCCAGGGTGAGCGCGCCTCCGCCCGCCAACGACAGGGCGCCGCCCGCGTACACGCCCGGTGTGAGGGACAGCCCGTTGAGCTCGCTCAATCCCGACGTCGTCGGCGTCAGGCTCGCGGCCGCGTTGAACGCCGTCGTGAGATCGGCCTGCGCCCCGGCCGCCGCGGCGTTGTTGTCGTTCTCGGCTCCCGTCAATGTGCCGTTGCCGACGCTGAAGCCCGTGATCGACGATCCGGGGCTGACCCCGATGTCGCCACCGACGGTCGTCGGCCCCGTATTGGTGAGCTCGCTCGCCGCCAGGGCGCCGTACGTGGCGGAGGCGCCCAGGTCGACCGGTCCCCCGGGGACGATCGCGGCGCCCGCCGGTGCGGCGGAGACGACGGCGACGGCGACGCCGAGGAATGCCGAGAAGACGATGACCGCGACAGCGCGGCCCGAAGTGAGTGCGGCCATCAGGGCCCCTGCCCGAGAATGGGGACGCCCGACCCGGGGGGATCTCACCCCGGTGGCGACGGCCTCTAGCCGAGTTCTATCACCGAACCGACCGGCACGCGGTGAACGGGACGTTCTGTCTGCCGACGCCCAGGATCGCGATCAGAGCGACGCCTCGGGTCTGACGAGCCGAGCGGGACGCCGCGGCTCGCGCGTCGCGCCCGGGTGCGGATGCGTGCGCTCGAGCGCCGTGCCCTCGATGTCGACGTGGGGCAGGATCCGGTCCAGCCACCGCGGGATCCACCAGGCCGCCCGTCCGAACAGGTGCATGAGCGCGGGGATCAGCACCATCCGCACGACGAAGGCGTCGAACAGCACCCCGGTCGCGAGCCCGAACCCGAGCGGCTTGATCGAGGCGAGGTGCGAGAACACGAACCCGCCGAAGACGGACACCATGATGATCGCGGCCGCGATGATCACGGCCCGCGCGTTGCGGTACCCCGACGCGACCGCCGCCCGCGCCGGGACCCCGTGCGCATAGGCCTCGCGCATGCCCGAGACCAGGAACAGCTGGTAGTCCATCGCGAGCCCGAACAGCACGCCGACGATGATGATCGGCGCGAAGTTCAGCACCGGACCGGGGTCGTGGACCCCGAAGACCGCACCCAGCCATCCCCACTGGTAGACCGCGGTCATGGCGCCGAGCGCCGCGACGAAGGACAGCACGAACCCCGCGGTCGCCATGACCGGCACGAGGATCGACCGGAACACCACGAGCATGATGAGCAGCGACAGCGCGACGACCACCGCGAGGTAGATCGGGAGCACGCTCGCGAGCTTCTCCGAGATGTCGATGTTGGCGGAGGCCTGCCCCGCGACCCCGACCTCGATGCCGTTCCCGAGGTCCACGTCGCGCAGCGCGTGCACGAGCTCCTCGGTGCTGACGCTCGACGGCCCGCCGGTCGGCACCACCTGGAAGGCGATGAAGTCGCGCGCGTCGCTCGTGCCGATCGGGGCGACGCCGGCCACGTGATCCTGCTTCATGAGGATGTCGACGAGGTCGGCCTCCTTGGTCGTCAGGTCGTCCTTCGCGACGGCCGACGGGAGCTGCGCCGTCACGAGCAGCGCCCCGTTGCGGCCGGCGCCGAACTCCTGCGCGACGGTCGTGTACGTGCGGTACTGCGTCGTGTCCTGCGCCTCGGCGGAGCCGTCGGGCAGCCCGAGCCGGATCGACAGGGCCGGGATCGCGACGATCAGCAGCGCGACGATCGCGAGCGCGCCGGTCAGCACGGCGCGCGAGGTGCGCATCGGCTTCGGCGTCGTGTCGGCGTGCCCCGGGTGCCCGATCCGGTTGCGGGCGCGCTTCGACAGCACGCGCATGCCGAGGATCCCGAGCAGCGCCGGGGTGAGCGTGATCGCCACCAGCACGGCGACGAGCACGCACGCGGCCCCGACCACGCCCATGAGCGACAGGAACGGGATGCCGGTCACGGTGAGCGCGAGGAGCGCGACGAGCACCGTGGCTCCCGCGAACACGACCGCGGAGCCGGAGGTGCCGTTCGCGAGCCCGATCGACTCCGCCAGCGGCGTCCCCTGCTGGAGCTGACGCCGGTGCCGGTTGATGATGAACAGCGCGTAGTCGATGCCGACCGCGAGCCCGAGCATGACGCCGAGCACGGGCGTGACGGACGTCATGTCGACCAGCCCGGAGAACGCGAGCGAGCTCGCGACCCCGACGCCGACGCCGATGAGCGAGGAGATCAGCGGGAAGATCGCCGGCAGGACGGCGCCGAACATGACCACCAGCACGATGGCCGCGATGAGCACGCCCGCGATCTCGCCGGGGCCGACGATCCCGTCCGTCGAGTTCGCGATCTCGCTCGAGTAGGTGACCGTCACGCCCGGGATGTGCGCGTCGTCGAGCGCGTTCGCGACGCCGGTCTTCAGCGAGGCGGGCATGTCGAAGAGCGTGTCGTGGAACTGGACGAGGCCGAGCGCCGTCGACCCGTCGCTCGAGACCATCCGCAGATCCTTCGACGCCGCGAGCAGCCGCTGGCCGGCGTCGAGCTGCGCGGCCTGCGCATCGAGCTTCGTGCGGTTCCCGTCGAGCCCCTGCTGCTGCGTCGCGATCTCGGCGAGCGCGGCCTGGCCGGCGGCGCCCGCGGCGGAGGCCTGCGCCTTCGCGGCATCGAGCTGCTGCTGGCCCGCGTCGAGCTGCGCGCGGGCCGCCGTGATCTGCGCCGCGCCGTCCGTCAGCTTCTTCGCGTTCGCGGCGAGCTGCGCCGCGGTGTCGTAGGGGTCGACGGTCGCCGAGACGCCCTTGAGCGTCGCGACCTTCTTCAGCAGGGCCGCGATGTCGTCCTGCTGCGCGGCGTCGAGCTTCGACCCCGTCGGGCTCGTGAACGCGACCGTGCCCGTCGCCCCGCCGACACCGGAGAGCTTCTTGTCGAGCTGCTGCGTCACCCGGTCCGTCTCGGTGCCGGGGATGCTGAACGTCGACGCGAGCGATCCGCCGAACGCGAGGAACGCCCCTCCCGCGATCGCGAGCGCGATGAGCCAGGCGACCAGCACGCGCCATTTGTGCGCGGCGGAGAAGCGGCCGAGACGGTCGAGGAGGGAGGCCATGGGATGTCCTTCGGAATGCGATGAGCGGAGCGGCGCTCCATCGCGTCGCCGCGAGCATATTCGACAGGTGTCGGAAAAACGACAGATGTTGCTGAAAGGTGCCCGAGAGCCCGCGGCTGGCAGACTGGCCCGGATGGATCCCCGGATCGCCCGCACGCGTCGCAGCCTGCAGGAGGCGCTGTTCGAGCTCGCGCGCGAGCGCGGCCTCGACGACATCACCGTCGGCGACATCGCCGAGCGCGCCGAGGTGAACCGCTCGAGCTTCTACCAGCACTACGCCGACAAGGAGACGCTCCTCGCAGACGCGCTCGACGCCGCCGCGGACGAGGCGAACGCCGCCCTCCCGGAGCTCGTCGACATGACCGCGGCCCCGCCGTCGGCCGTCGCCGCGTACTTCACGCACATCGCCGACCACGCCGAGCTGTACCGGCGCGTGCTGGGCGACCACGGCTCGGCGGTCGCGACGGCGCGGCTGCGGGAGCGGGTCGAGCGCATCGTCAGCGACGAGATCCAGCGCTCCGACAGCGCCGACTTCCCGGACCTCCCGCTCGACGTCGTCGCGGCCGGCATCACCGGCTCCGTCCTCGGGATCATCGGCGCCTGGCTCGGGCGCGACCCGCTCCCGTCGCCCGACACGGCGGCGGCGTGGGTGTGGGGCGTGATCCTCGGTCCTACCCGGCGGGTCGAGTAGCCGGCGAGGCCGGCGTATCGAGACCCCCTAGAAGACGGAGTACCCCCCGTCGACGGTGAGCACCGACCCGGTCATGAAGCTCGACGCGTCGCTCGCGAGGAACACGATCGCGCCCCCGAGCTCCTCGGGCCGGCCCGCGCGCTGCAGGGGCGCGTCCTCGATCCACTGCCGCCGGAAGCGCGGGTCGTCGACCGGCGCCATGTCGGTCGCCATGTAGCCGGGCGCGAGCGCGTTGACCCGGATGCCGAGCGGTGCCCACTCCGCCGCGAGGCTCCTCGTGAGGTGATGGACCGCGGCCTTCGAGGCGTTGTACGCCGGCTGCCACTGGGGCCGGTTCACGATCCCGCCCGACATCGACCCGATGTTGACCATGACGCCGCCGCCCTGCTCGACCATGTGCGCGCCGATCACCTGGCTCGGGATCCACACCCCGTCGACGTTCGTGCCCATCACCTGGTGCCACTCGTCGTCGGTGACCTCGAGCGCCGGACGGTGGATGCAGGTGCCCGCGTTGTTGACGAGGATGTCGATCCGCCCGAACCCGGCGACGGCCGCGTCGCGGATCCGCTCCACGTCGGCGCGGACCGTGACGTCGCCGAGCGCGACGAGCGCGCGTGTGCCGGCGGCCTCGAGCTCCGCGCGGACCGTCTCGGCGGCCGCGGCATCGCGCCCGTTGATCACGATCGCGGCGCCCGCGTCGGCGAGCGCGAGGGCCATGGCCCGGCCGAGGCCGCGGGTGGATCCGGTGACGAGCGCCGTGCGCCCGGTGAGATCGAACTGGCTGAGCATGGGGTGATTCTGGCAGCCGGGGAGTGCCAGGCTATAGGTATGACTTTTGTGGCCGATCCCGCCCGCTACGAGGGCGCCATGACGTACCGCCGGACCGGGCGCTCCGGCCTGGACCTGCCCCTGCTCTCGCTCGGCTACTGGCATAACTTCGGCGACGACCGGCCGTTCGAGGTGCAGCGCGCGATCAGCCGCCGCGCCTTCGATCTCGGGATCACGCACCACGACCTCGCCAACAACTACGGTCCGCCCTACGGCGCCGCCGAGATCAACTTCGGCCGCCTCATGCGCGAGGACTTCGCCCCGTACCGCGACGAGCTGATCATCTCCACGAAGGCCGGCTGGGACATGTGGCCCGGCCCATACGGCCAGGGCGGCGGCTCGCGCAAGTACGTGCTCGCCTCGCTCGACCAGTCGCTGCAGCGCATGGGCCTCGACTACGTCGACATCTTCTACTCGCACCGCTACGACTCCTCGACCCCGCTCGAGGAGACCGCGGCCGCGCTCTCGACGGCCGTGACCTCCGGCAAGGCCCTCTACGTCGGGATCTCGTCCTACGACGCGGAGCACACCCGCGAGATCGCGGCCCTGTTGCGCGCGAACGGCACGCCGCTGCTCATCCACCAGCCCTCGTACTCGATGCTCAACCGCTGGATCGAGGCCGAGGGACTGCTCGACGCGGCCGCCGAGGTCGGGGCCGGCGTCATCGGCTTCACGGCGCTCGCGCAGGGCCTCCTGACCGGCAAGTACCTGAACGGGGTGCCCGCCGACTCCCGTGCGGCGGCCGGAAAGTCGTTCGACACCGAGTGGATCACCGACGACGTCGTGAACCGCCTCCAGGAGCTCAACGGCATCGCCGAGAACCGCGAGCAGTCGCTGGCTCAGCTCGCGCTCGCGTGGGCGCTCCGCGACGAGCGCGTCACCTCGCTCGTCATCGGCGCCTCGTCGGTCGAGCAGCTGGAGCAGAACGTCGGCGCCCTCGACCGCCTCGACTTCACGCCCGAGGAGCTCGCCCGCGTCGACCAGATCGTGGGTGGCGGCGCCGTCGACGTCGACCTCTGGCGCGGCGCCCGCAACGGCGAGGTGTCGTGACCGCCGAGGCGGGCGCGCGCGTCGCGATCACGGGGGGAGCCGGATTCCTCGGCGCCGCCCTCGCGCGCCGGCTGCTCGACGCGGGCTCCGTCGCGATCGGCGGGGCTGCGCCCGTGGCGCTGCGATCGCTCGTGCTCGCCGACATCGTCGCCCCGCCGGCGCCGCTGGCCGACGATCCGCGCGTGCGCGTCGTCACCGGCGACGTGGAGCAGCTGGCCGCCGACCTCGGCGAGGTGGACCTCGTCTTCCACCTGGCCGGCGTCGTCAGCGGCGCCGCGGAGGCCGACTTCGACCTCGGCATGCACACGAACGTCGACGGACTCCGCGCGATGCTCGAGACCCTCCGCGCCCAACCCGGCGCGCCCGTGATCGTCTACTCCAGCTCCGGCGCGGTCTTCGGCCAGGACCCGGCGCTCCCGCCGATCGGGGTGATCGACGACGACACGATGCCGCGCCCGCAGTCGAGCTACGGCATCCAGAAGTACCTGGGCGAGCTGCTCGTCGCGGACTACACGCGCAAGGGATTCCTGCGCGGCCGCAGCGTGCGCCTCCAGACCGTGGCGGTGCGCCCCGGCCGCCCGAACGCCGCCGCGTCGAGCTTCGTCTCGGGCATCATCCGCGAGCCGCTCGCCGGCCAGCCGGCCGTCTGCCCGGTGCCGCCCGACATGCCCGTGACGCTCCTCTCGCCGGACCGGACCCTGGACGGCATCCTGCTCTCCGCCGCGGTCGCCGACGACGTCTGGGGCAGCACGACCGCGATGACGTTCCCAGCGCTCACGACGACGCCGCGCGAGATGGCATCGGCCCTGGGCCGAGTCGCCGGGGCGGACGTCGCCGACCTCATCGAGTGGACAGAGGACCCCGTGATCACGGCGATCGTCGGCACCTGGGCGGAGCGCTTCTCCACCCCGCGCGCCGAGCGTCTCGGCCTCATCGCGGACGCCTCCGTCGACGAGGTGATCGCGCAGTACGCCGCGTCGCATCGGGTATAGTCGTGGGGTTGCCTCGCGGTAGCACGCGCCCGTAGCTCAACGGATAGAGCATCTGACTACGGATCAGAAGGTTGGGGGTTCGAATCCCTCCGGGCGCACCGAGAAGCGGGTCACTGTGGTGGCCCGCTTTCGTCGTTCGTGGACACGGCTGAGCCGGCGCGAGGGGTGCGATCAGCGCACGCGGACCCGGGGTCCGGCCGCCGCACGCAGTCCACGCGTCCGCGTCACCACCACGAGCACCACAGCCAACACCACCGGCGGCACCATCATCACGACCGCCAGCGCCGGCGACCGCGACGCCGCCACTGCGACGCCGAGCGTCAGCACCTCGTCCGAGCGCAGGAACGTGACCGCGATCATGTACTCGTTCCACGCCAGCAGGATGACGAACACCGCGACCGGCACGAGAGCCGGTGCCGCCACCCGCAGCGCCACCCGCCAGAAGCCCATCGCGACCGAGCAGCCGTCGATCCAGGCGGCCTCCTCCAGCTCGATCGGCACCTCGTCGATCGCGGCGGCCGACATCCACGCGGCGACGGCGACCGTCGATCCGACGTAGACGATCTCGACGCCGGAGAGCGAATCCGCGAGTCCGGCGCGGGCGATGAGGATGAACAGCGGGACGACGATGCCCACGATCGGCAGGGACATCGCCCCGAACAGCACGAGCGCGTAGCCCGAGACCCACCGTCCGCGCGCGCGGGAGAGCACGTAGCCGGCCGGCACGCCGATGGCGAGCGACGCCGCGGTGGTCGCAAGCGCGACCGTGAGCGAGTTCCCGAGCCAGGTGGCGCCGAGGCCGTCGAGGGCGGCACCGACCGCCGTCGGCGTGGTGCGTCCGACGATCGCGGCGACCGGGACCAGGGCAAGGGCGGTCAGGAGGGCGAGCAGCAGCATCCGTCCGCCCGCCGCGACGCCGCGGACCGCTCGCCGCCGGCGCGTTGCCATGCGACGACCCTAGATCCGGACGTCGCTCCCCATCGTCACGGTGCGGTCCGCCGGCAGCAGGAATCGCGACGCGGGGTCGGCGGCGTTGTGCGCGATCCCGACGAACAGCTTCTTGCGCCACGTGGCCATGCCCTTGCCGCGGGTCTCGCGGATGCCGCCGCGCGAGATGAAGTAGGAGGCGCCGTCCATCTCGCCGGCGTCGAAGCGGAGCGCGCCGGCCTGGCAGGCTGCGCGCAGGGCGCTCGGCAGGTCCTGGTCGTCGGAGAAGCCGAACTTGATCGTGATGTGCTCGATGCCGTCGTCGGTGTAGCCGAGGTCGTCGGTGATGAACGCGCGCGAGAGCGGCACGTGCGGCACGTTGGCCGTGACGACCGAGACGATGATGACCCGGCGATGGACGACGTGGTTGTGCTGGAGGTTCGCGCGCAGGGCGAGCGGGGTCGTGTCCTTGTTCGGATGCGGGAAGACGGCCACCCCCGGCACGCGCTCGATCTTCGCGGTGTTCACGTGCTCGATGAAGCCGGCCAGCGATCCCTCCTGCTCGCGCCGCTCCTCCTGCACGAGCTGCCGCCCGCGGCGCCAGGTCGTCATGAGCGTGATGACCGCGAGGGCGATGAGGAGCGGCACCCACCCGCCGTGCAGGATCTTCGACAGGTTGCCGGCGAGGAAGGTGAGCTCCAGCCCGCCGAAGACGACCGCGGCGACGACGATCTTCCACATCCGCCACTTCCAGAGCGGGCGCGCGACGAGCAGCAGCAGGAGCGTGTCGACGACGAGGGCGCCGGTCACCGACACCCCGTAGGCCGTGGTGAGCGCGGCCGAGGAGCGGAACGTCAGCATGATCGCGAGCACGCCGATGAAGAGCAGCAGGTTGACGGCGGGCAGGTAGATCTGACCGCCCTCCCGCTTCGACGTCTGGCGGATCGTGAGCGGCGGCAGCAGGCCGAGCTGCACGGCCTGCCGCGTGAGCGAGAACGCTCCGGAGATCACCGCCTGGCTCGCGATCACGGTCGCGGCGGTCGCGAGGATCACGACGGGCAGCCGCAGCGCCTCCGGGAACAACAGGAAGAACGGATCCTTGGTGGCCGTGTGGTCGTCGAGCACCAGCGCGGCCTGGCCGAGGTAGTTGAGCACGAGGGCCGGGAACACCACGAAGAACCACGCGCGCCGGATCGGGATGCGGCCGAAGTGCCCCATGTCGGCGTACAGCGCCTCCGCGCCCGTGATCACCAGCACGACCGCGCCGATGGCGGCGAAGCTCGCGAACGGGTGCGCGACGACGAAGGTGATCGCCCAGGTCGGCGACAGCCCGAGCAGCACGTCCGGGTGCTGAACGATGTACGGGACGCCCGCCGCCGCGATCACGACGAACCACAGCAGCATGACGGGGCCGAACAGGGAGCCGACGCGGCCGGTGCCGAACCGCTGAACGACGAAGAGCAGCACGAGGATCACCGCGGCGATCGGGATCACGAGGTGCCCGACCGCCGGCGCCGCGGTCTGCAGTCCCTCGACCGCGGACAGCACCGACACCGCCGGCGTGATGAGCGAGTCGCCGTAGAAGAGCGACACCCCCACGATCCCGATCACCAGGAAGACGGCCGCGCCGGACCGCTTCGCGTACAGCCTTCGCGCGAGCGCGGCGAGCGCCATGACGCCGCCCTCGCCGTTGTTGTCGGCGCGCATGAGCACGAGGACGTACTTGATCGAGACGACGATCGTGACGCTCCAGAACATCATCGAGATGACGCCGTAGACGTCCTCCTTGCTCGCGTTCACGACGCCGCCGTCGATGGTGAAGACCGTGCGGAGCGCGTACAGCGGGCTGGTGCCGATGTCACCGAAGACGACGCCGAGGGCCGCGAACGCGAGCGCGGTGACGCCGCGGTGTCCGGCTCGGGTCCCGGGCGCGAGCTGGGGTCCGATCGGAGGTCGTCGCGCGCGCGTCACGGAGGGCCACTCTATGCGAGCGTCACGGCCGCACGCCGATGGCCGGTCAGCGGAGCGGCGTGACGCGGAAGGCGTGCGTCGCCGTCGCGCCCGGTTCGAGCGTGAGGGTGCCCGGACGCCGATCCCAGATGCCGTCCTCCTCGCGCATCGGATTGCTGCTGATGGCGCCGTACCAGGCCTCGAGCGCGACGAACGGCGAGCCGGGCATGTTCCAGACCTGGAGGTAGGAGGCGCCCGGCATCTCGAGCGCGAGCGCGCGACGGCTGCGATCGCTGCCGAGCACGACGCGGTCGGAGGCCAGCCCTCCGAAGCAGAAGGCGCCGTCGGGGAACTGACCGGGATCCAGCTGCAGCCGGCGTCCGTCGGCGCTGAACGCGTCGTCGACGAGCTCGCGGGGCCCGAACGTGCGCACGACCTTCGCCGGGCCCTCCGGCTCGTCGAAGGTCAGGTGGTGATCGGTGAACGCGAGTCCCTCGGCGGGGTCGACGGGGCAGGTGAACCGCGGATGCGATCCCACGGAGTAGAGGAGCGGCACGTCGCCGGGATTGTCGACCAGGTACTCGGTGACGAGCGCCGCCCCCACGAGCGAGTAGCGCACCCGGAAGCGGAACCGGAACGGGTACGCCGCGAGGGTCTCCGGGGACTCCGACATCCCGTAGGTGACGCTGTCGCCGGTCTGCTCGACGACGTCGAGCTCCGTGCCGCCCGCGAACCCGTGGATGCCCATCTCGTACTCGCGGCCGGCGAGCTCGTACCGCCCGTCCGGCACGCGGCCGAGCAGCGGGAAGCACGTCATCACACCGGCCGGGCCGGGCTCGGGCGGCATCCAGAGGTAGTCGAGCTCTTCGTCGGTGAAGCGCAGCGAGTGGGCTTCGGCGCCGTGGCTGTCCGAGACGAAGACGACGTCGTCGTTCGCGATGGTGATGCGCATGCGGTCCTCGCTCGGCCGGCTAGGCCCAGGACAGGGGGCGGACGATCCGCGGGTCCTGGTTCTCGGGATAGAAGTGGTCGCCGGGAGGCGGGAAGATCCGATCGATCTCGGCGAGGACGTCGGGCGTCAGCTCGAGGTCGACGCTCTGCACGAGCTCCTCGAGTTCGCCGACGGTCGCGGGCCCGATGATCGGCGCCGTGATCGCCTGCTGGGTCAGCTGCCAGGCCGTGTGGACGACGGCGGGACGGCGCCCGAGATCGTGGCAGAGCTTGGCGAACTCGATCAGCTGCGGACGGTACGCCTCGACGTACCCGATGTCGGATTCGTGGATCGGGTGGTCGTCGGGCTCGAGCAGATCGACGGCGAAGACGCCGCGACGCAGCGGGCTGAACAGCAGCACCCCGATGCCCTGGTCGATCGCGCACGGGAAGGCCTCGATCTCGGCCTCGCGCGTCAGCATGTCGTAGCGGTGCTGCGTGCTCACGAGGCCCATGAAGTGGCGGCGGCGCGCGACCTCCTGCGCCTTCATCAGCTCCCACGCGTAGGACTGGCTGCTGCCGATGTAGTCGACCTTGCCGGCGTGGACGAAGCCCTCGAAGGCCTCCCACAGCTGGTCCCACTGCGCGCCGCGGTCGATGCGGTGCATGGCGAGGAGCTCCACGTGGTCGGTCTGGAGTCGGCGGAGCGACTCCTCGACGTGGCGGCGGATCTTCCAGAGCGAGAGGCCGTCACGCGTGTTCGGCCCGTCGAAGTCGTTGTCGAGCATGGTGCGGCCGACCTTGGTGCCGAGGAAGACCTTCTCGCGCCGTCCCCCGCCCTGCGCGAACCAGCGGCCGAGGATGCGCTCGGTGTCGCCGCTCGTGCCGCGGCCGTGGTTGCCGTAGACGTTCGCGGTGTCGAAGAAGGTGATGCCCAGGTCGAGCGCGGCATCCATGATGCGGAAGGCCTCGGCCTCGGGGGTCGCGGCGAGGTCGCCGGCCCACGACTCGTTGAATCCGAAGGCCCCCGTGCCGAGGCACAGGCGGCTGACGAGGACGTTGGTGCTGCCGAGTTCGCGGTACTGCATGTGCACCTCGTAAATTTCGCTGTGCGGAAAGAAAAGCACGTGTTGTGGAATCTAGCACAGCGGCGTTACGCTCCCCGGGACCGCCGATCGCCACCCGGCAACCCCCTCGGGAGGCCCTCGACGGCCGGATTCCACCCCGGTTCACCCGACGACAGCGCCGGGTCCTCCGGGCCCTGCACGCACCAGCACCCGACGGTCCCGACCGCATTCATACGAGGGAGTTTGAATTGTTCCGTACACCTATTCGGCGGCGGTTCCGCGTGGCGGTCATCGCCGCAGCGGTCGCCGTCGCGCTTCCGCTCGCCGCCTGTTCCGGAGGCGGCGGATCCTCCGACTCCGGCTCCGGATCCGGCTCGTCGGCGTCGAAGGCGACCGACACCCTGAACCTCGCCATCCCGCCGAGCGCGCTCACGCTCGACCCCTCGCAGATGCAGCCCACGGCCAGCCGCTACGTCTGGGGCTCGATCTACGAGTCGCTCGCCTACTTCGACCCGAAGACCGGCGTCGTCACTCCGTGGGCCGCCAAGAAGTGGACCTACTCCGCCGACGGCAAGACCCTCACCATCGAGCTGCGCAAGGGGCTGACCTTCAGCGACGGCAGCGCGGTGAAGGCGTCGGACGTCGCCGCGACGATCAACCGCAGCGTCAACACCTCGGGCTACATCCAGTCGATCGACACCGCGGTCGACAACGCCGAGGCGACGAGCGACACGACCCTCGACGTGCACTTCAAGTACTACGACCCGAAGTGGGTCTCGCTCCTCGGCCGCGAGGCCGGCGTGATCGCGAAGGCGTCGAACCTCAACGCCCCGGACATCGCGACCAACCCGATCGGCTCCGGGCCGTACACGCTCGACACCAAGGCGACCGTCGCCGGCACCAAGTACGTCCTGCAGAAGCGCAAGGACTACTGGGATGCCAAGGCGTTCCCCTTCAAGACGATCAACGTCAACATCGTCAACGACCCCACCGCGCAGCTGAACGCGTTCAAGGCCGGCCAGATCAACGCGACCACCATCCAGGTGCCGCAGGTCGCCGGCGCCAAGGCGGTGCAGGGCGCGACGGTGACCGAGCTCAAGGCGACGACGCTGTACTGGCTGCTCTTCCTCGACAAGTACGGCAAGAGCTCCAACCCCGAGTTCAAG
>Ga0247757_10000650_pt1 | contig 27627 bp, 24 predicted proteins | sample UWRJL126311R4_FD_180929 | JGI IMG/M metagenome (GOLD analysis project Ga0247757, IMG submission 180929) | Plant litter microbial communities from Arlington Agricultural Research Station in Wisconsin, United States - UWRJ-L126-311R-4 | ecosystem: Environmental > Terrestrial > Plant litter >...
TATAGATAATTATATATTATCTCTTCCTAAACGTTATAAAGACGTTAAAGAAGCTAAGGGATAGTATACTAAGTATTAATCAAGAATATATACTATTCTATAGTTAAAAAAGCTAAAATACTTATATCTTTAATATCTTTATACTTAGTTAAACGATTTTTAAATAAAATCTAGATATTAACTTTTACTATATTATAATATTACTTATTAAGGTTAATATTTAAAAAAATGAATACGGAAAAAAGTAATCTATAGGTAAAGTTTTAGATTTTTTATTCTCTATATTTAGTAATTTACCTGCCTTTGAATCTGCTTAATAATCAGGATTACTAATTATTAAATTCAACTCCTAGATTTTGTCTTTAAATATCTAGTTTTGTTTTTATTATAGCGTTAAAACTGGCTGAGTTATAGCCTTTTAAAAAGAGTATCTTTTTTGATTAGTCGTTTTTTATGTCACCCTACTGTAGTATAGAAGCTAGCTTTTATATAGAGAATAGCGTAGGTAGTAGGCTCAACTCTCTAAGAACTATAGCTCTTAGAGAGGCAGCTACCCGCGCCTTAACCTCTTATAAAGGAGCTGTTATATTATATTAACTTTATTAGGATAAGGAGATAATCAGGTATCTTATAATTTATATATACTACTCCGCTGTAGCTATATTCGCTTAGTCTACGTGACTCGTAGCGTTACCGACTATTAGTTTACGGATTAAGTGCTGGTAGTTATCCTCTTTACGCCTTTTTTATTGGTCTGCAAAGGGTGCTTTGCATAGTTCTTAGTTTTGATTTTATGATACCCCTTAGTTGAATCAGAAAACACCATAATATTTCAACGCCGCCAATTATTTACATACTGGAACCTCCCATGAGGTATAGTAGGCGCACCGAGCACTGGCAAACGGACCTTGCCTGTGAAGGTAGTTCTTGTGTTTTTAGCGGCCCTGTCGCTATAATCTTACGTGAGTAAGCTGCTGAGAGACGTTTAGTCATAGCAAAGCTATGTGGTTCTACCGTGTGAGTTGAGTGAAGCAGTATTGCAAAGACGATCTTGTTCTTGTCGAAATAGTCGATAAAATCTATAATAAAGTGGAATCCTAGGCCGCTAGAGTTAACTAGTCGGTAGGAAGACCGAGCCTTTAGCTTAGTACCACGACCAACGCCTGCTCAAGCTAGGCGAAGCCATCACCTTTACTTTTCTAGTCATCAGAAAGCTAATGAAACAAATTGAACGTTGTGGTTGTTAGGATCGGGCGCGTGCAGCTTGGATTCCTATAGCGAGGATGGTGTTGATTGATATGATAGGGGAGGCCGAAGAGAAGTTCTATCAGTGTTGTCCATTCGCGACTATCATGGCGGAGTACATTTGAGTCTCTCTCTTGACATATTCTCTGAACATCCGCTTGGATCTAGATATCGTCTCTACTTGAAAGCCGCTCTTGTCCAACGATATATGTATGAGACCACTTGATTTTGTATGAACGAGCCTCCTCTTCTAGAAGCGTGAAGTAATGGTCGTACATTGTGGTTGAGTCGACTTGGTAGCGCTTCTAGTGTGAGGTCGGCCTTGTAGCTCTCGACACATCGACCAACCCAATGTACGCCAAGTCCTCTTTGAGCTATTGGCGAGGTAAGTTTTCGTAGAATATATCGTTCAAAATAGCGCGGAAACTCCTGTTTCTGTTGGGGTGGCATGGCTCACCGTTTTGCCCATCAATGTTTCGTGAGGCTGATGGCTTTACTGGCTCCGGGTGAGCGTTCTACGCTCATCCATGGCCAGCCGCACGTTTTGGATTATTAGATTTTTCTCCAGGTAGGTAAAGGTCCCAAAACTAAAAGCGCAATGTCGGTTGAGCCCACATCGGTAGAGTCATCCTGTGTTGAAACTTTGGTGTTGCTGGTAAAGGTGGGTGTTGACTCGTCTTGACATAACAGCGTCGGGTACGGAATGGCCAAGGTCGGAGATTTGGTCAAGAAATCCCGAAGCTTGTCATAGCTAGGGCGCGGACTAGTAATATAAAGAACGAGGTGTCGCACTATCTATGATTCCTTCTGCACTTCTACGCCTTGGTTCCATAGCCTCAAAGTATGACGATCGATCCAGTAATTCGCGACGCCAAGCGCGAGGGTTCGTTTACAGAACAATGAACGTATAAGCAACCACTAACCTAGAAATGATAGATGTATCAACAATCCTAACATTCATGCACGCAACTGCAGCAGAACAGAACGCCGCGCACGCTGTCAAAGCGACCGAAGTTGACTTGTTGAATACTCTCGATTTTGGCGATGCCTACGATGGCGCGCAGAGATCTCGCGCCGCCCTTGGAAAGGTCTTAGTGGTCGTGGCTCCGGAGGGCAGCATTGCTGGCATGGCAATCTACTTCTTTACTTACGCGGCATGGGTTGCGAAGCTTGGAGTTTGTTTAGAAGATCTTTTCGTGCTTCCGGAATACAGGCGTCGAGGGTATGCAAGGATTTTGGTGCAGGCAGTGGCAAAACAAGCCGAGTCCTCTGGTGCTGTTCGAATGGAATGGCTCTGCTACAAGGAAAATCACCGCGCGCTAATGTTTTACACGAGTCTCGGTGCCAAAGAGATGGATAATCTAACATTCTTACGGCTAGACAAAGAAGGTTTAGCAGGTCTAGCGGACGCTAAACTTCGTTAACAAGTAAAATAATACCGTGTCTCTCAGTTCTAAGCTATTACGGATGGCACTATTCGAACTCACAGAAGTTTGAGCAGATTAGATGTGCGTTTGCATTTCGTGTATATACCTCAGTTGACTGAAACTACTTGATCATTCCTGAGAAACGCTAAGAAGAGGGGAGAGACAGTCTATAGCCGTTCACATCTGGGGACCCAACAATCCCTTTTAAATAATGAAAATGGGGGATAGGATGAGCAGCGAAACATTGCTGTACCTGGCATCGACGTCGGTGCTCCTATCAAGCGGTAACTTTACGATCCCCTGATGCCCGTTCTTTACCGCTAGCAACAGTGTTGTCTAATTGCTGTGATTTATGGCTCATAATTTGGCTTCTTCCCTATAAGCTCTCTAATAGCGCTTCTTGTTCATTCTGGGCAGCTCAAATGGCGCTGAGTTCTTGGGTTGTTGTGTTATATCAGTAGAGACCGTGGTTCGGCAGACGGTGAAGGGCAGGTCTCACTCATGGAAACCATCAATATGTTACATATACCCTTCTCGCTCATTTACGTCTCTGATTAGTTTCTGATACTATTGTTTTCCTGCACATGGGCCAACCCTCGCCAGTGCCTGCATAGCTTACTCCGATCAATGCCATACTCCTCGACATTTTATCTGTATTAAATCCTTCGTCGCCCTTTTGCGCTTTGTTGAGATTATTCTGACCCCAATACATTACATACTGATGAATGTGTAGATGGTTGAAGATTTAATAACTTATGTGTGCACATACATTATCGCATCGCGAGGTGCTAGGGCCTGTCCCTTCAATATAGATAACATAAATCAAGCATCAGCAAAACTTCACCGTAAGACTAACCCACCCTACCGCAAGTCAAGAAATACACTAGTTCCAAAGAACGAGGTGTACTTAAACTACGGGCTACCCCAAACTTATACGTATATAAATAGATCCCAAAGTGCTTTATAGCCACTGTACCGAGCAACCGCTAGATGCATAAGAGCCTTTAGATAATAAAAACTATGGTAATAAAAAATATTTTTACTTCGAAACATTCATTTTAGAATTACAAGCCCATGAATCACTATAAATTTTCTTAATCTTAACTATTTATTTGTCTTTAATTAGCTACAAGATGTACATAAATCATGAAATAAATATGTAGGGCCCAATAAAGTGTAATCTGTAGCGGAATCTCATAGTTTTCACTAAAAAACTTTCTTATTGCTAAGCTCCGCATCTCCCCTATCATAGATATAGAACTAAAGTGTGTTCATAATTTAGTTTTGATATATACCACTACCAGGAATTACTTCTTAACACTTATAGTGATACTGGTACACTTCTATGCGAGCTAAAGAAAAGAGAGCCTAACCAAAGGTTCCTGTGGCATTAACCCACTGTTTGCCCTCTCCACCCAGAAGCGCTCGCTCCTCGTTTTCATATAGATCATCGTTTCCACCCCAATGCTCCCACACACATATTCCTGTTCGTGCCCATCCCGTACTGTTCAACGGCTCTGCACGAACGAGGATAAGACAGATAAATGCGCGACGAGGATCGCGTTGATAAATACCAAGAAGAAGCAATTTAGCGTCTGGGCGCTTCTCTGCGACCCAGCTGGCTAAATCCGCGTACCTCGTGCCGACCGCCTCGCGAATGTTTTCGCCGCCGTAGGCTAGATCTGTGGGTGGTTCGAAGAAGGTTACTGCGTCCAAATCTATATACACCGACGACGCGCTACGCGCCGAGTGTCTCGACCAAATGCAAGTGAGTGCAGGGAGCGGAGCCATTAACCCCACAAAATGTCCCACTAGAGTACTACTGCTGTCAACATGCTTGACTGACAGGGTAGATACGCGTTGTAGGAGGTTTTTGATGTCCTTCACAACATACATATAAGAGAGTCCCGATGCTAGAACCTGAGTATGGCGGCCTATTCGCCAGGCCTGGCCAGGTACTGCCGGGCGCGTATGCACAAACATCTGACTCAAATCTTGGTTCTGCTCCAGCAGAGCCGAGCCAAGTTGATCCTCTAATTCTTGGAGACTGTAATCACGTCCGGGAGGACTATTCAGCGCCGACTTCCCCAGTTTCAGATCAAAGACTTGCATGATCCCGTAAACGCGGTCAGAAATGCGTTTCGGACCGACAGTACGAAAATGTGCTGCCATGAGAAGCTCGACAGGAAATTCCATGTACAGCCCAAGGAGTCCTGTTCTCTGCAGTCGAGCTTGAATTTCTTGTAATAGGTTAAATTGTCTGCACAGCGCACGCTTAAGAATGTAATGGAGGCCTTCGCAGAATGTCGTCAATTCTTTCAGCCACATAGGGGTCGATGGAGATACACTAGGCCAGAGCTCTCCATTGCGGTTTAACAAAAGCATCTCGGGCCGGAGGTATGCCTCTTGTAATGTCCAAAGAGAGGAGAACCACGGATCTGAGGTTAAAAGGTGAAAGCCTTTTAACATGAGGTCGAGCCCATATTGCTGATCCTTGGTTAATTGTGGACCAAACTCCCCTTCCGTAAGTATTTCGGTACCCTGCTCAATTATCTTGAACGCAGCGCCAATTTCAGCATTTGTTCTCTCGCGTAACCAGGCATATACCCTTATAGCCTCTTTAAAGATGATAGCCTGGCGTCCAATTTCCAAGTCTTTCTCTCTGGACTCTTCCTGTTGGTTTATACACGCAATGTCAATCCATACGAACTGTACCTTTGCGTAAGGCCCATCCGGTCCATCAACAAGTGGGAGCTTGCGGATCAGCTGTCGCAGTTCGTCGGGCGTAAAGCAGTCCGGGTTAACGCGAGGTATTTTCCAGGGCGTGCCAAAGTCGAGAGCTTTAAGCTCAGGAAAGTCACCGTCATCGAGCTCCCAGCGGCCCCAGGTATATGTAATCGCAAAATAGTCAGGTTCGACAATATCGTTATACGCGTTGCCGGGCCGCCAAGGAAAGGAGGTCAAAGTGGGGATATAAAGAAGGCGGCGTGGCCAGGGACAGGCCTCGTCAGAGTCAGCTATAGAACTGCAAATTTCCGTCATGCCAGGCGTGTAATGTTTGGATACCAATCCTGATACTAGGCAGAAGCGAATATATCACCATCACGTGATGCGGTCCGTGCACTAGATCGGCCTACTAACGCATATGTATATAAGGGGTTGTAGCGCACTATTCAATTCATGAATATGTTAGTAATATGAATATAATTAGTGATTGGATAACTTTGTAAAGAAGTCTTTCGTCTAAGTACACTGTAAATATCTTAAAGACAGCATATAACTCGAAGATCGTATGAAGGATTAGGGATAGTTTTGGAATGAAAGCTGGTAGGACCGGAGTCCGGCAGCCTCCTTATAGTCTCAGCAAGGGAAGTAGACCATATTTATTAAGATTAGTAAATCTATGAGGTTTATATGCACAACCAAAACAATGGTATTTGATCTATATTGGGCAGCCCAATAGCGGCGTTCCTATGCTCGGTTGACAGAATCCAGCAAAATTTGCTGATCCCGTTCTAACAGTTCTTGTCCTGGTTGTCGTACCTCCGAAGCTACCAACAGCCTTCTGTGCCAGAGGAACGGTGGGCTGGAACAAGGTTCCGCGCGGGCATCGGTCCTTGTTTGCAACAGCAGGCAGGCAAAGAAAGGTGTCGATGGGATTTCCAAAGCTACATGGCAGGCGGTCGACGAATCGGCACTCGGTGCCGCGTGCGCAAGGCTCGTTCCTCGCGCAGCTCGTGACACGACCACCGCCGGCTGCAGTTATGTCGTCCGAGATGCCGCCAGTGAGCTCGGAGCCGAGTTCAGCAATATTCGAGTTACCCAGGTCGATTGAAGGGATGGGAAGGTTCAGCGGCGTAGGCGCGGGTTTGGAAGAATTGCCGCTATAGCCCGTCGAGCCTTCAACGCAAAGCGAGTTGTCGTCAAAAGAAGCAGCGACTGCGTCACGCCAAAAGCGCGACATGTTGTATACATTCGCTAACGAGTAGAAGATACGGCAGTCCGCGGCTTCGTATTTGAATTGGAGAGGAGTGGTATCCTTTGGTCGGACTTGGTCGCGGAGGTTTACACCTAGATAGTTGGTGAACATACCGGAGTCGCGCTGGCTGTCATTGTTGGTCGGAGGAAGGAGTGCCTTGGCCGTGTCATTTTTGAATCCAATTGTCGTGATGTCGTAGTCTAATGCTTCGGCCGAGTAGGAAACTGCACCTCTGTTGCCACCCACCGCTTGCATAGGACCGGTTGAAGGACGCCCACCAACGACGACTGTTCGTGCGCCAGCCTGAGTAAAGAGTTCAACGAACACAGCGCAAGCAGACGCGCATGCTCCGTCGGTCAACAGCACAATATTCGAAGCTTCAAAGGGACGGCCACCTGTGGGCAGGTTGTCCGGAGTGTAGCCATACGGCGCCCATCCGTCGAAGAGGGCAAAGTCGAATCTCTCGCTAGAGAGATTGTAGCGCTCTGTGACTGAGAATAAGTCGCCTTTCTCTTGAACTGGGCCATAATACTCGGACCAGCTGCTGAAATTGCGGCCTGTTTCTGCATTTAAACGAGGTGTGATAACCCACTCGTTGCTAAGGGTGTAATCATAATCGGGGTCCTCAGTGGTAAGGCCATCAAAGTAGGCCGTAAAACTGTCCCCAAGAACGTTTCCGAGAGTGTGGTCACGTCGTCGGCTTCCAGCGAAAGGGTCGACGTCCGGGAAGAATTGCTTAAAGGTGGCAAAAACAAGCACCAGTGCACCGCCCGAGTTCTGCTGCAGATCGATGACTACCCGGGAAAGATTGGCTTTTGTTGTGTTGGTGATGAAATTATATACCGTCTCAGTAAAATTGCCCACAGCCCAGCCAGCCTGGTCAAATGAAGGAATGCTGAGGACGGCTGCGTCGGTATCCTTCAGAAGATAGCCGGACACGATGCCCTCACCCGTGATTGAAAGGCCGCGCTGAAAGACGTCTGGATCCGGATAGGCACCGTAACTTGCATCGCGCCAAGAATTGGCAGAAGTGGTGTTAATCGGAGTGCTATCGTTGCCTGGAGTATAGGCGGCGTTGAACGTGTTGTTATCATTAAATGAGGCTGGGAGCAGGCCGAGAACAAAGTAATTATAGAAGTCTCCTCCTACACAAAAGTCAGCTGTGGCACTCAAGTTACGCCTGTTATGGGCTTTTTACCAGTGGTCAGCGGGCCAGTAGGGTAGGGTTCATTATAGACGGCTAGCCAGTATGTCTCAATCGCAGTGTCGTTCTCAAAGGTGACATTTAAGCCATCACCAGGATAGAATGTTAGATAGCCATCCAGAATACTGTTATCACCCTGGATGTCCAATGCAGGCGTAGTAAAAAGCTGATTGTAGTCGGCATGAGCCTCAATGCCGCCGAACGATTCAACGTTCGCAAGTTCAGTAAGAAAATCGGCGGCATCCTTGCCATTAATCGTCTTGATTGCGGATGGCACCCAACCCTGTTCCGGACTTGAGATGATATCATCGGTGATGTACACCTTAGGGAGAGCCTTGCCATCTGGCGATGCGGAGGTTATAGAGACGGGAGCCAGAAAATAGAAAGCAGCAAGGACTCCCCCTGAGAGTGACACATGGCCGTCATGGGTCCCGTACAGCAGAAGATGCACATCTGCTTCGAATGCGTATTGGTTCTTGTAATTGCCACTGGTGACGTTGTTTCTGATGGCTTGCAGACCGCCTTCCACGTCAATAGCGCGCTGCTGGTAGCCTTCCGGAGGGTCCTTGAGGTAAGCTAAAGTGCTCTGGAATTGGAGGGTGGTGTTGAGATAGTCGAGGAATCGCGTCGCCACGGCAGCGTTGAAGGGAACGCTGGTCAGACAAGCAAAGGCATCGGAGGCGTAGAAGTATAGAAAACCCTCGTTAACCATGTCCACAATATCGCCACATATGGTAGGTTGAGCAGCGGCGGGGTCCTGTCGCACGCGCACCGGCTGCACATCTGGCCGCACATCTGGCCGCAGCGTCCGGGTGGGAGTCGAGACGGTGGTAGCAACAAGGCATAAGAGCGCCGCGGGAAGCACGGTAAAGGAGCGCATGTTGCTCGAGCCGCAGGCAGTGGTGACGGGCAGCGAACGCAAACCTCTACGGCTCTGCGACGTTATTATTCTTCCCCTGACGCCAGCAAATTGCAGCCAACATGTACAATACACGCCACAAGGCTTAATTTTGGGCCTTTTTTAGGTCTCGGAGGCTCCAGGCAACAACCCGCGGCCGCAGCAGCTCCTACGCGATGGGGGCCAGACATCAGCCTTGTCATGCTGTTGGGCGCGGAGCCAGGGTGGGAGATCCACTTCGGGGGCCATCTTCGGAGCGCAGAGTCGTGAGTTGCTGGCTGGGAAATGAGCTTGATTAAGCCTTAACGACATTGATCGCTAGCGGCCGCACGTGGCTGTGGCAGTGCTCAGTAAGCCGATGCCCGTTTGCCGATTTGGGTCAGCCCCCAAATTGCATGATGCCCACGTTCCTTCTGGAGACATCCGATGACACAACGACGGAGCGTTGGCAACGCAGCTGTGTAAAGCACAAGCAGCAGCATGGATGCTCAGGATGGCGACAAGAACGCCGCTCTGGACAAGGACGACCCCTTCGCGCGACGCGCTGCAACCCATCCTGCTTTGAGGGCATCGCATGATCTGCCCTCCGACATCTACCGCCCGCTGTTCGACTGGTTCTTCGACTCCGAAGTGTTTGAGCAATGGGTGAAGCGCAGAACCACCCGGCAGCTGTACTGCACCGGAGGGCCGGGCTCGGGCAAGACGACTTTGACAGCGTTGATGGCCGCGCGAATCCGAGGTCTGCATACCGCGGCCGCAGCGCCAGGCTGCGATACGTTTGTTGCGACCATATACGTTCACCAATACGTCGTAGAAAACAGCCTCGCCTTTTTGGAGGACTTTCTACAGAGCGTCTTCGTCCAGCTTGCTCCTGTTGGCGTGCCTATCGAGCCTCAAACGTCCAGGTTTCATGAGCAGTATGCCGAGGCTTGTCGCGTCGGCAAGCGTGCAACAACACGCACAGATCTGGTCTCGAGAGCGGTCAACGCACGCCTATGCGAGCCTCAGCTTCGTGGTTCCAGTTTTCTACTCGTAGACGGCCTCGATCAATGCACCCCATCACTACAACAACTCTTAGAGCGGGAGTTGACTGCAATGCAACAGGCAGGCCTACGGATTATGGTCGCATCGCGGCTGCCCGTATACGAGAGAACTGTTGAATACTATTGCGATTTTCACGAACATGACCTGTACGAAGCTCCTCTGCTCTTTCATTGGCAGTGCATAATCTGCGAGAAAAGCATCATATGCCTGCCGTGCAAAGAAGAGGGGAAGCCTTGCAACAACTGGTATGTGTTCTTGTTCCCAAAGATCTAATTTGCGGGGTGGTTGCCGCACTGCTACGGTGTAATTCTGATATAATGCGTGTAGCGGCTCCGAAACTGTCTGGACTGAGCCGAAGTACTTGGATGTGTCCATTGAACGCATTCCTACCCAGATCATGAGAGACTTCGTAGCGTGGGACCTAGAGAGAGAGCATGGAGATGTGGGTCTGGAGAGCGGGAGCAAAACCAAGCCGCCGCTATCAACACTTGGCATGTCTTTCCTAGAGGGTGAAACTGGCGCTACTGCGAATGACTGGGTTAATAGGATCGTCGACGAGGCTCATGGCAGCGTTGCGCTGGCGAAGCTTGGTCTGGATCGCGTCCATCGTGCGGCATCTGTAGATGCTATCGAGTTCACCCCGCCCGATCGCTTGCCACGCAATGTGCAAGCGATGTTCGAAGAAAGCATACAGGCGATCCAGGCTCAGCCGACAGCCCAGCGTGACCTGGCCCTAAAGGCCATAGCTGCAGTTGCGAAAGATGGATTAGACTATATCGGCACTCCCGTATCACTAGTCGAAAAAGCCCTTCGCGAACGACCTCATGCTTCTGAACAAACACACGTTCCTCCCCGCAGTGTTGAAGACCTCTTGCAGGCGGCCAGAGGATTTCTGCGTCTCGAGCCGCCGTGGGAGTTCGAGACAGAGTATCAGATCGCCGTATATAATTTTCCCTTTGCGCTATACGCCGTAGACGGCTATAATGACGAGCTCGTCTGGGCTAATGCCCAACTTCGGACCTCGAATATACCACGCTCTTTCACGCGGAAGCTCACAGAAAATGAAGGCCACAGTGAGCCAGAAATGTCTAGAGAGGATATTTTGGGTGATCTCAAGAAGTTCCACGTGGAGAGTCCTCCACCACTACATCCGCCCCAATCTCCAATGCCAAGACGCATGTCACCTCTTCTTAGAAGCAGCACAGGTATTGCTCCAGGGGCTTCGAGGCGAAAGAGAATACCGGTGGGATTGGGTCTGGACATGTGAAACAATCACATCTTCGCAAATGTTGATGATTACTCCAGGAGAAATTTCTCGCCAGCTATATCCCCGCCTCTAGAGGTGCCTCGCAGGTGCTGCCACGATTCAACGCTAAGGTGACGAATATACAGAGCACCTGTCCTTACGAAGCACTTCGCGTTCGTGGGAGAGGGACGCACCAGAATGCCCACTCCGTAGTAGTAGGACTCCTCCCTGGCCTTAGATGTCAATGGCAAACTTTGATGGCGGTCGCTCATTTGGCTCAGCGCAAGGGTCAGAAAAGCGGCAGCATCCTTATCGGCATACAATGGGGTGTCTGGGAAGGCTTCGATTACCGTATCCTTACAATGTTCCAGCTCGAGGGTCCACTTCTGGGCTGTGTCATCCCAAAGTAGACTACCGTGATTGATATAGCCTTGGACAGCGATGAAATTGTCGAGGAGCGTGGGTTCAGTGTCTCGGCTTGAAATGCTGCCGACGGATGCATGTCTTGACTGTTGCGACGGATAATAGTAATCAGTATGCCCTTGCATTGGTGGCGAGCTGTCATTTGAATCGCTTGGGAGCTGTATCGTAGTTTTTCTAGACAATCCCTTTCGCTTCTCAGCCACTGATTCCAACTCTTCCGCCATACTTGCGATGCGCTCCCGCAAATTGCCTGAGCCTTCTCTGTGTGGGTCCGGACGAACACCACTTCGTTCAACATTGAAACGTACGGGCTCTCCGCTATGGTTCTTCACCAAGTAAACTCGGTGCTGCCGTGAACGGTTCGCTAGCAGTATTGTGCCCTTTACTGACGTCCAGGACCAAGTCGGATTAGATAGTAAAGAATCCGGTCGCTGGCTAGTCCTCCAGTCCGCGACTGACCAGGCCAGCTGCTCTTCGAGATGGTGCTCCCACATGCCCGCCGAATACTCTTCTCCACCTTCAAGGCTATCTCTCACCAACTTCGCGATTCCCCAGATTGCGATACGCTTGTCGGATTGCTGCGTAAGATTGCAGCTTGTGTAGTTCTTCACCGCAGCCTTCCAGAAGTCTTCCATGGAGTCATCATTCTGTCCGGATACAGAGATGAGACGGTTGCCGCCAGACTCTTGAAGCCTGCCTCGCCAGTGACGGTCGGCTGATGCATCGTAATCTAGTGGAAGGGGAAGTCTCTCCGGTAGTGTCTCACAGGCGCTCATTGTGGCGCAGTCCCAGAATATCTGATGCGCCCCGAAATGGAGGATGCGCGGGGCCAGCATTCGTTCCTGGAAGACCCACCCGCGAATGTATAGCGGTGTCTGCAGCAAGCCATCTTTCCACAGGTCTTCCCTCACCACTCTCCATGCCTTTCCGGAATTCCCAAATGTAGTATTTCTTCCTTCAGAAATAAATCTCGGCGGTAAAACTTGCCACGGTTCTCGATTTCGAAACAATCCCCCGGTGCTGTCTGCCGAATCTGCTGCAGCGAGGTTGCAATAAGAGTGGCGATAAACCTTGTGCATCAGCTGACCTTCCTGTACCCAGTCTTCTGCATCACCTTGAATTATGCAAAGGGAGTCGATCCAGATATACGTCATGTCCAAGAACCGCGCAACCTCTATTGCCTGTTGAAAATTACGCGACAGCCATGCCCAGGGAACGCCGACACTCGTGAACTTATCCAAGTTATTGCGGCGTAGCGTGTCCCTTCTCTCCCCAGGCAGCACGCCCCAACAGTGACTCAGTGTCATATACGGGCCCTGGATGTTGTTCGGCTTTGTCTCGACGACTTTGATGGGTGCTGTGCTCCCTCTTGTTCCAACCAACAGCAGTCGTGTTGGGACGAAGCCGCTACTTCTCAGCTGCCTCAGCTGTGCGGGGCAATACTTATGCTCGCGATCGCATCTCTGGATCCATCTCTTAATCTGCAGTCCATCATTCGCTTCTGGATTGGTGCTGAGACCAAGGTCGGTTTTGGTTAGCAAACCCACAAGGTCACGCTCAGGAAAGCAGTAAAAAACCTGCTGCGTGAGACCGAACGTTTCTCTACGCCGTTTTTTGAGACGTATCATGTCCTCGCTCGCTGTGCCAGGGAGGCCCTTGCTTCCACCGACTCCTCCGTTTTCAAGCTTGCACTCCTCGATGCACATCTGAGGAATCACGTGGAAGGTCACGGCGACCATCTCTTTGCCCTCCCGCGTCTTTCCCAGGCTTCGAACATTCCAACGATACACCGACGTGGTTGGCCTACTTTCTGACGGCACATCCTCGTTTAGCCACAAAAGTCGTGAGACGCCATCGATGCCTCGGAACGCGGAAAGGCGCTCCCATCTCTGCAGGACGTTATCGTGCAAGGGCGTGCAAAAGGCGCAACGAATACTTGCCGATCGCGCGAGAGATGCGAAAGACGGATGGTGAAAGTCCCAGGGCTTAGTTGACCGGAGAATGTTATCGCTGCAGAAGCTGCAGACGCTAAACTGCGACATGGGTTTGTACGCCTCCAAAGACAATACGGCGATTATCAGAGTGAGAAGAAGGACGTCTGGAGGATGACGAGAACACATTAGTTAGTTATGCTTGGTTCGCTAACTAATGCGACGCTAGTCTGGCGTAAGTCTAACCAGCTTCGGCAGACCAGCTATACTTATATAACTTTCTATCTAGTACGCAACAGGCTGCGTACGACTATTTATCAATTGAAGTTTTTTTGATACGTTTAATTACTAGGCTCAAGCTTAGTCAATGGTCTATCAAGTAGTCGATATTCTAATATATATATTTGTTTTTATACATACTGTAGGATGCAATAGTTGAATACTATGATCCAGTTTGGAAGAACAACTACTTAGAAAATGAAGTCGGCCTTCAAATTACTTACTGGCTATCATCATAATTATCACTAAATATAGTCTTAGTATTTCACACAATGGTTCCCCCCTCACTCTACTCTCCACCGTGGTATATGGAACCTACCGAGCGGTCTTAAAGCCGGCTCGGTTTGTAAGGCCCCGACGTAGCGCCATGTCGGCTCGTTTTCGATCTTCACAGCGACAAATCCAGGGACATACTTAAACTTTTGATTGTTGTCATCATAACAAACTCATAAGCGCAATCAAGGGGTTTAATCGATCGAATATCGGATAAGAATCGTTGTGTGGATTGTGCTCTACGAGTGTTCATAATATGCAAGGAGATTCTCACTTCATGTCACTAAGTGCTGCTAGCGATTCTTTATGCTATGTATCTTTGTTAGCCTACAGGAATTATTTCTAGAATAGTTGAGCGTGTAGTGTGTTCCCATTCAACCGCACATAGTATGCCCCACTGGTTACAAAGTACGTTCTATCTAGCCAGACAGCATGAGAAATGGAGCAAAGAAACTGATTAGGTACTCAGGCATACCAATGACCGCCACTACGAAGAGCCCGTGCTCTCCCAACCAAATCTTTTACCTGATTTTTGCGTAGTGGCCAACGGAGCCCAAGTCCATAGTCCTCATTACATTCTCTATTTACTTATTCGCAGTAATAGTATGTACCAACCTTAGCTTCCCTTTCTCAACCCTAAATTCATGACTATCTGGCATCCCGCTATTCCCCCCAAAGTTCAACATGATATCCACCGTTCCCACCGTCTCATCAATAACATACCTCCTATTCACTAGTGCAACTCCACTCGGCACGCCGACATTACACGGACTGAAATGCTGGCCGCCCTCTACTCTTTCGCAATTCTCACTCCACGGCACCACCACCGATTTGTTATTAAACAAGTCCAGATATGCGTCTCCAGCTGCTTTAATCACCTCACGGCTATCCCGTTGTCCCTCAGGAATTGGATCCCGGTTTTCTTTCAGAGAGTATGATAGAGTGTTCTTGGCATTGAAAAACCAGTCTCCGGTTGTGGTCGTCAACGTTTCGATTTTATTCACTTTTCCATCGGCATCGACACGGATCTGCGTTCCAATTACGTAGGGTGGTGTGTTGTCAGGTGCGATGAGCTCCGTGTAGGTCGTGCACTCGGTGGTATCGTGCAGTGTGCGGTTGTGCGACAATTTAATGGCCTTAGTTAACATACCCGTTTGGATATTTGCCGTCTTGAGATTCTCGGTGTAAGTTATAGTAGACGCGAGGGGAAGCGTATTTTTCCCAGTTGTGGCAGTCGTGAGATAGGCACCGGAGATGGTTTGCAAGAGAGAGAGGTTGCAAGCTGCCGTCGCGGCGTGCACAAGGGCAGCCAAAGGGAGGAGGTTATTGAAAATCATCTTATGATCGGACAAAAGATGTGAGATTCTGGTCCTTCGCGCTGGATACTTCGCAATCCGAAAACCCGACGCGTCGTTGTTATATACATCTCGCTTGCTCGTGCTAACCGTCGCACAGTTACGACATCTGCCGTTACCATTGCCATCCATTTGGTTTTTGTTTCCCGTATATGACCCACCTCAGTTAGCGAATGAGGGTTCGATTCATTTGTTTGACGGCTATATTGCTTGATGGAGAAGCCTGCTAAACCGACCAATCACCAACTAAACAATGCGCGGACCCTCGTCTTTGCGACAAATTATTTTCAACAAGTCGGATTGTACCTAGTCGCAAACAATATGCCGAGATAGAGTTCCACTGCCGACGCGGAGAAATCCCGAAGGCAGAAGCCAGGGACGAGCCAAAATATGCGTTTTCTACACAAGAAAGAATCAGCGATTTTTTGTAGGTTCCTAGAAGGATAATTTCACCTTGTTTGTTGTTTGATCGTATATTGATACCTCTCAGTCGCTCCCAAAAAAACTAGAACTATCGTTATATATTTGATCGTTGTTATCCTATTTAAAAATTATTTGTCCTTTACATAGAAAGAAAAGTTACTGAAGGCCGTTGATAATACATTCTAATACAGTGAGCCGAAGTGTGCCAGAATAAATGAGTAGACGATTATGCAAAAATCAGTACGTAATCCAAGTATCCTCCATGATTTTTCGTCCAGGTTTTCATCACAAATCTATCAACCAACAAGCTATTCATTTACCCCCCCTCCATTAAGACTAATACGCCGTCTTATACTGTACCAATCCTGGAGTCTTGAACTATAACTTTCGGTTGCTTGAATATGTTTGCATCTGCGAAACTTGTATAGTGAACTTCGGGAGATGGCGGGGTAGAAGGTGAAGAGATTTGTGACTTCGAGCCTGGAGAAAGAAATGACTGCAGACTCCGAATGGTGCTGCTGACAAACGGAACTTTGACAAGAGCCCGAAGGGTGGGAAGGCAGGCCGCCAAGACTGCGGTTGTAACTTCGATGAGGCCCCAAAATAGCTCAGCAGTGAGGTTAAGTTCTTCATCGAACTCTGGATCGTATGTAACATGCTGCAGCCATACTGCCACCGATAATCGAACAACGGATGCCGCCAAAGATAATAGACCTACAGCAAAAACTGCCAAAACTGCAAAGCGCTGGGCAAGAGGCAATTGGAGCTTCCAGATCTATGGCGCCTAAGGTCAGTTATGATTCTACAGTTGATCATCTGACTTTGAGCTGGCTTACCAAAGGAATGGGGATTAAGAAGATCAGGCCGTCCGTAATTACATCAGTTATAGCGTAAGAATAGCCTAGTTGGATGGTGTTGACACAGTGAGTCATTGAGAAATCGAAATCGTAGAACGGCCTAGTCCAGTAGGTCCCACAAGAGAAGACTTTCGCGAATGTATACGCGATGGTCCACATTATGATGATAACAATCATTCCAGAGATCAACAGGTTACGCGAGTCACGAAGATGTTTTTGAATGACAAAGATTCGACGGTAAAAGAATAAAACTGCAATTTTGATCAGTCCAAGAGTGGGAATAACGAGGCAAAAGAAGGAAGATTCGAGCTGCCTATATTAGAGACCTGAAAGCTATTGGTGCAGTGACATTACCATTCTAGATTCTACAATTACTGCATCTGCGGCGTAGGCATCGGATCGAATCTTCAATCCTGCAGCGTCCATAGGAGGCTGGAAACGTTTCCCCATAGATCCTCTTCGAAGACCTTGGCCAGTCAACTTCACACTTCTCAACAGTTTTCTGGACTTACCGTGGAACAAGCATGCAGCTGCGCCGAAGGTACCAACCATTACAGGAATCATGAGCCAATCATCAGTTCGGAATTTTTGTCCCAACCCTCTGCGAGCATAAAATCGAAGTACCACGGCGATCACATTAGTAACAAGCATGAAAATAATAACTCCAAGGATGGTCGATACTGATGGAGCGTGGATAATCATATTAATAGTAAGGATTCGTAGTAGGAATTCGGTAAATATCCTAGGAAGTGACGGCGAAGAGATGTAACTAAAAAATAGTTAGCATATTGGCCTGGAGGAAAAGGTGACCTTCTTCCATATTTTATACCTTGTATAGCCAGTAGACAAAAAAGGGGACGTGCTCAGCCTCACCACCTTCATCAATTCAGCTTGGTGCTTACGCTGAAGAACGACATTTTGCCTTGGTCGTTGACCGAAGGCCGACAACCTTGGCCAGTCATGCTGCAAGATTTCCTAATTTTGGGATAGTTGGGCTCAACGCGTGGAGAAAATCTTGGCAAATAGCCATTTCTGTATTTCTTTGGGGCTGTGATGCATGCTGAACGAACTCTCTAATAGGTTAGACGTGTGATTTAAGAAATCACTTTCCGCCTGGTGGTGTTCTCGGAAATAAAATGGCCCCAAGTCTGCATACACAGTTGGAGAGCCTAGGATCGGCTTACTGCCACGCGCATAATTCATATCGTTAAGTTGGAAAGAGCTAGGGCTGAGATTGTTCTAGGCGATCTCACATCATCGAGTTGCATCTCCTATCTAGGACCTATCTCGACGGACTTCTACATATACTTCTTTCATAAGCTTTTAGTTTACCATTGCTTAGTTTTTCTTGAAACCCCAGCATGGAGCTCCTGACATGTGATCGGGATTAAAATGGCCAATAATTACATCGTACTTGTTCCGTGCTTACATCTACCTTAGTTCCTATGGCTAGAAGCACTGTTTAGAAAGGTGCTTACCCTTCAGAACTGGGTCGGCATCTTCGCAGTTTTCGGCAAGATGGACTTCATGTAAAACTAAATATTTGAGCTTAGGATACTTATGGGATAGATAAGAGAGTACATTGAAAATGATCGTCAACTTACCCGGCTTGGGAGTAGGCATCGAACTTGAGAGCGCAATTAACGCAAGTAATAGCGCGAGAGTTGCTAAGAAAGAAGGCATTATTATGACTTGGAAAGTCGAGCACGTATTGCAAGCCGAAGTTTTTCGCAGTGCACTACTAACTTACAGGTCTGTCCCATTATCGAAGGCGAGGAGCTCTTAACATAGCCTGCCACATAAATTAATCCAATGTAACACAGCGTTCGCAACCGGGGTTAGAACGCCACATTTTGATGGGATTGCCGATTCAAGTGCATGCCCCGCATCCTTCCACCTTAAGCGATATAGATATTTTCCCTGCAACTCAAGTTCACGATGCAATGATGGTGTGCATTTGCACGTTGTTATCAATGTGCATGATCCGGTGACCCTAGATTGGATCACGCCGGAAGTGGCAGGTCAAAACACAAGGCTAGCACACCGTTGAGGACGCGGAGAGTACTTCCGACTCGCCATCGCAGCAACGCGAATGTTCTCATGTATTTTCATTTGCTGTCGCTTCATGTTTGATCCGTTACTACGATTATCAATGAACAAAGGCATGATAATAGCTGAGGAAGAAGAGGAACTTTTCCAGATAGAAACCGTGCGACACACAAAATCGAGAACCTGGCGAAGATGGATCAATGTATCAGTGGGGATTTACGCTCTAGCTCTGCATTTTGTTCTCATAGTAGTGCTCAATACTAAAGAAAAATCTTCCTCAATTCCTCATGCGTCTCCTGGGAACAACAGAGGTATGGTAAACATCACGGAAGCGACTTTTCCGAGTCTGACAATGAATAGTTAAGGGATTACGGTCTTCACTCGGTAAAGTTTGGAGTTCCGATCATGCAACTAACTTCACAAAATACTCATCGTATTCCGGCCCCCCAAATGGCCCGAACTCCTTGGCTTGGAAGAAATTGCTTCGAAGTGAGTGCTTCGTTCACCAATATAGAGGCTCTGATATTCATATAGTGCGCAGATTTATACTTCAATGCGACAGAAGATGAGATATCAATGGAAGGAGCCGATACGCAGCAAAGTATCCAGGTTAAAGGTGGGGGTTATCTAGCGGCCCTAGGTGTCTATCATGAGCTTCACTGCTTGGTAACTCACGTCCTTGATTGGACCCATACCATGAAAGTAACCATATGATTATAGAACAAAATACGATTTTTTCTATACAGTCACCGGAAACAACCTACATGGAACCAGGAACATATGGACTACTGGTACATGCACCTAGGCGAGTAATACCTTTTCACTTATCAGGTTCGATAAATTGACACTAATCAAGATCACTGTATCGAAGTGTTGCGCTTGTCGGTGATGTGCTCAAGCGATTTAAGTATCTACACATTCACTTGGCCGAACAATAACGACTCTCAGTTCTTAGATTTGCATTCGGAATCACAAAGGGAATGTGTAGATTGGAGTCAAGTTGAAACGTGGGTTGAAGATAAGAGAACCTCGTTGCAAAAAGGTCTTTTAGTGCCAGAATAGGTGTACAAGGGTTGGTAAACTATGTCTATGCCCATAGTGGGTTGCTCTGATTGGGGCAGATATCATTGATTTATAATATTTATGGGACGATGATGACGATGCGGAAAGAGTTTCTATGAAGCCTTCAGAAACAAGCTTAGTCACTACATTCCTCCATAAAATCAGCTTTATCAAGATATCCATGCGTAGCTTCCAATCTAAGGATAAGGCGATATTCCGACACCACCACCCAAGTAGGCGCCACCTCCACCCGGAACATCATTCTGATCGCCTGTGAAATCGAACGAAGTGATCCAACAATTCTTCAATGGGGTCGAGCCTTGGTCGTTAGATGAAAAATTCCGAAAAATGCGCAATAGTCTTACCAACAACTCTACCATTGCATTGACATGCTTCAATCAAATAAAACAGGATGTATCCTATTCTCCAACATGGATACTTGGCGCGGTAGCCGCGATCTGTATCTCCCATATGTGTGAAGAACCCGCCGACTTTAGCATGCCAACCATCTGTGACCATAACCACATACCCGTCGTCTTTTGAGCCTGGTTCTCGTTGAATGGTGCATTCTTGATCGAGGTCATATAAATATTCCGCAAGGGCCCATGACTCGTCAACAGTAGGTGCCCAGTCAGCATCGCAATAGCTTCTATCATCACTACACCACCACTGCCAATCTTCTAGATCGTCAGGAACATCTTTAATGTAGAGATCAGTCTTATTTATTGCTTCGAGAGTGGTGGTCGGGAGTCCATTGATCGTTTGCTGGCTCTTTACTCGGAAACGCTGCGGTATCTTATTCTCTTTCCCTGGCTGCGATACGGGGTTTGGGAAGGCTGCTACATGATGTATAGAAACTGCAGTCGTAAGCAAGAAAAAATAGCTAAGCTTCATTGCGCTAGATGACAGGCTCTAGCAGATTTCACAAAAAGAGCCTGTTCAACTAGAGACTAGAAGAGGGGTGATAGCAGTCATCTTCTTGTAACAGGTTCAGACCATGTAGGATCACTACGAAATGAGTAAATAGGTCTTGTTCATGGTTATGGCCTCCATGATGCGAGCACTTCCACATGGTGTCTGCGTACTCTTTCGAGCCATCGGACGAATATTCATTTTAGGAAGGAGCATTGGCTGTGTGAATCAACACACTTATTCACGTGAAGCATATGCATCCGCGTAAGCCGCCACTCTAGCTTTCTTATCAAACTTGTAAAAGACAAATGTGCACTTGGGTAATCTTTTTGCTGTACGTACTTTGACTCGGCCGGAAGACACGCAGACACGCCGGCAGTTAATGCGCTCGTGGAGGCGCACCTTTATACAGATAGTATCAATAGATCGTGCATGAAAAGGGTGGGGTGGTTGAGGTTGAGACTGGTTGGTCGTGCGTTGATAAGAACATATCTATTGCCTAATTTATATCACATGGGCGACACCTCCGACTCTGCACCTCCATACAGTACTCGGGTACAAATCCTAGAACTCGTCGGAAACATGGGTTCGGATATATCTCGGTATTATCTTCTTGCAACTATCTTCGTGATTAAAATCAGCCTACTTCATCTCGGCCAGGCTTTGCTTTTAATATTTTTCCACATATCTACTTACAGAACCTTTTCAGTGTGATTATACAATGTATTAATAAACGGGATATGATGTACATACGAATATGATTTGTGTGGTGTATGAGAGACTTGGCGGCAGGCAATAGCTCGATAAGCAATACGATCTAGATTAAACGATAATTGTCGGGCCCCAAAACATCCAAGAACTAGCCCTTAAGGCGTTCTATCTAGGTTCAGAAAATCTTTCAACAATTTCAGTCTGGTAAAAGCATTGACAAAAGTCAGGCTATGCCTAAGACTAGGTCAGAAGGGTAGCAAGCTTTCGCTACTGCAAAAAGTACAGATCTGACATCGTACTTCCGCCCGACTGTTCAATGTTCATGTCCCCACACACTCTCAGTATTTTGCTACTAGCTACAATTACTGTCTATTCTGCTGCCCTGTTCTAGGCCTAAGACCCATCGTCAGAGTTGAACCTGTGATTTCTCTACTTGTGTCATCAACCTGGGGCACCGACACTGCAAAGCTCTATCTCTGTTGAATACCTCTATCCTCAAGATATCACAGTACGTTGAGATGCAAACGGATGCGAGGAGAACGCTTCGCGCTTGACAGCAAAACCAGCTTCCAGAGTACAAGAACTCTTAAGTCTGCTATCATGGCGAAAAACAAAACGAGAATTACGCACAGAGGACCCCCTGTCCTAAAAAGCTATCAGTTTCCTCTTGTGCTGAGCAACCGTGTCATTTGATATATTCTGTGAAATTGTGTACTTGGTTGTTAATTTTGGGTAGCATCGGCATAGCGGACAGTGCGGAAGAGGAGTTTCTCGCTCTGCCCGATAGCCAATGAAGGAGTACTGCGGATATTACGGTCATGGTCGTTGTCCATTCGTTGCATATATTCTAGATATGCGCTACTACACACCCTGGGTAGGGTTTTGTCTATCCCGTCGATAACTCTTGTCTTGCCCCAGTGAGGATACCGTGGTTCAGTAATATACCTTACTTCTTATGCAGAATAGCTTGCTGTTCTTCGTCTATATTCTCGCGTATTTCTGGTAGGAATGACGCTCCTGTGGCGTCTGCGGTCGTTTTATGAGAGCCAACGCCTTTCACATTGAGCGTGGGAGGTCTCGGAACATCCTCGTTGAGTAACTGGTCAACTATGTCTAGAGTAGGCTCGTAGGAATCTTGATAAATATCTATGAGTTCTTGTGGTCTCATACTGGACCCTTTTTGGAAGATGTATTCGTTTCCTTACTAAGTGACCTTGGCCCTGCAGTTTGTTTTGACCTAGCATCATAATCACGTTCGAGCGACACAAGTGGACCTCTCGAGCCATCATGGGTTTCTGGCCAATGTAATCGAGTAGTTGGATATCGGCGTTAGAGTACGGCAAGATTCGGGCTTCTAGGAGGTGAATGTGGTCGCAATGGGCTTGTTTGTTCACCTACGATGCACCCGCCAGCCACTCATCGTAGACTCGTCCTGCATTCATTTTCCCATAAACCATCATTTAGAGCTGACTGAATCTGAGAATGTTGCTCTTGAGCGTCGGCAAAGGCGGCATTGGCGCAATGACGTCACTCGGGCCCGATGCGCGAAGGCATAGACCCCCAGGTTAATCCAGCAACCTCCACATGCACGTGCACAAAACACCACCGAATACGCCCAACTCTCCCCTTCCATAGTCTTCTCAGAGTCATGGCTCGCCAATATCCATGCCGCGAGCGGTAATGCGATGTCACCGCCAAGCCCTCAAATTCCTCGCGAGTACCTGCAGAAGCCTCGAAGGGCCCCGCACCCAGAGCCCATCTCGTCCCTCCGCTCTCGTCCACATGCGCATCCTTCGCACGACCGAATCGACGACACGCTGTGCTTTCCGAAATTGAAGCACCTAATCCAAAGCGACGGTGAGCCCTCGACGCGCCAGCCAATGTAATGTCGCAGTCTTCGCGGTCGCCAACAAGGAAGTCGTCCAGGCAGACCGGGATAGCGGGCAAGGCGCAGAACACAATGGCGGAGACGCTAATAATGGAGGTAGGTGGTATTCTGCCCATAACTTAATACGACGCTACGGGCAACTTATCGAAAGCGCGTAGCTCCCCAAGCTCCTCCCGTCGTAGACTTGCACAAAAGACCAACGACGGTTCTGACGCCCTGCATGTCGGAAGAGTCCACAGAGGAAGTAGAAGAATCCAAATACGCTGAGGCTGAGTCCATTCGCGCATCTACAACATCGAGGCGGTCACACAGCCCAACTCGTCGCATGGTCGATCTTTAGATAACTCAAGACGGCTCAGACGTTGGCCTGGCGTTCCAGAGGCGTCATCCCGCCAGGCATAGAGGTACAATTCGAAAGACACTTCCTGTGATTTACTGACTGACTTTTCACTAGGACAAAATCGATAAAGACGCCAATGGCGACCTAGGCGATCTCGAAGACTACGTATCGAAAACGCCTAGCGGAAAGACACTGGAACGGCTGACAGACGAATTCAAAGCGATGCAGGAGATTCGCAACAGAACACTAGCGTGCAAAACGAAACATCTCCACGAACCAAGCTGAAATGAGCTAGTGCACAGCCAGATGCTGAAGCACACGGTCCTTAGCCGCCCCGGCTTCGAGTACTACAATAACCACAGCGCGCATTATTAAGGAGCTTATACTGGACAACGAATATAGCGACCTGCTAAAGGGTAAGATGATCGACTTCGTCGTCACGCTTAGCTCCCCGTTGATCTAAACAACTAGTATTATCCACCGCCTCGCTGGCTCGCCCCGTAGACTCCAGTGTGCCTGCAACCTCTCCGACTACTCGCCGCTGTACTACGAGCCTATCATCCTCCGCATTGAAACGAAGTCGCCAGAGGGCAACAGCGAAAACGACGAGGTATAGCCATCAATCTGGGCCATGACACACCTTAATCGTCTGCGCCAGCTCGTTGGGATCCCGTCCCTATCACGCTCCCGCTGATCCTGATTGCCGATGCACGCGGGAAGATGTATTTGGCGAGCGACGCCGCACAAGAGGTATATCTCATCGATACGGCGGATATTGGGACGACGGCGGATGTTATGTGTTGCTATACTATTTTAGAGGCGTTGAGGGTTATATTTCAGTGAGCGGACGAGATGTTTGCTCCATGATGCCCGAATGATTATACTTCCTGCAGCGTTTGCCGCGAACTGACTTTGCCACGACATACTCCAAAATTGATGTTCCAGTGATTATATTTCCCCTCTCACGTACAAAAATAAGAGTTAGCGTCATTACAGCCACGCTTCGCAGCATGAACGCGAAACTTGTGCGCTCTTTCCTTCCATACATTAACGTCATAAAAACGTCCTCTGACCAAACTCTGTTTGGCGTGAGCCTGTAAGTGTCATATTTTGCTATTCTGTTAAACAGCGCCATCCAATGCCGACCAGAAACTTCCATCTTAGGCCTAGTATAGGTCTTTCTGGCTCCAAGCATCCATCGCGCCATAGCAAGAGCAACAACACCGACAAATACAACTATAGACCAGTTGAAGGTTCGTACAGCGCCAAAAGAAACCGGAGGATAGAAGGATAGAACAATCGAAGCCAAGCGATAGGTCAACACGATGATTGTAAGAGGCACTCTAGCCCAGCCAAGCTTAAAGGCGCCCCACGGCATTCTCGGTGTTACCAATCGATACCATAGCACCAATGATCCATATATGAGAAATCCTGTATAGGATTCAGACACTGTGAGACCGATAAGAGTAGTCCAAGAACCGAGGCCGATGAGCGCTAGTGCAATGCTTGCGGCTACTATAGAACCAATTACATAAATTGGAAGGTTAGACCCCATATGAATCTACAATAAGTCAGTCACTAAGTATCCAATGCCATTGTTGTTCTACCTTTGAGATATGATTCGAATTTTATTTTCTTTAAGAGGATTTTAGAAACCTATGCAGAAACAGCATGCTAGCAGAGCCGGAACAGGACGTCTGATACAGACTGGGGTTCGACTAGGATTCGCCTGTATGCCTCCTACCTGATGTGAATATCACAGCGCATCATTTTACCACTGTTACCAGTCTCCGCTATTTTCTCAATGCTTTTAAGATATTCCTACTTCTGGTGCCCTGTATACGATCGGCTCCGCAAGGGTCCCTTGCCATAGCACATAATCATCAATTCAGCCTGGCAGGTGGGCCAGATCGTTCTTTTGTCGCAGGCAGTCCCATTAGAGAAGCTTTAGACTATTTCGCAACTGAACGTCCGACGAGAAAATAGTAAAAAGAAGAGAAGTTCAGTCTAATAGTTTTAGCCCTTCAAATACACAAAGAAGGCGCCATCATGACACGACAATTTTAGAGGGACATGAGTCCGCACATGCTAGTAATCTTTATTCACGCCATTTGGCTCCGCTCACGATCCTTACTCAGAGAGTATCTAATTATTAACTTGTTACTAAACTGTTATCGTCGGGATCTACCTATGTCATCATAACTTACTTGCTTCTGGCCCCCAAAGTTGCGGAGCAGCAGGTGGATAACAGGGTGACCAAAAAGAGGATAGTGGCAAGTTTCCATTCTGGCTGACACAATAGAGTAAACAGCTCATCCTTCGCTCTTCAAAGTCGATTGTCCTGTGCCCAAAAAAAAGTATTGTTTTTACGTATGTATTTCTCAGAGTTTCAAGATACTGAGTAAAGACAAGTGGGTCGTACTAAAGGCCTTAACAAATACAAGCGCTTTGGGGCTGTTTTGACGATCCTTCTGAGCTCGTATCTAGCGCTCCAGTAGAAACACGAGGACTGCCGTACCGCAACACACTTACAAAAGGATGATTGGGGTATCCAACGGTTGGCTTGCATGAAATATTCCGAACTGGGGTTCGATAGTATGCCTCCGGTTAATATGGTGCCACGCTACGCCACGCCACCCCAACATACAACATCCACTGCTAATCTGATTACTTATAGTTTCCTCCCTTATCGCTGTTTTTTCCTACGTAGAACCCTGATTCACGGCTCATACACTTCTATTCCCCTTATAAAATACACAAATAAACCTTTTTGATATGCCGAAGGAGTCCGACTTCCTGTCCGGTGTAGCGAGCCTGATGGCCAGGTTGCAACCTATCGTCACGAAACCATGGGAAGACGGGACCTTGTCTCGAAGACCGAAAGAGATGTTAACAAACCTTACCGCGCCTCCCTACGAATATACGCCTCTAAATAAAGCCACAAACATCTGTCTATTACATCTCGAGCCAGACACTGTAAATGAGTTAATTCAGTGTTCGCTCCGAGTCGTCGATCTGACTGATAGCCCATCTTTCCCAGAACTAAACAATCGAATATTTCTTATGGTCGAAGGGAAGACGCCTTATGTGTTCCGGCAAATCGAAAATATGTTGGATTCAAGAGAACCTGTGGTTTTTCGGGAGCTTTTAAGGCAAAAGAAAAGATTGAGACTGTGAAGCAGAAGGACAAACAGACTTGGGGTGGAGTGTACGGAAGTATTGAAGAGCGGAAGGTTGCGAAGCTTGAAGAAGAACTGGATGATATTCGTAGAAGGGGAAAAATAGCGAATGGCAGCCTGTGGGTTGGATTAGAGTATTTCTGAATTTATATATGCTGTATCGACAAGAGAAGCAACGTTGAGCTCAGTGAAGCATTTAATCCCATATCTCAATAGTATCGCAAGGCCGAGATCTGCTTCGCATACTTATCCAACGTACCTGCAACCACGGATCCATCCAAAGCTGAGTCTCCGCCCTCTTGAAGTGAATGGTTACAAGAGGACGAACGCTATAGGAGATTCTTGCAGAAGACTGGATTGGGTCACCATCAAAACCGAGTTCATCACACCAGTACCCAAGATCACTGGGATACTGTCGAACTTCCTTCTTAAGAAAGCCATGAAAATGCGAGTGTGGTGATACGCATGCCATGGGTATCTACAAAAAAAAGGTACTAAGGTCTAGAACATTACATACAGCTTGCTGGGGATTCCTAACACTCAAACGCCGCTTCTACAGGGAGAAAGCGAAGGGGGAGCTTTTTTTGAGACTTTAGTAAATTATGAAAGCTTCGAACGGTCAAAGCATCTTTGCTTGGGTGCCCGAAAAATGAAATATGCTCTTTATAATTAATCTGGGATGAGCGTTCAGTATGTTTGCATGGTACAGTACACAAATATACAGGCAATGATAGTAGTAGAGGACCACCGGGGTTCCCGGCTATCTAGATGGAATTCGTACGCCCAGAGTATTCGACAACAAAGGACTTCACCTTGCATTGCTAATGATTTAGAAAGGAGATGGAATGAGCGTGCTCTCGCGACCCTCAACTGCAGCGCGTTGGGAAAAGAAGACGTAGAAC
>Ga0247757_10000651_pt1 | contig 27610 bp, 20 predicted proteins | sample UWRJL126311R4_FD_180929 | JGI IMG/M metagenome (GOLD analysis project Ga0247757, IMG submission 180929) | Plant litter microbial communities from Arlington Agricultural Research Station in Wisconsin, United States - UWRJ-L126-311R-4 | ecosystem: Environmental > Terrestrial > Plant litter >...
AAATTCTTAAGTAAATTTTAGGTTTTTTTTTTCTCTATATTTAGCGATTAACTCTATCTTCAATATACTTACTAATCAAGATTACTAATTATAGAACAAATCTTTTAGTTTTTCTCTTTAAAAATCTTATTTACTTTTTATTATAGCGTTAATACTAACTAAGTTATAGGTATATAAAAAAGGCATCTTTTTCGATTATTCTTTTTTTGTTTCACCCTACTGTATATTCTTGGTAGTGACCCCTACATAAGCCAATGCGACGATAGAATACGCATGGAAGGCGATAATTTGTAGCACGGGGTTTTCTTGTTTCTCCTTTTCCCGGCTATCTTATGCGTTCTGCTGGATCTCGGGTAGGTACTGGTTATAATCCGCGCGCTAAGGTACGAATTTTTCCTATTACCCCTAGAATACATCGATGCCCGTAATAATCCACGTGAGATACGTTCCGGGGCCGAATAAACTGGGTATCGTAGACAAGTCCCATTTTTCAGAGCCCTGTATATCAATACAGGACTAAAGGAAGAGCGAGACGGTAAGGGAGATATAAAGAATAGATCTATTAAGAAAGTCATTCATTTTTGTATACGGGAGTTGATAGAACGACGAAAATTGATGATATTGGATATGGAGGGGCGGTAGGTGTAATTGATAAGGTTGAAGCAGGTTACTATAGCTGTGTTGGGCTGTGCTCATATGTGCGTTAAGGCAGGAAGAGTACTACTCACCGGTGTGGCACTGATGGAAGCGAAAATAATGCCGCGATGAGCTCAATGGTACATAGGAAGAGTCTGCCTTGTCCGCTGCTACAGATGTAATTTGTGGAAACAAGCCTCTGGTGAACACAGGGCCTGCTATATAATCTTATACGAAGTCCTTGTTGAAACTTACTCTAGCGAAAAATATAAACATTGGAAAGTTGTGGCATTGGCGCAGCACCGCCATAAGCTAGGCTATATGGACTCTTGGTCAAGGATCAATCGTGGGTCGTTCTAATTCCATCTATACCGCAGCCTCCTGCTAAGAACTAGACCGCGCGCAGCCACGTCAACTATCGTTCCTCTCCGATTGTAATGGCCTGGTCCCTGGCGTTGGGACTGCTCGTCGTGCCCTGCTTCTACCCGTATATCGTGTGCTCGGTCGCGATGCGATTCCCCAGCCTGCGCAATAAGCGCATTTGCTTCTTGATTGCGCATCTAGACGATGAAGCTATATTCTTTACGCCTACTCTTCTCGCGCTTGCGCGACCCGAGATGGGGAATTCTGTCAAGATATTATGTCTCAGCAGTAGTGCGTAGTCAACTGGCTATGTCACGCCTTCCACTCTACAAAGGCGACTACAGAGCCGAGCTCGAGACTACGGCGGTAACCTAGATTAATCTTGGCAGGTAACGCTAATAGCTTGGGCGAAACACGCAAGAAGGAACTAGTTCAAAGCGGACTCATGCTCGGCCTACGTAGAGCAGAAGATATCACTGTCGTGGACAGGCCGTATATCTCCCTTCCCCGCCCCCCGGGTCCAACTGACCGACCCGCGCAACACAGCGACAAATTCCCCGATTCCATGACCAAGACCTGGGATGCCTCCTAGATCTCCACACTCTTTGCCGCACTCGCCCCGAGCCTCCCGCGCCATAGCGCCGCCGCCTCAACCCCGCCGACCGTCGCGATCGACGTGCTCATAACATTCGACGCAGGCGGTATGTCGAAGCATCCGAACCACATTAGCTTATACCATGGCGCTAAGACATTTGTGGCGACAATGGTGCACGGCGAGCCGGGACGGGCGTCGCCCATCGACCCCTACACCCTGAAGAGCGTGTCGCTCCTGCGTAAGTACATCTCTATTCTCGACGTATTCGCCACGTTGATGACTGCCTGGGGGCGAGGCGCCGGCCGCGGTGACATGGCCTACCCGAACAGGCTAGTCTTTATGGCCGTATCTGGTGCTGGCGGGGTATCGACGGCGTGGCGGGCCATGACTAGGGCACACCGGAGCCAGATGGTGTGGTTTCGATATAGATGGATTACCTTCAAGGCGTTCGAAGAATTATACGGTATCGATCAGCCCTTGAGTGAACGCCGCCCCACTCTAAATCGTATCACCACCGCCCTAAAGACGATAACAGAAACGAATCCCAGCTTCCTGGACATGTCCTTTAGTCAGGTGGCCTCCTTAACCGATTTACCAGCATCCGAAAACCGTATGTGGGCGTATGCATATTGCCAATTTTACATTCGTTAGTTCTCCCTTCCTAAAGCACCATTCCGCCAATACTCGTGCCCACAGGCTCTCCAAATGGAGCGGGTCAACTGCCTATATAGGTTGGTCTACCGTCGTCTGCGCGACCAAGCGAAAGAAGCAGATGTAGAACCCACGCCCTCCCCTCCCGTCGGAATGTCCGTGTCAACTGCCCGCCAGAACAGGAAGGATAGGAAGCCCGCTGCCACGGCGGCCTACCAGGAATCGGAGCAGTTCAAGTCTACATCTGAGCTTCTCCTGAGCATGCACAAGGCCGACGTGGCTATAACCACGCTAGACCCGGCCCCTAGCCCCTCAGTAGCATTCGATAAGGCTGGAAACCTTATCACGGTTGACAAGAGCGAAAAGGCCTCTAAACAAAACAACGTCTTTAACCCAACGCTCGACCGGGCCAAGCGGCGTATCGTATTGCGCTTATCCAATATCGATACTATAGTTAACACTACAGGCCTCCCTATACGCACTACTAATATTACAAAGACGAAAAAACAAAATAAATTTGCCTTCCCCAGGCCTCTATTCACACCTGACCCTAAAAATCCCCGTACGTACTGGTTTAGGGATGGCCGTGTTATCGGCTATCCAGTCGATATACTGAATGATCTGTTGAAATTTAAGGAATACGACTGGAATAGAAGTCGAGATGTCATGGAACCCTCCTATAATATCAAGCTTCAACTAGTACAGCGTACGCAACGAACCGGCATGTCCGCCACAGCCATCTACCAGGATATACAAGGCGAATACGGCGCCCTTGAGGAAAAGCTCCGCTTGGTACGAAAGTACCAGGCGGAGTACGACGAGTAAATAGAGATATACAACTCGTTTGTCTCGAATTACCAATCCGACATCGAGGCAGGCGAGCTTCCTGCCGATGTACCTACACTATTCCCGAAGCCCAGCATCGAGATTATAAACGATACCATCGAAACCGTATTAGATAGCCAGGATATAGCGTCCGTCGAAGCGGCGATCGCGTCGTTGGAACACCTCAGCTTACGCTCCGATCACCGCGCTCGTCGTCTTATAAATATTAGTAAAGTTACTAGGGTGGAGACCATTAAATCCAGCCGTAGCGAAGCGGACCACACTACTTCGGATAGGTCCTTTCTATCTCAGATTCTAGTAGAGACGAACATGGAATCCCTTGCCTATTCGGAAGGTCCCAGCGGCGACGGACAGTCGACCGTAGACGAAGGAACGATCCACGATCTAGCCGCTAGGTCGTGCGTGCGAGAGGCGCGCACCTACATGGACAACCCAGACATCCAACCAAAGGACTTCCGCGGCGCACTAGACAGGTGTTTCGTCGCCGACCGCAAGGACGCCCGCCTCCCCGGGCAAGATCCGACCAGTAATAGGTTAATGCACTGGCAGATGACCGGTGCCGATGCTATATTTTAGGCACGACGTCGCGCTGTCAATAGCACGCTGGCTAGGCTGTTAGAACTACGCAAAGCAGACCCGGAAGGAGACATACACGACCAGGTTAGAGCAGCTGGCTCTAGCATCTATCGCGGGGTAATACTTGGTGATGACGTGGGTGTAGGTAAAACCATCACCGTATACGCCATGCGCCTCACGTATCTCAACACAAGGGCACTCGAGCTTCAGACGCTTTACGATTCAGGCCTAGAAGGCGATATAATCAAGCTCAGCCATTATCCTCCACCGACGCCCATGCTAGTCCTCACGGCCCCCTATCTAGTTAACCAGATCGCTCGGGAATTCAAGAACTATTCGAAACTCTTCAAAGTATATATATACGCGAGCGATCGCGGCGAAGTATCCGGCACCGATATAGACTTCATTAAAACGCATCTCACACGTTCGAGTCCAATTTTCGACCAACGCAACGAACTGGCTGCACATGGCATTATCGTCGTTTCTTATCAGACATACCTAACCCGCCATTGGCCTACTCGCTGTCGCCAGTGGTGGAAACAAGATCGAAAGAAAGATAACAAAGTAATGAATGATTTGTGGCTGGAGAAGGAGCCGGGCTAGTATCTATAGAATATACTTGGTAACAAGCTCGTAATTAATCAAGAGTAGGTAATTATCAATAGGCCCAAGTTTACTAGGCAAGGACCCGATCCTCCAGCTTCGCCTACCAATCTTGCCAATTAATAATCTTCCTTCTAAGTCGAGCTTCTTTTACGATAAAGATTATAGTATAGCTTATAAATACCTCCTTTAAGGCACAGCTAACATATTTCGCTTACGCCTACTCTACGATGAGTTTATTGTTAATGACAGCCTCTACAGCCTGTGAGAAATTATTTATCAGACTACCGTTACTACCGCCATGACCGCCGGCGGCCTTTAAGGAGGTAACCACTTTTACCGCCTCTAGGTCCCAGAATTTGTTAAATGTATAGACTCGGATCTCGTTACTATCGTACTGTATCACTCTATAAGTGCCCGAGATTTTGCCCCACCGCTTGGACTAGGCTTCCGTAAAAGCGGCTATGTAGAAGACTGGACTTGAGGCTGGCCTTCTTACAGCTAGGCAGCTACCACGACGTCCTACGCTGTAACATTCTTCATTATCTACTTCTCGAGCCAAAGAAGCCATTCAAGGCTAAAAGGCTACCTATCAGCTTATTATAGAAAACTCTCCTAGATGGCTGGACGGTAGAACGGACTTTAGATAAGCGATACCTGTTCATAAGTCCATACCACTCGGGAATCCCTAATTCTTAGAAACACCCAGATGCTGAGTATGATCTAAAAGTATACGAAATATCAGAGCATTCTATTCGCGATAGCTCCACGTGGCACGTACCTCTATACGAGGCCTTGTCCTATTTATAGGGAACAACCGGTAGCGATACATTCACATTACCGACCCAGCCAGTACCTATAAAACGACAACCTGTTTAAAGATTCGCAAGAATCCAGCCATTACTTTAAGGTATCTAAGATACACTGGTCGGCCGCGCACATTATAGATCGACGCTATTTATATTAACCAAGCCGATATTAAAGAACACGGCCAACAAGTTAAGCGAATAAGCCGAATCTACCCTCTTTCTAAAAATATTATAATTTAATTAAGCTCCGAGTCGGAGGATAGAAAACATGCGCTAAAGACCTTAGAGTATTTTAGTAACCAGGTAGAATACGTAATTTTTTATTGATAGAGCGATGCCCTAGATACTTAGGAGCACGACTGGTAGCGAGAGGGGTTTACGCTGCTCTATAACACAAAGATATAGAAATCAATATTTTCGCTTCTATATAGACCGTGGTTTAGACGTGTCTAGGTTTTGTAGGAAGCTCTCTCGTGCGACCAAGTGCGGCCGAGATACCATCCCTTAGGTCTATATACGTAAGATACTGCTAGCTCTCCAGCAGAAATCAGGCATACTACCATATAATATTAGGGATCGTCTCTTCTTATATGCACGAGGCTTAATAGCACCGCTGCTTGCTTTATATGAGTACCTTTTCCTCTAGACGCGAAATCAGCAATGCTTAGACCCTTAGGACAAGATTTACAGAATTTTAAGCCTACTAGATCCTATAATTATAGCTAGACTTAAGGCGAACTATTTAACCCCTATCTAGAAGATAGTATATAACTCGTCTTAGCTAAGATAGAAGTATACTAGAAATTAAATATAATTAACCATTATAATATAAAGTGTGAAGACAGCAATGCCATTGTTCCATCTTTATCAGCAAGATTCAAGCGCTTAGGCTGGAAAAGACACTCACCATTGCTGAATGGTATATCATCTTCGCTGGGATGCTCGTCAGTAGGATTTGGGTAACGGAAACAACCCGCCTGACCTTAACGCAGCTTGAAGGGCGGTAAATGGCAGATTTGCAGAAAGCCCGCTTCCAACGCCCCAGATCACCATCCAAGAAGTGGACAACGCAGTTGTCGTATTCATACCGAGCATAGTAAACGTCCCAGCACCGATCGCGGCTATCATCGTTCCAGTAACCATCACGGGCATCTGAGAGTTATTAGTACACGTTTCACAGGTTTCGGGGCCATGTAGTACGTAGGATCCGGTGCGCGTCACCAGCGCCGCTGCTATCACGACGAATACGATTCGAGTGACATCGAGTGCAATTATGCGCACTCCGCTGTTGGTTGCCGACTGGTTGTGTACCGCCTGAAAGTAAATCGGCAAGTAGTAAAGATACTGTAATACGTTATAATATATCCACTTTGTAAAGCGGAAGAGTACTTACAACCAACAATATTAGATATATAAACAGCAAGTATAAAGAGCCAAATAGAACTGTTCTTTGTTTCAAAAGGCGCAGTGGTATCAATGACTTTTCACCCATCCGCTTCTAAACAAAGGCAAATAGCAGTATCAATAACCCAAATTCGACAAAGAGCCCGATTATTGTTGAAGAGTTCCAGGGCTTGGTTTGTCTACCACATTAGAGAACTAGGAAAAGACATGTCATCCCAGAGGTGAAGATAACTATGCCCAGCCAGTCAATTCCGCGAAGTCGATCCAGAAGTGTAAGGTCCGTCTTCTTGCTGAGTCCCTGACCTCTTAGGACAAGAGGTATGACACATAGAACAACTGCACCGAGTGGAAGATTGCTTGAAGGTCCATCAGGCCGTGTTCATATTGCCTCAATGCCCACACTTACATCCAGAAACACCAACGCCAAGATGCCTTGTCAGTCAAGGCTTCACCAAAAATCGGAGCAGTGCTTAAAGCATTCCTTCCTCAATTACGTTTCATGTGTCACATGGCTAAAAATACTTACTGGTACTGATCCTAAGACGCTGACAACGTAGCCATAGTACAGCGGGATCTGTTTCTTGGGCACTGTGAACCCTATAATTGCGAGGGCTCCTTGGAAGATCCCAGCAGCACCACAACCGGATATGGCACGTCCAAGAATGAATGCAACAGAGGTAGGTGCAGCGGCGCAAAGTACAGAACCGGCTGCTATTTGTCAGTGGAAGAAGCAGTGGAGAAATACTATAGACAAACCTTCGAAGAGTATCACGGAGGATAGATAGATGTAAGTAACGTTGAAAATCCTGTAAAGCCATCCGAATGATGGTTGAAGAATCGTACAAGGGAGCATGTATGCCGATCCATACCATGCGATGTCATCCAACGATTGATACGTTTCGGTGATGCGTGGTATAGCAACGCCAATCACACTGGAATCCACTCCAACAAGGAACATTCCGAGTGCAAGCGACACAGTCACGGCACAAAGCCTCCAGCCTGTTGAGTATGTTTGGGACGAACCATTGCTGTTATCATCATTGAAAATTTCCGTGCTTGCAATGGTTTTCTCTTGGAAACTCTCTTTAGCTTTTGCGCCTGTATCCACGGCCATTTTTACGTGCTGAGTGATCGAAGAACAGCGCGGCGTGCGCCTCTGGCAGGATATCTGTTGTGTTGTCACAAGCCGCTGTTATGCGCAACAGCATGGAGAAACGTAATTCGTGACTAAAATTCCGATACAAAAAGGTGAGGGCTCAAAGTCTTGTGAAAACAGATTGACTGATGTGTGCACGATTTTTCACTGCCAGAGTTCTTTAGACCCTGCCTCTCATTTGGAATCTGTGTCCTAGCATTGCGACCTGTCGCTCACCCTCGCTTGACGTAAAAACCAATAGAACGCGCTTTCCTAGTTGAGTAGGTGAGAACTTATCCAAGAGGCGCGGCTATCTTGTTTAATTATCCAGGAATAGCCGCCACGAGGCCCCGGCGCTTTCGCCATAATGCTGGGGAACGGAGAAGGGGCGAAGGATTGAAGGAAGCGAGCCGACCCGAACGTCCGAAGCCTTCCCAATCTGGCGAATATTAGATGCACACATACACCCTTCGTGCGCCACAGGTCAGGGGCAAAGATCAGCCAAGACCAATTGCTCTTCATAGCACGCCAACGATTGGGACCTCTGTACCAAAGATTGGGGAAAATCTAGTGGTGGAGCTGATTCCGACGCATTTCGAGCCTGTTCATTATATCTTTGCGACAGCAAATCATTCCTAGCCATAATTATGAGAATCTTATGAATGAAGATATCTGTTCCCTCGTAAATTTCCCTCCAAAATTCAATATCCTGATTCTTACTCAAAATCCTCTGCAATGATCGGACTCGCTCCATACCCATGTAGTGTCCAATCCGTGGTCGTGTTTGGCATTACGCATCTCGAATCTTAACGATAAACAGCTATTAAAGCAGCGAATCGGACCCCACTATTACTCTGCTTTTATCTTCCAAGAATTACGCCGCGAGGCATCCCACTCTCCAGGCAGAATTTAATAGCAGTACACGTGTTCCTGTCAGCTAGCTGACACTTATGCTTCAAAAACTCCCATGTCGTTCATGTAAATCTAGCGACAGGAATCTTTTTTCATTTACCTCCCCGTTGCAACCATGTCCCCAGCAAGCATCTCTCAGAACTATCGATTAGATGAAAAGAAGCACCAGGTTGTGTTTGAACGTGCATGCATTGCATTATCCTGCACATGGCTTGCGATAAGCATGTGTCTGAAGTTACAGTCGCACTCCGTTGATGGTGATATTACCTAAATCTCTTTCCTTTCCTTTGCGCTAATCGACGCAGGTGCTTTTATACTCGTGCTGGTAAGTTCCTGTAAGAATGTAGCACGTGTGAAGAATTGAATGAATTGATTGAGTATGTATTTCAGTGTAGAAGTCTATGTGTAGCAGACATGTTTGACGCCCTTATATAGCGAGAACCCATCATGTGACATGGCCTCAGCTGCTTACAGTTCCCCATGCCTTTTTCACAGGCCCCTAATCTCACATAGGCAAGGCAATCATTTGGTTTCGTAGGCGAGACACTTCTGTAATTTTAATGTGACGACGCTTGAGGTAGCATTATCATGAATTCAATAATTGTAAGCAGCCAAGGCCATATCACATGATGGGTTCTCTCTATATAAGGGCGTCAAACATGTCTGCTACACATAGACACCTACACTGAACTACACGCTCAATCAATTCAATCAATTCATTCAATTCTTCACTCGTGCCACATTCTTACAATAATGTATTACTGTGGCACAGAACTTTAGCTGGAGCTTGCTGGTAAACGATATTGGTTCGGCGAATGCCCGGGGCCCAGACCCTGTCCACCGGTCCGGAAATAACTGCGGCGCACATATTACTTTAAGTTTGTGCCACTGCCACAAGCTAATGCAATATGCATATAGGTTTCTATTGGTAGAGGGCCGAACGATAGCGCAATGGGAACGTTGGAACGTCCGCGTTTGCGCGTACCTCAAACTTTGGTGGCCAGCAGCATTCTGCCTGCTCGCCAACAAAGACCAGGACCAAGACCAGGGCTGAGGGAGCTGTTCCAGTTGTTCCAAAGCGGACTAGTACCGCTTGGCACCATGTACGTTACAAAGACTTGTGCCCACCCACAAGTTTCCTACGAATCGCTTTTCGCAACAGTCACTCGATCCAAGTCTGCAGAGCCCAGCAACACTATAATCAGGCATCCCGGTTGCTCGCGAAAAAGCCAGCGCCCCACGATGCTCGCGGAGATTGTCATATCGCTTACAGTACTGCCAGTGAGCTTGTTAATATGGTCTTTCGTAACGCTCCGCAAGAACTTGAACCAAGCGCGAGAGATAGGCCTACCCATTTTTGTCCGATACATAACTCCTACAAACCCGTTGTGGATGGCATGCGGAAGCGATATCGTCCGCCTCGCTCGTCGCCTCGGGGTCGCTACCAGCAATTTTGACCGCTTCTATCTATTTGGATGGGATGCGAATGAAAGATATCGCGTACACGCTGAGCTCGGCGATGCATTCACCTTGGTCTCTCCTGGTGGTAATTGGATTTACGTCTCCGATCCGAACGCTGCGTGGGATATACTGCGAAGGCCGCGCGATTTTGGGCGGAATGTGGAGCAGCTTGCTGTACTGAACGTTTACGGAAAGAATCTGTCCACTACAGAGGGACATGAATGGCAGAAGCATCGAAAGGTTACGGCAGCTACATTCACCGAAAAAAACAACGAGCTAGTGTGGCAATCGTCGCTTGTACAGGGACACCAGATGTTGGCATACTGGCTCCATCGCGCCCCGCTCCCTATTCGAAGTATTGCAGACGACTGCAAAACCTTTACGCTCAACGTCCTCGCAGCCGCCCTCTTCACGAAGCCGTACCCATTCGAAGGACAAGAAGAAATGCAGAAGCGCCGTTCCAAAGCCTCTGACCTATCCAACGATTCTCACCAGTATCGCGATTCCTTTTCCAAGATCTTGCGAGGAATCATACCCATTGCCATCTTTGGAAGTGAAACACTTAGGACCTCAAGTTGGATGACAAAGTCGATGAGGGAAATAGGCGAAGCGGTAGAAAACTTCCGGTTGTATGTTTCAAAGATGATTGAAGATGAGCGAAGGGACTCAGAGAACAATGTGTCGACTCGCAAAGATCTAGTATCTGCCCTAGTTCGAGCATCGGCTGCTCAAAAGAACGATGGTCGTGACATGACCATCACGGAACAAGATATCATCAGTAACACCTTTGTGTATGGATTTGCTGGCAACGACACTACCGCTATTACACTTGCACACACCATCGCTTACGTCGCCGCGAATCCTACCACTCAAGATTGGATCAAAGAGGAGATTCGACATTACTGCAGGGACGACGATTATACAAAGTGGCAATACACAACATGGTCAAAACTCAAGCGATGCCAAGCGGCGATAGTAAGTCAAGTTGACGCTCGAGAGCATTTGTGTGCTTGCTGACTCGGCTTCTAGCAAGAGACACTGAGACTGTGTCACCCTCTTGGTTCATCGTCGAAACTGACCAAGAGTGCTTGCACATTGACGGTAGGAAACGATACGTATACGATTCCGCCGCAGTTCAACGTGCAAGTCAACTTTTGTGGGCTGCATACCAACACCTCTGTCTGGGGTGAAAGTGCGATGGCCTGGGACCCTACTCGCTTCATAGACGAGCAAGATGGTAGAGGCATAGAGGCAGAGCAGTTGCGGAACTTTGCAGATGGACAGTTCATTCCCTGGTCTCACGGTGAGCGGGTTTGCCCAGGCAAGCGCTTTTCCCAGGTTGAGCTCGCCGCTGCTCTTGCAGTGTTATTCCGCGATCATCGTGTTGAGCCCGTACCTGAGGCAGGGGAGACCATGAAAGATGCGAGAGAACGGGTTCAGCGGATTTCGATGGACATCCAAATGACTCTTTTGAATGAAATGTACCGGCCAGAGACTCTGGGATTGCGGTGGGTATCTGATGAGGCATAGAATGCTTCTAGGGAGGAAATGGTGACAGTTCGCGTGCAAGGCAACGTATGGTGAGGGCAATGACTTCGACTGAAGTTGTGATGGTGTTTAATCAGTCTGAAACTCTTCACTCTGAGCCCGAGTAGGAAATCACCCTTGGATGACACTGAACTGGTACACTGGACGATTGAGTTTATTAACATAATAGTATGGAGCTCACCCGTTTGTAGAAGATGAACTGCCTTCGTACGCTTTAGTTGGGTAAAATTAAGCATCAAGATCAGAATATCTGGGATATGCCTACGCTATATCGTATCTAAGTCCTCCTTGTCCTTACCCTTTCCAGAAGTCTATCCATACTCTTGCGGTCCGCCTGCAAAGTTTTCCTTGTGCAAATTCGTCGGAATCCCATCCTCAAGGAAAGGATACATTTCGCCATTCTCGTCCGCCTCTAGTTAGTGCATGGACAGGATCCCATTATCGAAGCAAACGTACCTTTCAGGGAAAATCCGATTACCACGGGTGTCACGGTAATTGACGCCGTACAGCCGATTTTCTTCAGCATACGGATCATCATACAAACTACCATATAGATCCCCTTGATTAAAGCGAAACCATTAGCTAAACTCTCACTACCACACTAACGCTTAACTCTAGAAACGAGAGACCAAAATCTATTCATAGATACTCTAAGTACTATTAATCCATATCCTATATAGGCTAGTAAATTACTATTATACTTAAAAAGTATTTAATTAGATTTATTATAAATAATTAACTTAGTAGGAAGCTATAGGAGGAAAACGGGTAAGGTATTAAATAACTATCTAAGTTTAAAAGATTCAATAAAGCTAAATTTTTTAAAAGTAGGGAAATATATCTTAACCTTTTGATTTTTGTGTATATTAGTATCAGTTAATATATTAATTATTCTATCTAAAGTTCCGCGTCCTTTAAAAACTTCTCAAACGTAAGCAGTGCCTCTTTTTTATAATCAAGCAGGTTATGATTATAGATGAAATCCCATCTTCCTGGTAAGAGTTCCTGTATCTTTGCAATGTCTAGACCAGTGTCAGGTCCACGTCCACACATGATTACGCCAGTACCAGCACTTGAGTGTATAATCCTTTGCGAGCGTGGTCTCCTCACATGGTCGTACGCTCGAAAAGCAGCGGTAAGCCGTCGTGGATCCTGTACTCGCTCAAGCAGGGCAGCTAAGATCATCACGTCTTCGATGGCCTGTCCAGCACCGGAGCCTTGCCATGGAGTCATGCAATGCGCTGCATCGCCTATGATACAAGCGTGCCCCTTGGCGTATGTAGGTGCATCGATCTCATGATGCGATTGTGCGAACGCTTTCAAGTCGGGGTTTTGAAGCATCACCTAGTCTTTTTATTAGCATGTTCGGTGTTGAAATTATTGAGACAACCAACCTCGATAAAAGGCTTTTCAATCGAAGGAACCATCCAGCTCCCCATGAGCTCCTCCAACCCCTCTCGGTCCAATTTTCTGCTCCACTCGTCATTCCCCCAAGTTCCATCACCAACAAGCCCGGACACCACGAACTGCATCATCTTACCATCATCGTGTTTATCGTGCATAAAGAATCCTCCGTCGCCAATGTACGCATACTGTCTGTGCTCGTCGAACAAGTCGCTTCCAAATATCTCTTTAGCCTTCTCTATCGGAACCAAGCTTCTGGCATCCCAAAACCCCGCTCGTTGCGCCTGCGTAGCTGGATGATCGTGACCAAGAATGTAGGATCGGACGTATCCCCGAACGCCGTCAGCACCAATCACAGCATCAGCGTAGAAAACAGTGCTATCATCAAAATGAATAGCGAGTCGACCATCATCGACTTCCTTGATATCAATGACCCTCTTGTTCGTCTTCTTTTTCGCATCATTAACTGGTCTGAGCAACTCGGCCAACAGTGAAGCGCGATGAACAACTTTTCCGCGCTGCTCCGGTTCGAGATCAAAAATTGTTTGCAAAGCGTTAGGTCCAACTCCCTAGATAACCCAATGTAAATATGGCATTTATGTACTTGATAAGAGGAAGACTGACCATAACTGCTCTACTGGAAGCCATGGCAACGCCACCAGCACGCTCAACTACATCCGTTACGGGACCCCTAATCTCTGCAAGTGCCGCTTGTGCACCCATATTAACCATGACTGCTGCACCTCTCTCCGAGAACTCAGGCGCAGATTCAAGGATGGTCACGTCAATATGTACATATTTAATGAGCGCGTTTGCGACCGTTGCTCCAGCTAAACCACCACCGATCACGGCGATTGTGAGTTTTCGCTCTGCTGACATTCTGGAGGAAGATTTTCAGCCTGTGTGGTACTCGGAGGAGAAATCGGCGGCTCCGAGTATCAATAAAGCTAGAAAGAGGAGCAACAGTATAGTCTCTTGAAACTATCGAGTGTTCATATGCAGTGAACTTCGGGCAACAAAGATTGTTGTTTTATTTTTAAGAGGAACCCAGAGATACATATACGAGCTTAAGTACCCGGTCTACTTTTATCGAGTGTTCGGTTTGAAAACGAAAGCAAGGTGGGGCCATGGGGCATAGCAGACTTGCAATTTATCAGCAGGCAAACCTACCGAGCTCGTGTGGCCTAGCTGTATGAGGGGCACAGTTGCCTCATGCATAGGCAACGTCTGTGCCCAAAAAGTTTTGGAAGGTCCTTGCGATTTCGTTCTTCGGTCAATCCCGCTCTCAGCCAATCATCATCCGAAAGAGGGGTGCGGCGTAGCAAACTTCTGCAAAAGGACTAGGCACTGTTGTGACAATCTCGGGGATTGTTTTAATATCCTTGATGGCCCGGAACAGAACACGCCACAACAATATATTTGCGGCGGTTAGTAGATGTAAATCAGTCCACACTCATGATACTGAGCACCAGGTTTTTCAACAAATGGCCCCCATGAACCAAGACTTCGTATTAATGTCTATTATAAACACTTCATTATGTACTATATCTTAGTAGACACTTCGAGTAAGAAGGAGGTGTTCAACCACTGAGTGGCACTCGGTGTCTGCTATAAATTATAAGTCTTAAATAGATGGAACACTATCCTCACCAGCGTGAATTCGATTCCTTCGTCGATAGAGGAGGCGGACCGCCTTCTATAGGTTCGTCTGCGGGAATCGCGTGCGCCAGGCTCCACTTCTCGAATTGATCCCAGACAATGCATTCTGTAAGCAGCCAAGGCCATATCACATGATGGGTTCTCTCTATATAAAGGCGTCAAACATGTCTGCTACACATAGACACCTACACTGAACTACACACTCAATCAATTCATTCAATTCTTCACTCGTGCCACATTCTTACACATTCTCTTTTCGCGTTCGACTTCAAGCCAGGCGAGGACCGTGAAGGATCGTGCCAGAAGAATGTGATGATGCTAGGATCACCGGAACACATAATCTCTTCTCTTAGAACTTGTAAGCAGCTAAGGCCATGTCACATGATGGGTTCTCGCTATATAAGGGCGTCAAACATGTCTACTATACATGGACTCCTACACTGAACTACATACTCAATCAATTCATTCAATTCTTCATTCTTGCCACTTTCTTACAGAACTTCTAGACAGTGATCCATGTGACCTACAAGATATTCTTCCTCTTCTGCGGTAATGTTCGGGTAGTGAATGTCCTTGTAAAGGTACATCCGAAGCTGACGCTAGAAGGAATAAGCAAAAGTAACGAAGAGATGTGCTTCGGAAACTTACAATACAATTGGCGATACTTACAGCTGGTGATAAAAGCGCTAAATACTTCGAATTTGCCACTGCTAGCAGGGAGGTGGCCGACCCGTACCGGCCACACCCTTGTGAGGTGGCGAATTCTGCAGGTGTTTTCGGAGAATGGGGTTGGTTGACCGGGGGCGTGGCCAAGGTTGAGTGGGGATCACAAGGCTGCAGGGCTGAGGTCGGCCCGCCCGCCAAGACTCGGCATACAATAGCCACAGGCCTAATTAACAGTCATCAGGGTGGTGGGCTTGTATGACTTTGTGCGCGATGATAACTTCCTACCATCATAATAAGGCTCTGGGGTTCGGATAAGACCCTTATATATGTATTATACTGTGGTTCCCACCCCTAACTATTGTCCCTTGCTAGCGCGCCACTGTCCTCTCTAACTGTTTTAGAACTCAAGGAACGTTTTTCTTCACAGTGAAGACCCCTGCGAGTCGTGGCGCACGCTAGCAGGGGACAATAGTTAGGGGTGAGAACCACAGTATGTATTATAAGCGGTAAGAGCTTAATAGTAGTGCTATAGCGAAAGGATATTGTTTCGCTACAAAAGAAGGCTCTGAGCGAATCAGGCGAGAAGGCAACGATGCGAATGTAATCCATAGGCTGGGAGGGTCTTAAATGTTCAAAAGAAGCTATAGCACACTATTTATACATAATTCTAGTAAATTTCACTATGCGCGCAGAGTTATGCTCGCTAAAAGTTAAAGTACCGTGATCGTCTGGACTCGCTGGATGCTGCCGTCTTACGCTCGTGCTCAACTGGGGTATTCTGCATCTGCGCAGCTATATGGTTGCTTCCCTGGGGTACCTTAGGTGCAATTGGCTGACCCTCGACTGTAGGACGTCGTTGTCTGGTATTGTTGAGCTCCCCGGCCGACGGCAATTGTAAAGTGGCATTTTTGGTATGAGTATTTGGCTGCCGTTAGTGTTCTATCGGGCTCTCTTTAACGGTAGGCAGCTGGGAGGCGCCTCTAGTAATCACCCCGCTAGGGGTATCAACCTCCTCGGGGACCGTAGATAAATTCTTGCTGTTTGTACCATCGTTGTAGACATCAGGCGTTGGCTCCGAGTTGAGAGACCTGGGGCTGGGAAGACGGGGTGGTTGTTCGTCGTTGCTGACTATATTAGACTGTGGTTTAGACGTTCGGCGTTCATCCTCGTCCTCAAGGTCCTCGTGCAACCAGGTCGTCCTGGGCAGTTCACCCTATGTAGGATTCTAAATCTCGTCTTCGATCCAGTTCTTCTTAGTGCTTTCGTAGGCTATGGCGTCGATGTTAATCGTTCTACCGGACCATTTGAATTGAGGCTCGTCTCTTATCTATTCGCGCTCCTTGGATACTTGGAAGAGAAACTGCTGGTAGGGGTGAGAAGCTGAAGTATCGCGCTTAGATGTAGCTGCTGGCGCCTCAGTGATATCTGGTGCAGAAGCACGTCCTGGTTCTTCTGTGGTAGTATTTGGTTCTTTTCGCCCGAATCCAGCGAAGATATTTTGGATGGCCTTAGTCTCCGGCTTGGGTGCTGGTTCGGGAGATGGCAGCTTAGGATCGGGCCTCTTTTCATGGAGCCAGCGGCCGAAAGGGTGGGGTCTTTCTATATTTGCGTGTGAAGACCACCAACGGCTATTAAATGGTTGGGCTCCCTTCGGCCAGGCCGGGCCCTATTTCTCCTTCCAGATGCCCTGTTCTACCTAACGGGCCTGGACGTTGTTCGCAGAGTTTGCTAGGAGGTCGGCCGTTTTATTATATGGTAGTGTCTGCCCCCGCTCGTAGCGCTCTCCCCCCCGCTAGTATACGATCCGTTCTGTTTCTCTGTGCGTCTGGCTATCGAACTGGGCGTACGGCCTTGATCGGAGTATGAGTATACGCCGGGCTTGAAGCGCCTCCTTATTAGCATCGGGAGCTTCGGCAGGGCTCGTAGGCTGCGTCGTCTCGCCCGACGATGGGTAGGGCGGTGGAGGATCGTCGAAACGCTGCGCTCTCTCAAGGCTAAGCCGCTCTGGGTCTTCCTCCAACAATTGAAGGGCGTTCGTAACACTGACAAAGTCTTGGCGCTGGCGATAGTTGGAGGAGAAGGCCATGGCTATGATGGTAAGAAGCGGATAGGTAGATAGGTGGAAGGATGTAGCAGGGGAGGCTAGGAGGGCACCAGCAGCTGGCAAGGCATATGCTGATCCCCTTGGATTGATGAAAATTGTGTTAAGAGCGTTCGATTCTTAGAGTTGCCTGAGGAAACTATATAAAATGCGCTAGTTCGCACTAGCATCAAACGCTACTGCTTCACATACCAGAAGCCAGAATGCGATTTCCAACATGGATCTCTCCCGGAAAAGAACCCCATAACGTCAAAACAACAAAACGGACCACCGACACACTGCCACGCCCTCAATTCCAAGCATTCCTAACCATTGCTGACGAACCATGGTCCCTGGAGTGAATATTCTCTCCTTCGTTATGAATGTCAACTTTTCTGGCTCCCAAAAGCGCCTTGCTGCCAGAATCTCCAATAGCGCTACCTAGGTTGGAAAGTCGCCGCTCGTCCCGGTGGTTAGAGGCTCCACAAAAGGTAGTAACTCAAGAGGCCGAGCAGGTAATATTTGAGTAAGCATAGTCGAAGGCTTCCAGATACCCTATCATCTGGATAACAGCGGCGCAGACCACTAGGATGTGCATGAATGAGTGGGAGCTGCACATGTCGAATTTTCCAGGCCACCAACTTTCGGGAAACCTCACCTTTCGAATCACGTGTATTAGGATCAATATTTGTCCTGTATGAGCAAAGTGGGAGACTCACCGCATAAAGCGCGGTTCCAGATAGAAGACAGCCTATCTTTGCCTCCATAGTATAGGTGAAGGCTTTTTTGTTCATCAGGTCTAGCCCGAATATATCGAGCCCATGAATCAAGGGCGCCACAACGGACATGCCAGTCGCCACGAACGCTAGTGTTCGCATGGAGCGATACTTGTGACTCTGGAGCTTGGGATGGATGTTCGTGATGATGGTCAATGCCCCGAAAACCCCAATCTGTTGACCGATGAAGACGGTGTTAGATCCGATTACCAGTCCTGGGACAGAAAAAGCTGAGCATATGGAGATCGACTAACCATAGACCAATACATATTGCGTAGCGTAGTCTCACACCAAAAGATTATGTATACTCCCAAGACAATGTCACCGACTATAAAGATCCCTATACCAAGCATATCTAGCTGGTGGCAGAAATGGTCCACGGTGTAAGAGTGGTTCATCAAAGTATGATAAAGAGCCGAAAATGCATAGCAAATGGTCGCCGTAAGCATGAAGAGTGAGAATGCAACAAAATCGGTGCTAGTAACTCTGGAATATTTGTCAGCAAGGTACTGCAAGATATACCACTCGCCGAGGAGGAAGACAGCGGCCGGAATGAGATGGGAATAGATGTTGACCGTCTCGTTGTGGAGATAGCACCAACTGCGGAACGAGGCGCGAACCGAGCCCGATATGGGCCGGTAACCGTGAAGAATCCACTCGTTGTTGTCGTGTTGAAACCATTCCGGCATCGCATCGAACGAGAGAAGAGCCGGGCGTCCTGCCTCACCGGACCCGGACCCGGATGCGTCGTCTTCCATTGCCCGCCCTTTGCGCGCCACTGGCTCCTTGGGCGGAACTCGGAGACGGGGAGCGGACGCCATTCACTGTCGCGCCTGGTGATGTTTAATGTCTGAAGGCCGGAATTTGAAAGTGAGTAAGAACGGAATCGAAGAAATGCGTTTCTTCTTTGCTTCGTAGATTTTTGGTGTCTTGCAAAGTTGCCCCGCGGCTCTTTTAGGATTAGTCCCTTTTAATATATAACTATATACTCTATTAGGGCCCTCTATTTTATAGATATTATAACAAGATGACGGGCAGCGCGCCGACTGTGCGGTTTGCGCCGAGCCCGCTGCTAAAGCCTGAGACGAACAACGCGCCTATCCGTTCGCTAGTACTAGTAATAAATACGACTACTACTCGATAAACCGCCGTTATTGTTGGCACGGCAATAGGTGCACCGGGTGAATCAGTCTGCAGCTGCAAAGTAAATTCGAGAGTAGATGATTGATTCTATAGAGAGAACTATGGAGGAGTTTATATACACGAAGACGCGTTATCCCTTTGCAACGCACGGAGTGCTATAGACTCATAGTGCGCGACATAATGAGTCATAGCGACGACGAAGGGATGTTGTCGTCATAGGAATATGATGATCTCAACACCATAGGAATCTGATGGTTCCAACAGTTATAGCCTTATTGATGGAACCATTATATTCCTATGGTGTTGGAATCATCATATCCCCATAACGACAACACTATGTCTCGTGATCTCATCCTTTCGCTCCCTTTGTTCACCCCCTTTCTTCACCCCCTTTCTTCACCCCCTTCTTTCGCTCCCTTCGTCGCTCTGACTCCTCGCGCCGCGCGCTATGAGTCTACAGCGCTCCGTGCGTTGCTCCCTTGCAACGCGTCCTTTGTGTATATAAACTCCTCCATAGTTCTCTCTATAGAATCAATCATCTACTCTCGAATTTACTTTGCAGCTGCAGACTGATTCACCCGGTGCACCTATTGCCGTGCCAACAGGTATTATTGTCAGATTTTCTGTGTTCTGAGAAGGATAAATTTGATTGAAGAAATTGATTGATTGAAGAATTTGATTGATTCTCTGTGATAATTGAATGTGGTTTTTCTCTCGCCGAAAAGGTCCTTTACGCGTCTTCCTTATATACCTTTTCCTCCACCGTTTTTCGTCCACATTTCTAACGGTTTTCCGCCGGTTTTCCACCGGTTTGCCGCCGGAAAGCTATCATATGACTAGTATCACATGACTAGTCAGGCTAACTAGAGCTTCCTCGCGCTTTCTGGCAGCTTTCTGGCAGCTTTCCGTCAGCAAGCTGGCGGCTTTCTGAGTCACGTGATGGCCGTGTTCTTAGTGAACGCTATAGTCTTCTTCTTCCTAGGAAAGCTATCGCGTGACTGGCGTCATATAACTAATGTCATGTGACTACTTAGCTTTCCGTCGGCGTGCTGGCAGCTTTCTGGCGGCGTGCTGGCGGCTTTCTGGCAGCGTTCCTAGAGAAGCCGTCATGTGACTGCTGTCACGTGAGTAGTAATATTCTGACAATTATACGTAATATTAGATAGAATAGCGAAAAATCAACTGTATATAGTAGTAACTGATCTCGGCTTCCTATTCCTATACTTCGGTTATTCTAAGTATTAAGCGCTTAGAAAAGCGCTTACCAAAGAAGTGTTAGCGCCTTTCCGCGGTAGTGTATGTGGCTTAGAGTGTAGCGATCTCATGGGTCGTAGCTACATGTACCTCTACCTACCTATCTTCTATACATTTCGAGACATCTACAAGATCTGGGCCGGTGCGGGTCGGCCATTCCCCCTTCAGCCGGTCGCAACGCGATGTATCCTTTCAAATAGACCGCGCGTTGCGCTGATTGGTCAGCAAAACCCTGTATCTTTACCATGACATTTTTGTGTCATGCCCGGCTTGCTGCTTTGAAGACGGCCTTGTTACTTCATAGGGAAAGTTTTCCCACATAACTCTCCCCTTTCAAGTGCGACGCAAACTTTGCTGGCAAATCTTACAGAGTGGCTTCGCTTCCACCGGAAGGCTTGGCTGCCTTGATCCAGTAGGAAGACGCAGAGTATCCTTACTTCAGCACGCATGAGACGCTATTGGGTAACGGCGCTAGCTCAGCCTGTCTCGCTCTTTGCTTATAACCCGCTGCTACCTTGATGAAATAACTCTAATCAACGCCCCCCGTCAAATTATTCCCCATCTGGCTCCCTGTTAAATCGAGACGTGACACCGAGATTAGAACTATGAGACTTCTTCACTTCGATCAGGCTGGAAGGCTCCTTTCGACAGATTTCAGCGGAAAAATTACCCCGCCATATGCTATCCTGTCGCACAGATGGGGGGACTCGGAAGTTCTCTTCGTCGACATCGCAAACGGGAGCTATAAAGAGAAAGAAGGGTACCGAAAGATGAAGTTCTGCGCCGAGCAGGCAGCCAAGGATCAGCTACAATACTTCTGGATCGATACCTGCTGCATCGACAAATGGAACCTCGATGAGCTCTCACGATCGATAAATTCCATGTTCCATTGGTACAAGTGTGCGAAAAAATGCTATGTTTTCTTGCCAGACGTTTCGGTACCTACAATAGCAGCGATAGCCCAACAAGACAACTGGGAGGCATCTTTCCGGGCGAGTGAGTGGTTTCGTCGGGGTTGGACACTCCAGGAACTTATTGCTCCAGAGTCAGTCGAGTTCTTCTCCCGGGAAGGACAGCTTCTAGGCAACAGAACATCTCTCAAGCAGTTAGTCCACGAGATTACTGGTGTTCCAATTGAGGCGCTACAAGGGTGTTCGCTAGATAGGTTTACTATTCAGGAGCGAATGGAGTGGACAAAGGACCGCAAAACAACAGAAGAGGAAGACATTGTGTATTGTCTTCTTGGCATTCTTGATCTTTCTATGCCCATCTCCTACGGCGAGGGACGGGAAAAAGCACGGGTACGGCTCGAAACGGAAATAAATTGCAGGGCACCATTTTTTGTCCCATTTTCGCGCAACGAAAACTTTGTTGGTCAGGAGGCGCAACTGGCTCAACTAGAGATGAATCTCTTTGGGAGTAAAAGAGCTGCGATTATGGCGATAACAGGCCCTGGAGGAACTGGCAAGTCACAACTAGCGCTTGAGTTTGCGTACAGAGTTGTACAACAAAACAAGAGCTGCTCTATCTTCTGGGTTGATGCAAGCAGCATAGGTGGTATCCATCAATCATACGCAAACATTGCACGAAAGCTGAAGATTCCTGGCTGGAATAACGAGAAGATAGACGTTAAACAGATTGTGAAACTCTATCTGTGTAGAGAAAGCGTAGGCCAATCATTCCTTATTTTCGACAACGCAGATAACGCAAACTTGAGCTCGAATGAAACATCTATAGGGCATAATGTTAGCTTAACGGACTATCTGCCACAATCCAAGCTCTGCTCTGTCCTCATTACAACTACAAACCGCGATACCGCTAGGACATTAGCGTCTCAGAATGTCATCGAGTTACAGGAGATGGAGCAAGACAAAGCTCAAAGCATATTTGAAAAGTATCTGAATACTCCAGTAGCAAAGACCGAACGGGAGCAGCTCGAGCTTTTGCTGAAACAGTTGTCGTATCTCCCTCTGGCAATTGTCCAGGCGGCAGCCTACATCAATAATACCCACATTACACTGCAGGATTATCGCATGCGGCTAGTTAAGCAGCAGGAGGCAGATATCGAAAGTAACATCAACACATCGGACAATGAACAAGACGAACATGACAGGGAGAGCCCCGTAACTACCGCACTTCATCTCTCAGTCGAACAGATCCACCTTGAACATCCGCTGGCAGCCGAGTACCTCTTTCTTGCGGCCTGCGTTGACCGTAGAGATATCCCACTTGAATTCCTGGAAGCCCCTTCATCCCGTAAAAGAGAACAGGCTATACGCATCATTAGTAGCTACAAGCTTGTCACAAGACGTCCTGCTGATTCTGCACTCGATCTTCACCGGCTAGTACATGGTGCTCTACGAGGATGGCTTCGGAAGCAGAATACATTGGACGAATGGACTAAGCGAGCTCTTACACGATTGTCTGAAGTGTTTCCAGACGATCATCACGGTAACAGAAGTATGTGGAGACGGATGATGCCACATGCCAAGTACGCTCTATCGCATAGTTCCCGTGATGAAGAAGATACGGGGAAGATAGCAATGGTTCGGAAATATGGCAAGGCGCTACTGAGTGACGGGGAACACAAAGAGGCGGAACAATTGTTCATGCAAGTAATAGCGACAAGAAGGAGGGTACTTGGGGACGAGCATCCTGACACGCTCACCGTCATAAGCAACCTCGCATCTACGTACTGGAACCAGGGCCGACGGAAAGAGGCCGAAGAGCTGAACATTCAAGTAATGGAGATAAGAAGGAGAGTACTTGGGGACGAACATTCTGATACGCTGACTAGCATGAGTAATATGGCAGTGATTTACAGAGATCTTGATCAGTTCAACAAGGCCGAAGAGCTGTTTATACAAGTGATAAAGACGGAAAAGAAGATGTTTGGCGATGAGCATTCTAGGACACTGAACGGCATGGGCCACCTGGCATTGATGTACTGGAGACAAGGACGATTAAAAGAAGCTGGAGAGCTAGAGGTGCAAATAATAGAGACAAGCAGACGAGTACTTGGGGACGAGCACCCTGACACGCTGAATCTTACAGGAAATCTGGCGTCGACGTACTGGAATCAGGGCCGGAGGAAGGAGGCTGAAGAGCTGCTTGTGCAAACGATGAACACGAGTAAGAGGGCACTCGGTGACGCACATCCTGATACGCTGAATATCATGTCAAACCTTGCAGTAATATACTGTAACCAGGACCGGTGGGAGGAGGCGGAAGAGCTAGAGCTGCAAATAGTGGAGACGAGCAAGAGGTCGATTGGCGATGCGCATCCTGACACATTAACTAGCATGGCCAGACTTGCATCTACGTACAGCAATCAGGGCCGATGGAAGGAAGCCGAAGAGCTGGAGGTGCACGTGATGGAGACACGAAAGAGAGTACTTGGACACTAACATCCCGACACGCTGACTGCCATGGCCAACCTCGCAGTTACGTTAAAATCTCAGGGTTATATAGCCAAAGCGATATCGTTGATGGGGAACTGCTGCGAGCTACAAACGAAAGTCCTAGGCCTTGACCATCGCGACACTGTATCCTCTCGCGCGATACTCACGGCATGGGTACTTGACACTATACACATTAGCTATGAAGTTAGTGTCTATCCATAAAGCAACACAGCAAATATATAGGTAACTCGCCTCCAAAGTGGCAGGTTAGAAGTGGTACAAAACTGGTATGGACTAGATGCAATAGATAGCTTATAAATCATCCTAAAAGTAACCTGAGTGAGATGTACTTTGAATTGTCACAGTCAGTGGCAAAGGTGGCCGACCTGCATCGGCCCTGATCTTGCGTGGAAGGCGATAATATGATGAGAAAAGAGGACGGAACGCAGCCATAGCTGGTGTAGCGTCTTGCCAAGCACAGGCAGGGACGCTAGCTAGACAATTGCTATATCAGCGCACGCGATTTCAGGCTGGAGAATGTGGCGAAGGAGGCGTGGCTGGAAATTTAGGTGGGTTAAGTTGCGCTACCTTATAGACAAGCTTTGTAAGGTACTATACTTACGAAATGTATGGAAAGCTTCTAGCAGAAATATAATAGCGCCGACCTAGAAAGTACCGATCAGCTAGATGAATTTGCTTGCGATAGCGCGCACAAGGCTAGTGATAACTTCCGACTTAGAGGGAGGTTTTAAGGCTTAGCGGAATAATTTCTACACCTTCTTATGATACTCCGCACCCTGTTTGATCTGGAAAATTACAATCGTATTGACACTTTCTAACCTTGGGCGCGATGAGACTTCTTTTCATAGCTAAACCAGTCCTTTCTATATATACCCACGACAAGGCTTTCGCTTAGCCAAATTCTATACCAAAGATTGTTCCTGACTCTAAGAAATCGGCTCCGATGAAGTTAGGCTAATATCAGCCTTATGGCTAGCGTGGCGCGAGGATTCATGCGGTCTCGCCACCCTGGTCAGTACTTCTGTTCAAAGCAGCTTCTATATCTGGTTAGATTGAGCCAGCACTATGCTGTTAACGCGACGTAAATTACTTATGTTAGAGCTGCCAAGCTCGCCCAGCTGTCAGCTTGTGGCTTTGCAGACTCCGTGCTTCAGCTCGCACAGCCCATCTAATTAGCCTTGCGTCCAAGTGCGCACCATAAGCCCACCCGCCTGAAGAGCTCTACCAAACGCTGTGCGCGTCCTCGACTACCCCCCTTCTGCGCATATAACTCCTCGCTGTTACAGAAGCGGCTCGCCTCGTGCCTCGAGATTTATTGCGATGAGATGGCGGAAGCGCTAGCCGTAGTGGGCATCGTCGCCAACATAATCCAACTCGTTGACTTCGGCTCCCGGGTTCTGAAACGGCTTGAAGAATACCAGTCTGAGCTAGGAGACATCCCAGAAGCGTTCCGCCATATTAAAACCGAGCTGCCCGTACTGCTAGATGCTCTCCGACAGACGAAAGCGGCGATCGATGCCCGATCTATACAAGACGAATCCAAAAAGGCGCTCCTTCCTGCTGTCGAAGGGTGTGCAGTACAAATAAAGGCACTAGACAATGTAATTGCAAAAGCGCTGCCCGTATCGGGCGACTCCTGGGCCAGAAGAGGTAGGAAGGCACTTAGAAGCTTTCGGTATGACGCAAAGGTAGAGAAGATAACCGCAGTGGTCCGGGGATATATCCAGACCCTGACATACCATGCCGCCGCTTCACTGCGACCGTTGACAGGTATGAAGTTCCCATGTTCTAAGCAGCCTATCTATATCCTAACAGTCCGTGCTCAATAGACCGAACCCTACCCCGTCCCGCCCCCTCCTCCAACGTTCCTTTCCGGCGTGACCCCCACTTTGTAGACCGCCACATTCTTTCCGAAACACATAGCAAGAGACAACAGCCTGCGTCTAGAGTAGCGCTTGTTGGCCTTGGCGGCGTTGGGTACGCAGCAAGGGCAGTGTTCTCCCTGACGGCATGTAACTGACAAGCTCAAAAGAAAGTCGCAGCTTGCCGTCGAATACTCCTACCGGGTACGAGAGAAGTCGCCAGCTACCTGGGTCTTCTGGGTGCATGCAAGCAGCAGAGCGAGGTTCGAAGATGGCTACCGGAAGATCGCCGAACGAGGCAAGCTTCCTGGCTGGGATCAGCCGGATGTGGACATTCTAAAGCCGGTCCACAGCTGGCTGTGCGATGAGGCGAACGGTCACTGGGTGATGATTATCGACAATGCGGACGATCTAAGCGTCTTCCCCCGTCCGATACAGAGACGTAATGGCAGTAAAGACGATGTTAGTAGCAATGCGGCGGCCTCTTTGCTTGAGCTTCTCCCTCAATCATCGAATGGGTCTATCCTTATCACCTCCCGGAGCCGGGACGTCGCCTTTCGACTGACGGGAAGTTACGGAGACATTATCCAAGTCCAACCAATGGACCAAGCACATGCTCTGGCTTTGCTCCGAAACAAGCTTGATGGAAGCTTTGAACAGGACGATGCGGCGGCGCTCGTCGAGGCGCTCGACTACATGCCCCTTGCTATCACCCAGGCCGCTGCTTACATCAGCCAGAGAGCGCCACGTGCTACGGTGTCGAGATATCTGCAGGATCTCCGCAAAGGCGACCGAGATAGAGCAAAACTCCTGGAAATGGACATTGAGGACTCCCGTCGGGACGGCACGGCGTCGAACTCTGTTATCGCTACCTGGCAGATATCTTTTGAGCACATCCACAGCGTGAAGCCTTCGGCAACACAGCTGTTGTCGCTCATGAGCCTTTTTGACCGGCAAGGGATTCCTGAGTCTCTGCTAGATGGCCGCTATACAGAGCACGATGATGCCAGCCCCGACTTTGAGGACGACTTGAACACGTTAACGAGCTTCTCCTTGGTTGCGACAGACGTAGATGGGCACCAGCTTGAGATGCACCGACTTGTACAGTACTCAACAAGGAAATGGCTCGAGCTGCAGGGCGAGCTGGAGACCTGGAGGCAAAGGTACGTCAGGCTTATGGATGACAGTTACCCGGTGGGACGGTACGAGAACTGGAAAGTATGCCAAACGCTATTCCCGCACGCTCAAGCAACAATAGCGTGCCGGCCAACGGGTGGCAGCGCGCTCGAGGTGTGGGCGTCGGTTCTTTTCAAGGCAGCGTGGTATGCGGATGGGATGGGAAACTATGACGTAGCGCAGGAGATGGGTCGAGGTGCTTTAGAAGCAAGGGAGGCTGCTCTAGGAGCAGAGCATCCAGACACGCTCACCAGCGTCAGCCAGCTTGGGTCGGTGTTGGAGAGCCAGGGCAAGTACAAGGAGGCGGAAGCGATGCACCGGCGAGCACTAGAAGGATATGAAAAGGTACTTGGGCCAGAGCACCCAGACACGCTTACCAGCGTCAGCCAGCTTGGGTCGGTATTAGAGAGCCAGGGCAAGTACGAGGAGGCGGAAGCAATGTACCAGCGAGCACTAGAAGGAAGAGAGAAGGTACTTGGGCCAGAGCACCCATACACGCTTATCAGCGTCAGCCAGCTTGGGTCGGTGTTGTCGAGGCAGGGCAAGTACAAGGAGGCAGAAGCAATGCACCGGCGAGCGCTAGAAGGATATGAGAAGGTACTTGGGCCAGAGCACCCAGACACGCTTAC
>Ga0247757_10000652_pt1 | contig 27558 bp, 14 predicted proteins | sample UWRJL126311R4_FD_180929 | JGI IMG/M metagenome (GOLD analysis project Ga0247757, IMG submission 180929) | Plant litter microbial communities from Arlington Agricultural Research Station in Wisconsin, United States - UWRJ-L126-311R-4 | ecosystem: Environmental > Terrestrial > Plant litter >...
CCATTCTAAGTGGGTCAGCGCGGTGGCCTTCTCGCCGGACGGGCAGCTGGTCGCGTCGGCTTCTGGTGACAACACCGTCCGGCTGTGGGAAGCGGCCACGGGGACGTGTCGCAGCACGTTGGAGGGCCATTTTGACTGTGTCAGCGCGGTGGCCTTCTCGCCGGACGGGCAGCTAGTCGCGTCGGCTTCTGAGGACAAGACCGTCCGGCTGTGGGAAGCGGCCACGGGGACGTGTCGCAGTACGTTGGAGGGCCATTCTTCCTGGGTCAGCGCGGTGGCCTTCTTGCCGGACGGGCGGTATATCGAGACAGATCGAGGTAAAATCCCTCTGGACTCTAGTATTATACCATCGCCCTTAACCCCTAGGTCGCAACCGTCTTACATCTTTATACAAGACCAGTGTATCTCTTTAGGTCAGCAGCGGTGGTTATGGCTTCCTCCTGAATATCGACCGACTTGCTCTGCAGTTAACAATAATGTGGTCTGCTTAGGGCATTCTTCAGGACATACTTCCCTTATTCACTTCTCTGCGATGTAGGCCTTTGCTACATTTTTCTATCCTATATTCTTTTATTTAATCTCTATTATAGAGAGGGCCGGGGAGCAGCAAATATTTATAATCACTTCGCATTTATTGCTGGAATGTTCTAGAAGGTACGCCTGCTCTACTTAGTAACGTAGATTAAAATTAGCGGGCTGCTCGGCCACACGCTTTCGAGCTATTACGACTTAGATTACGACTAAGACAAAAAACAGCGTTTTACGCTAGTTAAGATCGTTTGTCGAAGTACTAACATGCGCTGCCCTGCTGCATAAAGCAGCCTTAAATAGCAACAAGGCTGATTTCTTTATGTCGATGTGTGTGTAAGCTTTTTGTGTTTACGCTACCAGTCTGGACCTAATTTAGTTGAGGCGAAGTCGATAATAGAGCTATGTTAGGTTGTTCTTGCTGTCAGAATAGCACCTTTTCTAGGAACGCCGCCGGAAAGCCGCCAGCAAATCGGCGGAAAGCCGCTAGAAAGCCGGCGGAGAGCCGTCGGAAAGCGTGCTAAGGAAAGGAATATAAGACGCTAGAAGGAGCGAGAACACGGGACACAGGACCTTTCTATACACATAGAATCAATCAATCAATTCAATCCAAATCATCCTTCTCAGAACAACGAATATCTGACAATTCAATGAGTCGAAATAATAAAACTTATCAGTTACATCGCTCCGCTTACATTTTTAGCGCCTTTATTGATGGTGTTGGTTTCATATGAATTCCCGGTTTATTTGGGTTGCCATTGGTGAGTAAATCTAAAGTTTTGCATCCGCAAGCTTATATCAACAGCATCATGCACTAGTCGAAGCTATCGTGCTGTTAACACTCCTCCTCCGGTGGCAACGAGACTTGGAATCCCCACTCAACTTTGCGTGTCAGCAAAGCATGCATCCAACCAATCTAAGATATTTTCAAGGCCGGCATGAAGGGGAAATTAGGTACATCACGGGAAATACGAAACCAAATACTTTACGTACGCCACGGGCTTCTACACCTTCAATTTCTTCTTCATCGATCGAGATTACCGAAAAAGATTCCATCGACACACAATTAGACTGTACACCGGTCTTATTGAATATTAAAATGGTTTTTAGCGTCCTGAAAACTGAGGACGGCGTAACGGTAGATATACTAGGCATCAAACCCAAGGAAGGATAAAATGTGCGCCAGTTGGTACGAATAGATTGGAAATTACTTGAACATTCGAGAGAAGACTAGAGAAGCTCGTAGGTCCTGCATTCTACGAGTGTGCTACAAGACTTTCTACTGTTCAAGGCAACAAAGGGCTCGTTATTTTTGCTGAGGCTCATTGGAAGATATTATATCCTCCCCTAAGTAGTACTAAATATTGCAAAATAGAGACTGTGTTCCATTAGAGCCTGTTGGTAGCTGACGGGCATACGAGCATCCAATCACTTCTCTTTTATTATATATAGACCAATCTTCTCTAACAACATATATTTCTTAACACGTCCAGCAATGTGCTAGAGCGAACTCCGGTATCCTAGGTTTCTATATTTCCTATTTCTAACGATTCGTAATTTTGATTCATGTATTACATATATGACGTAAATTATATAATTACTTAACATTCGCAATCTCTAGAATTTGCATTGAGCCACCCATAGCGTTTTCTTAGAGCAACTAAGGGGTATCATAACATCAAAAATAAGAACCATGCAAAGCACCCTTTGCGGACCAACAAAAAAGGGTATGAGCCACCCATAATTGATGAGTAAACCCTTGATTGGCTCCCTTTTCGCATCGAGAGGCACTCGGCACCTACATTCCGCAAGAGGATTTGCGCCCACTGTAAGCTTTTAAATGATAGTGGGAATGGCTAGGCTTCGTCATAATATTCACTGCGGAAGTGGAAAAAGAAAGCATACCACCGCGACAGAGATTTATACCGAGCCTCTGCCCCATCGCTTTGGTAATGATCTTCCTGCATCTGGCTTCTCTCCCCCGATTACTTTCCTGCGAGCTATAAGAAAGCATCCAATTTAGTCCATCACAAAGTCTATGCGACTGGTCAAGATATGTCCTGGCTCAATGCAATGAACACGGATGAAATGCCCAAAATGGTCTTCACCATAGACCAGGAACAGATATACGACAAGCATAAATGTTTTAACCTTATAAAAGATAATTTATCGATTCATGTTCGAGTCTCCAATATCATTACGCCAGGAAAATTTATCAGGCGGTGTTACTTCTAGGAGTATTGGCATGGTAGTTGACTTGTGGGTAATAACGGTGGGAGGACTTGAGAGGTTTCTAAACACTTAGCAGACAACCGGCGCGGAACCGACCTTCTATCCTTGGCAGAAATGCTATTTCAAACGCCTTCTTGCCCATGCTGAGCTCGTTCAAATTTCCCCGCGCTATCCTCTCATACTCAAAAGTAGCGATAAAGATATTCGGATGTATGTTACCAGGCTTGTCGAGTGGGTCTCATCAGACTGTTTCGTGGATAATATCAAAGATAGGCCTCCAAACGCAACATTAGTCCTTTCCTCATTGCGAAGATGCCTGCGTATATGAACAGGCTTGTAGACTAGGGATCTGCACCCACCTCGCCATTCTCCTCATTGGAGTTGTTCCGCTGTCGACGGCCATGCATGTTCAAAGCCTCCATGGAGTCAAGTCGCAGAAGCATCCATCCTGGACGCGTTCATGGCTTGCATGCATGCTGCTGTGGACATGAGGCGGGCGCCATGTAACCTACCCTTTGTAGTAAAATAAAGGAGAGCGTTGAAACTAGTCGCAATAGCCGCGATGGCGCAGCTTTTTTAGCTTTAAATAGCAAGACGAAGAAGCATGGTTGTGAGAGAAAGATATTGGGTAGTGGTGACAGGACGAAAGTAACTTCGAGAAAGTTTGAGACGTACACACACGTCATATCGAGTTGCTTAGACACTAGCTGAAAGTAAGACGGATCATACCCGTGCCAGAATGATCGCTGCAGGAGACTCTCTTCTCTCTTGCCGTCTCCGGGAAGTATTACTTTGTCCAGCTCTAGGCACTCATAAATGCTTGCGAAGACTGTTTTTGTGAGTCTTTAGCCTCTCCGCCCCCCGCTCCCTTCTCATCGGTTTTATGCTATGAGTTCTCCATTCAAAGCGCGGTGCATTTTGTCCCATTCTTTTATCTACTTTAACAAAGATCAATTAGAAACTAGGGTAAACAAAGAATTTCCAGCGCATTTAACATTTGCTCTCTATAGCTAGAACAATGAAGAGGATCGGGCATAAACATAGTTCTTTGGAAGCAGAAACCTCACAACTAACTTATTAGCTTCTTCAAGATCAAAAACAAGTTTGCGAATCATGGCTCCCATTAAAAGGATAGCCTGCCCTACTAGTTTTAGACATGGTTACCAGTGGAACTGGAAGCAGACCTACTTAAACATAATCCTCGGGGAAAGAAGAATCCTATGTCGTATGAAGAGCATTTAATGACTCTCTGTGATAATTGCGGCTGGAATGCCCACATGCAAAGGGGTTCTTACCTTTCAAAAGTCTAAATATATCATACAATTGGAGGGCGTAGAATGTAGGCTCTTGGAGATGACTGGCTGCTCTGGGATCGTCCGCTCATTAAGAACGGTGGTAATGATTAACGTCCATCCACCCATAACGGAACAACCACTGTAACGGAACAATTCATCGGTACTTTGACTTCGCAGCAACAATGAGCTTACGCGCGCCGTAATTTTTGTGGTACTCCTATTTTATAATATGCTCAGACAACTCCTAAGCCCCCGCAACTATGCTAATACAAAAAAATACGTTTGCATAGGCGCCCGCCCGCCCAATTTGTAGAGAGCTCGTCTTTATAGCAAAAGTGACCCTCGCCTAACATAGGTCACTGCTACGCCAATATTGCCATCGCGACTGATAAACTACCCTTATACATACCTACGAGTCTAATAGTGACACTAAGGAATAATAATTAGCTGTAAGGCCGCGAGGCGCGCTCGATTCATGCATGGCCGCCATCCCAGTTGGTACCTTTGATCGGGATGATTACCGATTCTAGCTAGCACAGAATTGCCACATAATCGTAACGTAATTTGACCAGACCGCCTTACCACTACTTGGCGTAATAATTCCCCATCTACCAATACACTACCACTAATATGGCCGTGCAGCGGAAATGGACCGAAATACCACTGTTTCTGACCCAAATGCCACAGTTCCCATAGTGGGCTTCGCGCCTCCCTCAAGGCTCTCAAGCAAGAGAACTATAGCTGCAATGTTACATAAGAAGGGATAGGCCAGAATCTATACTACGATATAGTTAGTTTCTGGTGTTGGTGGTAGGACTTATTGTTATTCGCGTCAGAACGCGTTGACTACCCTCAAATCGCATTAGACGCGCAACGGCTGTCGGCCGCCTAGCTGCTGGGGAGCGACAGCCCATAAGCTGGGGAGCGACCGCCCATAAGCCGGGGAGCAACCGCCCACAAGTTAGGGGGCGACCGCCTAAAAGTTAGGGAGCAACCGCGCAAAGCCAGGGGGCAGCCGCCTGTTAGCTTTGGGTCGCTAAATTTTAGTGGGTCAGAATCAGGTCAGAAACAGTGGTATTTCGGTCCATTTCCGCTGCACGGCTACATTAGTGGTAGTGTATTGGAAACAGTAGTAGATAGGGAATTATTACGCCAAGTAGTGGTAAGGCGGTCTTTTGCCGGTATTTTATTGTAGGATATGTGGCTGTGCGAACTGCACAAGCGTTCGGATGATCGTTAAACCCAACTTAGGATTAGGAGTATTGAGAAGACATGGCCTGGTGCGTGTTTAGTCAGCCAACGCGCTTCCAGCGTCGAAACCAGCTTCGACACAACGATCCCACACACTCCGAGATGCAGTCCAACGCACAGCGATACCTACTTTGTGATGTAGAGCCGTACCATCACGTTGCCCCCGAGTGCCGAGACCCGCCGTTGTCCCCTCCGCTGACCGATGGAACGACCTGATCGAGCCCACCACGTTCCCATGCTTCTCGAGTCGACCGGCGCCGATTCCTAGACCAAGCCGCAGCGAGCTCTAGCCTCGTCTCATTGGAGGGGAATACGATGCGATGGGAAGGATACAAGCTAAGATAGAGCGCGGCGGCCCTGGAATTCGAAGCCTGTGCTTCGGCAAGTGGGTTCAACCGAGCGTTACTGGCGAAACGCCGTGGTTGCAAGCGCGTACGAAGGTGGAAAGGCTCTGCATGTTTTGGTGGCACAGCTGCGGTACGGTCATACAACCAGCGGCTCCTTACACAGGCACCGCAATCTCTAGGGCTATAGAGATGTGTTTCAGTACGACCTCCGACGGTCATGAGGATTTAGATCGTTCATATTCGTGAGGGATGAGCACTAGCAGAGCTGTAGTGGTGGCCATGCTTGGCAAGATTCTACACTATCTAGAGCTGCATATAGCACTCTTCTCTTCAGCCATATCTACAAACCATCGCCTTCGGCGCAAGGTCGTGGCCGGAGCGGGGCGGCCGTCCTCCCTGCTAGTGTCATGAAGGAGTTCGTCAGTTTGACTAGGCTGAAGTGGCAAACCCTTGGGGCGAACAGCAGTTTCTAGGGGCAGTCATCTCACCACTATTTGATCTAGAGTATACTTGAAGCTTTGCGGTGGCAAATTAGCAGGCTGTATAATCATCTCGAACCCCGGCTCTCTCTATGAAATAGAGACATAAAAGAAAATGAAGATAATAAATTATTTCGACATAAACGATCGCGCCTCTGTTAGGCTAACATGTTAAATATCCAGACTCTTCCAGTCACTGTATATGATGGCCGATACTCCGACGGTAGCCATGTTTGCTTCCTAGGACAAGGCAACCCAGGAATTCACACTGTGAATACGAGCTTTTGTGATACTATGGAATCAACGCAGTTCCGTCGTGGTTTTCTTAAAGCTTACAGCTCTGGCAAAAATAGGTAACTAGCATTAGAGGGGACTACGGTAAACACTTAGAATCATGTTTCTATTCTATAATAGCTAAGAAAGAGAAAAACATTTAGCCCATAACACCTCAAAGCAACATTAGCCAGTAAATTTTTTTTCGCTAACTGTTTTGGAGAAGGGGATAACAGAGTGCATTATGCGAAACACGTGTAACGAGAACGCAGCAACACTACAAAAGAAAGAAAATTAAAATCTTCCTTCCACACTATCATGCCACCATTCGCATAAGTAGGTTGCCCAGGTTTCATCCAACTTACGTGTTGACACGCTCACATCTCTTCTTCTCCAAGGTTCGCTGCGAAGAGCATGTTGATATCTTCAGCGCCGAGTTTATGGCCATTCTTCAGATGGTCAGATCGCTTGTCACGCCGAGAAAACTGTTTGATGCATCCACGGACCGGGCAGCGCAACGTAGCCACCGTATGTTTTTGGGCCAAGTGACGACGGATGTCATAATGACGACTTAAAATCGTGCCGCAGCCTTTAGGGCAAGGAACTCCACCTTTTTGGCGCCTTTTCGATAAGTTGACAGGACTCAAACGAAAGGGCGTGGAACCTGTTTGGCTGAGCAAAGCTCCAGTGTTGGGTTGCACTACCGGCGGAATGTCGGTCATTGGTCGCCCTTCGTTAATGGCGGCCGGGGTCGTAAGAGCCGATGCGACGTTACCGTCCATTGGCCATCCCAGGCTATCGCTAGCTGCAGTCTGGGTGGATGGAACGAAAAGGTAAGCTGGTGCGTGACTGGGATTCTCGGAGAACCCTGGGTTTCCACTAAGAGAGTTGTTACCGATGGTGAAGCCGTCCCCGAATAGAGCGGCAAAATGGGGCGTGGAAGTGCCGCCGGATGCGTTGTTGACCATGGGAGGGATACCAAGGCCAGTAACCAGCCCGTTATTGTTATAATTGGCGATGCCGGAGCCATCGCCAGGATTGGTGGGATCCCAGCCAACGGACTGTCCCATGCCACTCTGGTTGATCCCACTGGAACTGTTGAATCCATTTAAGTCGAGAACATTCGGGCTTTGGTTGGAATTAACAGATCCATTGAGTCTATAGTATCCTGTGGAGATCCCAGCGCACAGCGGTAAACCATACACAGATTTGTTGACAGCATCAGGCTGGACATCGAAGTTGCCTCCAGTTCCGTTGTAAAGTGAATTTTGTTGAAGCAAGGCTCCGGTACAGTGTCCAATAGTGTTGGCATCTGAACTTACAAGGTCCTCGGTGACATGGAATGCACGGTCCAGAATCGGGTCTTCCTGCAAGGTCGATCTACTCAGGCATAACTGCATTAGCGAAAAAAAAAACCCACTCAATGCAAAAATTGTTCACCTCCGCTTGTGAGGTGAGAAGGTAGGTCGGAGTATTTCCAGAACTAGTTGCGAACTCCATTATTGCGGATGCGATGTGTGAGTCGGGTACTAAATCAAGGAGAAAGCTTTTGTTTGAGCTTATGGAGATGTCGGTGAGTGTTGGCAGTAGAGGAGTGGACGGTTAAAGATGGGAGAGTAAGTGAGACTTGGGGAGCATTCAACGCCTTCTCGTGCGGAGGGCAAAGGCGCGAGAGGTATATGAACGGATCGGGCGAACACACAGGTCACAAAAACACGTACCCAAGAACTTGGTTGACGCTGGAGATGCAACGACGAAAGGGCAACCAATGACAGGCTTGTCGGCTGAAAAAGCCTCAGATCTTGGCATGGCGTGAGGTTCAGCCTTAAGGAACTGCGATAAGGTTTTAAAAGTTCCAGGCAGAGGCTACATTTTACAGAGCTCTCAGATCAAGCAGCTTGTTACTCTTCTACATATTCACTAATTGATGGCTACTTATCCAACTCGTGTAGATGGGCTCCTACCGTGTGGAATTTGCCCGAAAGGATTCAAAACCCATCAAACATTCAAGTAAGGTATACTAGTGGTAGGACATTGGCTACATGTTACTAATACATGCAGTCAACATCGTAAAACACATTCAAAGCCATTCGAGTGCAAAACCTGCAAACGTCGATTCGCGTTACGAGCGGATGTTTCTCGACATGCAAGGACCCAGCATCAAATAGTCATCACGAAATACTTGTGCGAAGCACCAGGATGCACATTCAAGGCGACACGGAAAGACAATTTGCAGCAACATTGGCGCTGGAAACACAAGCTCTCGATCGGCTCTCAGCTCCATGAGATCAAGCCAAGCACCCCTTTGGACATTGCAGACTCATACCAGAGGGTTAGAGGTCATGATGAGTTCCTAGAAGCGGCCTCAACAGGACAAGTCGAGCATTTGAAAACGTTAATTAACTCGGGGGTTGGGATATCGGCCAAAGGAGACGACGGCTCAACAGCTCTTCATTGTGCAGCAAGAACAGGACAACTAAGTGTCATTGAATACCTACTGGGGTTAAATGCCAACATCGAAGCAAAAAATGATAGTGGAAGGACTCCCCTACACGAAACCGTAAGGGGAGGACACAAGAAGGTGGTGCAGCACTTGCTGAACATTGGAGCAGATGCACGAGTGTTGGACATTAAGAGACGCTCATCTCTACATTACGCCACGAAATTAGGAGATCTCAAATTATTCGAAATCTTATTCGAGCATATCGGAGCCGACGATGTCCAGAGAGAATTTCCGAAAACCATTCACACAGCCGTAGAAGCAGGCAAGGCTTGTATAGTGCAGTTCTTGCTCTTACAATGGGGACTCGTCAAACTAGGAAGCGGTATCGTACATGATTTACTAATCCTAGCCGCGAGAAACGGTCATGGTGAAATAGTACAGCTGTTGCTTGACGCGGGCGCCCACCTTAACGCGCAGGGTGGAAAATACGGCAACGCACTCCAGACGGCTTCAATCGGAGGCCACGAGCAGGTGGTGAAACTGCTGCTGGACAAGGGCGCCGACGCTAACGCGCAGGGTGGATTCTACAGCAACGCACTCCAGGCGGCTTCAGCCAGAGGCCACGAGCAGGTGGTGAAGCTGCTGCTTAACGCAGACGCCGGCGTCCGCGCGCAGGGTGGAAACTACGGTAACGCACTCCAGGCGGCTTCAGCCGGAGGCCACGAGCAGGTGGTGAAGCTGCTGCTTGACGCAGACGCCGACGTCCACGCGCAGGGTGGAAACTACGGTAACGCACTCCAGGCGGCTTCAGTCGGAGGCCACGAGCAGGTGGTGAAGCTGCTGCTGAACAAGGACGCCGACGCTAACGTGCAGGGTGGATTCTATAGCAACGCACTCCAGGCGGCTTCAGCCGGAGGCCACGAGCAGGTGGTGAAGCTGCTGCTTAACGCAGACGCTGACGTCCACGCGCAGGGTGGAAACTACAGCAGCGCACTCCAGGAGGCTTCAGTCAGAGGCCACGAGCAGGTGGTGAAGCTGCTGCTGGACAAGGGCGCCGACGCCAACGCGCAGGGTGGATTCTACAGAAACGCACTCCAGGGGGCTTCATCTGAAGGCTACGAGGCGATTGTGAAACTGTTGCTCGACAACAACGCCGACGTTAACGCGCAGGGTGGATACTACGGCAACGCACTCCAGGCGGCTTCAGCTAGAGGCCACGAGGCTATTATAAATCTGCTGCTCGAGAAGGGCGCCAACGTCAACGCCCAGGGTGGAGAGTACGGCAACGCACTCCAGGCGGCTTCATTAAGAGGCCGCAAGACGGTGGTGAAAATGCTAAGAGCAAAAGGTGCGAAGTAATCCTGACAGAGAGATATTCGTGATTGGCTGAATGCTTTTTTTTAACAGGATAGTTGTAATTCAAAAATGACGCACGATAGTAAGCTCATGATATAGCAATATAAATAGCAGGCTAACAGCTGTACTTACGTGGCTGTAACGAAAGAAGGTGTGGCAAATTTGCCACTCCAGACTAATAGATAGCCGACCCGCTCCTGCCCTGACCTTGTGAGGTGGTGAATCTACAAGAGGTGAGCCGGTCGATAGGAAAGCAGAGATAGATCGCAAGGCAGCGGGGCTTAGGTCGGCCTGCTTGCTAGGAATTTGCACAGCCACAAGCCTGACAGCCACAACCTTGCCCCGTCAGATTACAGTCCGATTATGTAGCAATTCTACGCTAGCTAGAATTAGTAATCGTTCCGATCAGAGGTACCACCTAGCGTTGCAATCCCGAATAATTTGAGCGATATTTGCAGCCCTACTGCTAATTAATACTTCTTAGTAGTGCTATTAAATTCTCTAGCTTCTATAGAAACACCTATGAAGTTGCAATAGTAATAAAAGCGTAGTGGCGGCCATCTAGTGTATAAATGTTGGCACGGCAATAGGTGCACGGGTTGAATCGTCCTGCAGCTGCAATAACTCTGTATGAGAGAAGACGATTGATTCTATAGAGAGAACCATGGAGGAGTTTATATACACGAAGACGCGATTCCTTTGCAACGCACGGAGCGCTATAGGACCTAGCTCGCGCGCGCGATGACTCATAGCGAAGGGAAAGAAAGGGGGTGCAGCCAGGGAACGCAGCCAGTGAACACAGCCGTCACGTGACTCAGAAAGGTGCCAGCACGCCATCGGAAAGCTGCCAGCAAACCGACGGCAAGCTGAGCAGTCACATGATGTCAGTTACGTAATTCCAACAATAAAGCTTGTTTTATTTGAAATAACACTGTTTGCGAAACATGTAGCAAGGCGTCTGCGCAAGCGTAATTTTTATATAAGTAGGATTAAAGCGCCTTAGAAATGCTCTGAGCATATAGCCTAAGGCGGATATAGTAGAATTTAAGACGCGTGGAGAAGTTCTGTGGCATTGAAATAGAAGTACCTCTAATTTGTTCCGTTACGGCGGTTGTTCTGTTACGCGTGGATGCACGTTATATTACCTGAAAGTTCCTCCACGACCAAGGCGTCAAGAACATCCCCCTACTTGCCGATATAAAACAACTGAGCGGTCCGGACAATGAGACGCAGCTTACACTGATGTCTCGAGCTAAGGGAGAGGTTCTATTCGACGTCTTGATGAGTGCGTCTATAGAGGAGAGGGAGGGCTACATACAATAGATTACAGATGCACTTATCGAGCTGCGTAAGTTCACTTCGCCCTACCCATACAAGGTTGATAGAACCCTAACCAATAACATTGTCTTTCAGGACATCGAATGCCGGAGCCACGACTGCTATACAACCTAAAAGACACCCGAGGAATAGATAGAGGGTTATGACGAGGATATTCGTGTGGGACTCACTTATATGTATAAGGTCTACGATGACCCTAACTTCATCGAAGAGAAGGTTAAAGAGGTTAAAGCAAGTTTCAAAGACCCCGGCCCTTATATTCTAATATATAGAGACCTTTACTTCCAAAACATCATCGCTGAGAATAGTAAGATCACCGCTATTATTAACTGGGAAAATGCAGCTTATCTCCCATGGTGGAAAGAGTCGCTATCGCAGAAAATTCCTATTAGAATAGTAGACTCCATCTGGGAGAAAGTAGATCAGAGGCTGGCTTCAGAAGAAAATCGGAGGAAGATTTCTCAGCCATTTTATAAACTAATCAAAGCCTTTAATAAGAAACTTACATACGTTCACGAGGACGAGTTTATGCACTCAGGTTGACACCGTCCAAATTTCTGTAAGTACAAACTATATAGCGGATTCATATCCACCAGCTTCGTTGGACAGCGCTACAGTCACAAGGGTCACAGGTCGATTAAAGCCCCACGGAGGAAATATGAGGAATCGGATAGTGAATCAGACTGGGAGGAACTCGAGGATTCGAACAGTCAGCGTTTAGAGATGGGGCGGATGGAGAAATTTCGGAAGGAAAAGAAGGAAAAGGAGGAATTGGAGGAACAAGATTCAATAGAGGATCGCTTTCTTAAAATCATGAATCGTAGGTGATTATATGGCTCTGGCTTAAGAGACTTGTCATCCCGATTAGACGGCTTGGGCAGCTTTGACCGGCTTAAAGTCCACTTGAATTATTGTAGATTTGGTTTTCGGTTTAGTAATACTATCTTTCATGCTTTTTGTTTCATTTCATTGCTTTGATTACTCGCTGGGGGTTTTGTGTCAAAGCTATACAGCATTAAGGCAGGGGACACAGTCAGATTTTGGCCCTATTTCTTTTATTTTATAGAATAATAGCATTTGACTCAATCAATTTTCAATGCTATCAAGAAGATGGGGAATCTAGAAGCATCTGCTATATACGTCGCCGTTTTCCCTACATGGACCCGCTTAGTGCCATTGCCAGATTTTCGTTGTTCTGAGAAGGGTGATTTTGATTGAATTGATTGATTGAATCTATGTGTGAGGAAAGGTGTTGCTCTCTGTCTGCCGTCGCTCCTTCTGCTAGTGTCTTATATTCCTTTCCTTAGTACGCTTTCCGACGGCTCTCTGCCGGCATTCCTAGGAAAGCTGCCAGCTTTCTGGCGCTTTCTGGCGCTTTCTGGCGCTTTCTGGCGCTTTCTGGCGCTTTCTGGCGCTTTCAGGCGGCTTTCTACCTGTTTGCTGGGGGTTTTCCGGCAGCGTTCCTAGGAAAGTTGCCAGCTTGCTATCAGCTTTCTAGCGCTTTCTGGCGGTTTGCTGGCGGCTTTCTGGTGGCGTTTTTAGAAGTAGTACTATTCTGATAGTAGTACTATTCTGACAATTCTAGCAACTCACCTGATTTGCACCCAATCGAGTTTTTTTTTTTTTTTTTGGAAAGCTTGAAGCTTACTGCAATGCCTATGAGTGCCAATATTCTATAAAAGCTATTCAGAAAGCCGCCATTAAGTACATACAATAGGTGTGGCAAGACGACAAGGATATACGGCAATTCATGGCTAAGAAGCTATATCCTACAAACTTTAGAACCTCGGCGAACAAGTGCCTTGCTGCAGGTGGCAGTAACAATTTCTACGCATAGTTTCACGTTGAAAATCATCTTGTTTACTATTAAACTTGGCTGTAAACTGGATATCGTCAAATGCCGCGATTTTGGTGTTCGCACCCCCATCGAAACGTGACTTTCACGTGAGGCGTATCGTTCTTAAGCTTGCAAGTAAGATTGTCGTTGTTGATGAGGTTCCTATAGAACCTACTAAGTCGTCACCACCTAGAGAGACCCGTACCCGCAAAGCACGCCTTCCACAATGCTATCGCAAGTAATTTATCGCTCGAATCCCCATTAGAAATGTCCTTTAGTCCAATTTACAAAAAATCACGTGATAAAAGTTTTGTACGTGGATCAAAAGCCTCAATTTTGATTTTGGTTGGGAGGCTGATAAAACACGGTAATGCAGGCTGATGTGGCGTAGAGTCGGGTGTCTCTGCGCCTGTTTTCATGTCAGCAATGAGGGCGTTAGAATTTTTGAATACCAGGATAGATGGACGAAGCAGATCAGAAGTTGCGTATTTAGAATTGCTAATTAAGTACCCATTAAAGAGTGTCATAAGCCGCGGTAATTTCTCTGTGGAGAATTCATCATAATAGTGAGGTGTATATGTCAGAATAGTACCCCTTCTAGGAACGCCGCCGGAAAGCCGCCAGCAAACCGGCGGAAAGCTGGTAGCAAGCTGGCAGCTTCCCTAGGAATGCCGCCGGAAAACCGCCAGAAAACCGCTAGAAAGCTGGCGGTTCTCCTAGGAATGCCGGCAGCAAGCTGGCGGCCCTAGGAATACCGGCGGAAAACCGCTAGAAAGCCGCTAGAAAGCTGGCAGCTTTCCTAGGAATGCTGGCGAAAAGCCGTTAGAAAGCGTACTAAGGAAAGAATATATAAGACGCTAGCAGAAAGCAACGACGGCGGGCAGGGAGGAACACCTTTTCTCAAAGTTATATTCAATCAATCGATTCAATCAAAATCACCCCTCTCAGAACGGTCGAAAATCTGACAAATGTAAGATGACTCCGCACGTCCCATCTAATCATCTACGGGTAATTTACTGTAAGATCTGTAGCTGTGCGGATCACACAAGCTCTCGGAATATAATTAAATCCGACTTAGGATTAGGAACAGTGCTAGGACACTGCCCAGCCCTTGTTTAGCCAGCCAACACGTTTCCAGCGTTGAAATCAACTTCGACGCAGCCGTCCCACACACTTTGAGATGCGGTCCAACGCATAGCGATACCTAATTTGTAACCTGTATATATACTATCACGTCGTCCTCGAGCGCCGAAATCCGCTGTTGTCCCCTCCGCTGACCAAATGAAAGACCTAATCAAGCCAACCACGTCCTCGCTTCTCGAGCCCACCAGCGCCGATATCTAGACCAAGCAGCAGCCGAGATCTAGTCCTAGCTCGTTAAAGGGGGATAAAACGAGATAGGAGGGGTATAAAACAATATTGAGTGCGGCGGCCCTGGAAATCGAAAGCCTACGCTTCGTCAGGTGGGTTGAGTGTCGCCAGCGGAACGCCGTTGCAAGCACATACAAACGTGGAAGGGCTCTGCATGTTTGCGTGATACCGCTGTTGTACAGTCAAACAACCAACGGCTCCTTATAGGAGCACTGCAATCATTAGTGTCGTAGAGATGTGCTAGTTTGACCTCTGATAAGGAGTTTTTGGATTGTTCATGTTCGTGAGAAATGAGTATAGCAGAGCTGTGATGGTGGCTATGCTTAGCAAGGCACTACGCTATCTAGAGCTGCATACAGAACTCTTCTCAGCCATATCTATAAACTATCGCCTCTGGCGCAATCCTGTGGCAGGTGCGGGTCGGCCGTCCTCCCTGCCAATGGGGCGATTTGCCGCCACCTGCCCATGTCAGATTTTCGATGCTCTGAGAAGGATGATTTTGATTGAAGTAATTGATTGATTCTGTTCTGTGTCTAGAAAGGTTCTCTATGCGTCCTTCTTCAATTCCTTTCACTCGTACGCTTTCCGCCAGCTTTCTAGCGGCTTTCCGCCGGTTTGCTGGCGGCTTTCCGGCGGCGTTCCTAGAAGAGGTGCTATTCTAACAGCCTATACTGCAGGACTAATAGATTAAGTATATACTTCAGCCTCCGCAGGTATACTCCCTATATATCAGTGGTATAATAGCAGACTTATAAGCTACTAATAGGCCCCCTATTAGCCTTTTCGTGTATATTACTCTAGATTACTTATACTTTCTATAATTTAAAGTATATTAATTGTTATTTATATAACTAGTATAGGGATTGATTCTTCTACTAATCTTAGGTTAGTAAAAAAAGGTATTTATAAGTAGTAGTTGTTGGAACCATTATATTCCTATGGTGTTGGGATCATCATATTCCTATGGCGTCAACACCATGTCTCGTGATCCCATTCTTTCACCCCTTTCTTCGCCCCTTTCTTTCGCTCCCTTCCTCGCTATGACTCATCGCGCCGCGCGCTATGAGTCTACAGCGCTCCGTGCGTTGCTCCCTTGCAACGCGTCCTTTGTGTATATAAACTCCTCCATAGTTCTCTCTCTATAGAATCAATCGTCTTCTCTCATACAAAGTTATTGCAGCTGCAGACCGATTCAACCCGTGCACCTATTGCCGTGCCAACAATAGGCTATATCTTTGCTGTAGGAATGCTTTATAAGGTGGGAAGAAGTACTAATATATATATTGCTGTATTAAGGTGATTAGTCATAGATGTATGGTTCTAAATAAATAACATACATCCTATTAATGCCTGCTTGCATAGCGATCCTTACGTTATCTATATTTCATCAGATATAGCATAGTATCTATGTCAGAATAGCACCTCTTCTAGGAACGCCGCCGGAAAGCCGCCAGCAAACTGGCGGAAAGCTGGCAGCAAGCTGGCAGCTTTCCTAGGAACGCTAGAACGCTAGTAGTGTTCTCTATGAGCACTAGCTAGAAAGCTAGTGGCGTTCTCTAGGAACGCTGCCGGAATGCCGCTAGAAAGCTGGTGGAAAGCGTACGAGTGAAAGGAATATAAAAAGGACGCACAGAGGACCTTTCTAGCAGATAAGATAGAATCAATCAATTACTTCAATCAAAATCATCCTTCTCAGAATATCGAAAATCTGACAACTATAGGCGGAGCTACGCCACGAGAAGTATTCCAGAAGATTAATACCCTACGTAAAGCCGTAGAATATAATATTAAAACGTACTTCTACAACGATATAGGGTATACTATCGTAAACGCCTATAACGCTCTCGAAGCCGAAGCTACCTATATTAATACAATAGTTCTCGGTATTGGTGAGCGGAATAGCATTACGTCTCTTAGCGGCCTTGTTATATCTTTGATTTCTACGGGCCGTAAGTACAGCCTGAATTAGTATAAGATCGAGAAGTTAAGTTACCTCGAATATTTAGTAGCATAAATTGTTAAGGTAGAAATATCTTTCAATAACCCTATAGTATACCAGAAGAAATATAACGAAACAAAATAGGCGATATAAAAAAGCTGGTAGCTATAATTTAAGATAAAATTTACATTTATTACTTACAATGCAATCTTTATACAAAGATTACTTAGGGTGCCTGCATGTTGAATAAGAAGCTAATAAACGCTACGTAGTATATAGGGGCTTCCTTCGTCACGTGATTTGTCTAGTAATAATCCTGGATGTACGTTTGCCCTCGAGTACTCTATTATAGTTCTGTAGATCACTATTTAGTAGGTTGGGTTGCTCTTAATATCCTTGGATGCCATTACCATGTTTTAACCTTATCCACACCTGCTTCTTCTATGTGCATCGAACATATTGCTAAAAGGGAAGTTACTAAGTTGTATAATAGATATAAGTTCACATTGAAATTTATTACTGTGTTCTATCTACAAGCATGAAGCTTATATTTAACCTTCAGTTATCAATGTCCGTCACATCACGTCTTTAGGGTACAGTGCCTGTATTTATTCAAGTTCAATCACATTAGTATATAGACAAATTTATACTTTTACATATACTCATAGCGCACAATCCCTTCCTCAATCGCCTTGATCTGTAGTGCCAGCATTCTAGAGTAGTACCTACACAATGCCAAATTACCACCTGCAAGCTAGAAGCCTGGGTGGCCCGAGTGCCTCCATACCGATCGAAGCTCGCCCTCTTCGTCAACACAATCGCTGGACTTGTTACGAAGTCTCCAGTCTCTCTTTTTCTTCTTGATATCTGATTAGATCTTGCGTGCGAGGTTTACATCTCTTCCATTTAGCTTGGTGGGCTCGATGTCCTATTCGTTTTATTTAACGAGTTTTTGATGGATAAGGATAGACCTACCTTGATCAAATACCTGTCCAATTGTTCGATGCACATTGATCCTCTGAGCGTCATTTATGGTGTTCCGAATTCTTCGCTCTACCTGCTGGACATCCATGATCTTGAATCGATTCTTCAGGCTATCTTCGGCTCGTCTAATAGCCGCGATAATTATACACTACGGTCGTCTTGTCCTAGGTACCTCTCCTGTAATTTTTGAGAGTCTTCCTGATTGTAAGGAGTAGTTCTTCATTCAAGGCAGTAAAACGAGGCGGCATATTTGGCGATGTTTGAACGTGCAAGACAAGGCACTGATGCAGGCCGGGAAGCGGAACAACATTTGGCTTAGTACGTATGCGATCTTTGTAAGGATGCAGTCCTCGTCCGCTTATCCCAGTGCATTCCCGAGTGGTGCACTCCTGAGTGGTGCAAAACTACCACAAAAGTGGTAAAGGTAAATTCGCTCCAAGGAATCGCTACCCTGCTCAGCTAATACTTTTATAAGCCTGTTCTGGAGTGTGTGGACTTCGTCATCTTCCTCGAAGAACGCTTTATGATGAGGGGATAATTTAAGTCTTAACTAGGCTCTACCTCTGGTGTTTGATAGGCTAAAACTCGCCAATGAGCCAACGCTCTAAGTCTACACTTCTTCTATCCCATAAATACTAAACTTGAGCACTTCTCCTTAGTTCTAGAGATTGCAGTGCTTATTTAAGGAGCCGCTCGTCGTTTGACCGTACGATAACTGTATTACTAAGACATGCAGAGCCTCTCTACCTTCGTATGCGCTTGCAACGGCAGCGTTTCGCTAGTAACGCTCAGTTGAACCCACTTGCCGAAGCGCAGGGCTTCGATTAAGACCGCCGTACTCTATCTCATCTACACTCTTCCTATCATATTATCTTCTCCTCTTCCGAAGTGCCGAGGCCAGAGCTCGCTGTTGCTTGGCCTGGGAATCGGCGCCGGTGGACTCGAGAAGCATGAGGATGTAGTGGGCTTAATCGAGTCGTCTCATCGGCCAGAGGAAGGAACAATATTGGATGCCGGAGCTCGAGGGTGTGGTAATGTTATGTCGTGGACATCACTGTAAGGAAGTAGCAAGTATGAAGAATTGAATGTATTGATTGAGTGTGTATGTAGATGTATGTGGAATGTATGAGTCAATGTGTAGAAGACATGTTTGACGCTCTTATATAGCGAGAACCCACCATGTGACCTGGTTCTAGCTGCTTACACACCCTCTTTAGGTTCGAACGTAGTTAGAAGCTGACTTAACTATAAGTCCCCCTCTGTCCGTCTTATATAGACAGCTGTAGCATATTTATAAGAGGTAATTAGTCTCTCTATTTTGGTAGAGTCCTAGGTAGGTAATCTCCGCCGTCGCGGTGTATATAGGGTTGTCAGATTTTCGTTGTTCTGAGAAGAATGAATATGATTGAAGTAATTAATTGAATCTTTCTATCGAAAAGTCCTGTTCTCTTCCTTCTGCTAGCATCTTATATTCTTTCCTTAGTACGCTTTCCGACGGCTCTCCGCCGGCATTCCCAGCTTGCTGTCAGCTTTTTGGCGCTTTCCGGCGGCTTTCCGTCGGTTTGCTGGCGGCTTTCCAGCGGCGTTTCTGATAGTAGTACTATTCCGACAGCGGGAAAAGCACTCTTATAAAATATTTTGGTAACTATCTTCTAGTACGGGAACCAGCTGCGAACTCGGCTATTATAGCTAAGTTCTTTTACAGCTATAGAGAAGGCAAGCTTTAAAGGAGTTATAATAATATACTCTAGTTAATTCTCTACGATATTCTAGGCCAAGACGAGGCCTTCTTTTACTATCGCTTTTAAACTGAGTATCGGGGTTATCGCCACCATAAGCCTTATATTACTTAGGATTACGAATCACTAAAGGCAGTCCTTAAATTATTATAGGATTACTCGCCAACAAGACGACCCTATCTAATTATTAACGTAGTAGATGAGTCCGAGGAAAACGATAGGCGTAATACTCTTAAACTATTATTCGAACTTTATTCCGAGACGAAATACTGTATCGCGAAAGTATTTATTATAAGTCGGCCGGTAGGAGAGCTAGATCTCTGTATAAGCCCGTCTTATTATAATTTTATACGGCTATAAGACGAGATAAAGCGAGATATTTCTAGTTTCGCTCGTTCCTTCTTAGATGGTCTTAATCTTACCTATGTCCTTGCTTAAGCTGCGGAATATATAGTTAAAAATACTTAAGGGGTATTCCTATAGGTAAAATTAGTTAGAGAGGAACTCGAGACCTATACAGCGAACGGCTATTCTAAGGAATAAATCTTCGAATCCCTCTAAAAGCTTCTAATAGAGTTGGAAGACTTCTACAAGCTTATATTTAAGAAAATAGACTAGGGTAAGCGATATCATACTAATACGGTAAAGATGTTCCAATTCGTCCTCTTTAGAAGACGTCCTCTTACGGTAGACGAACTACTCTACGCTCTTAGTACTCCTAATAACCCTGACACCTACTTTACTCCTTCAGATAATTCATTCTAGAGGCGTATCCCATCCGAGCGACGTATCATTTAATATAGAGGTAACTTCTTAGAAATTAAGCATAATCGTAGCACCGGTACAGCTTACCTCTACTCTTCAAACCTTTAGACTAACAAGCCTATAGGGAATAGGATGGTTCAAGTTATACATCAAACCATCCACGAATTTTTCCTCGACCCTAAAGGATATACGGCGGAATCCGGGTTCAGGGTGTATAAGAAAGATGCCTATATTTACATATCTAGAACCTATACCCGGTATCTCATGCTTTATGCCGCAGATACCACTCTGGCGAAGACCCTCCCACCTATCAAATCTTGGACTTCAGACCACTTTATACTCTATACTCAATACCTAGACAAAAGGCCGCTGGCAAACTATGCTCTCTGCTACCTTAAGCATCGTATAGGCGGATACCATCGGGATACGAAGATAGATAGCACTTCTGTAGGGAAGTGGCAAGTGTGAAGAATTGAATGAATTGATTGAGTATGTAGTTCAGTGTAGAAGTCCAAGTGTAGCAGACATATTTGACGCTCTTATATAGCGAGAACCCATCATGTGACATGGCCCTGGCTGCTTACAACTTCCTAGTTCATTAACGAACTAACTTAATATCCGGGCGTTTACTTACTAGAGAACTAAGTTAGTTCATCCGTAGATAAAATTATTCTAGATAAAAAAAAAGGGTGCTGCCGCGGAGGAGTTCAGGAACAAAGTGTTGCATGCTACAGTTCGAAACGGGTTTTCTACAGCAGTTGAGGTGCTGTTGGCAGTTGGGGCCAACGCCAGCGCGGATCGGGAAGGAATGGCACCTTTGTCGTGGGCGGCAAGGAACGGGCATGAGGCGGTGGTCGAGCTGCTGCTAGCGCGCCACGACGTCAAGGCCGACTCGAAGGATGGGGGGAGCGGACGCCGCTGTCGTGGGCGGCGGGGGAAAGGCACGAGGCGGTGGTCAAGCTGCTGGAGCGCCGGATGCCATTGTCGTGGGCGGCGGAGGGAGGGCATGAGACAGTGGTCAAGCAGTTGCCGGGGCGCCGCGGCGTCGAGGCCGACTCGATGGATGGGGGCCGGCGGACGCCACTACAATATGGCTGTGGTTAAACTGCTGCTGGCGGGGCCCCACCTCCACCTCCATGTCCGCCCGCTTCACTGAACCAGCTACAACCAAAAATGGTACCCGACCAATGAGTTGTAGCCATGCTGCTTGATACGGGGTCTGACTTCAACGCCTTCTTTTCTGTATTATGGAGTGAGCGCATATTCCGAGAAGCCGCCGTTGTGTACGAAGTCCAACACCGTCCAGTTGAACTCTGGAGAAGGCTCGTACTCGATCTCCACGAGCTCGGGTGATGAATCGGAGCCTTCCTCCCAGCGGACCAGAAAGTCGGCAATTAGATCCAGTATTCGAACGTGGGACTTAAATTTTTATAAGCTCTGGCGGCAAATGAGGTCGCATAGAGGGTACCCTGGATGGAGAAGCGATGAGGTTTGAAGAAATCGTGTGAAGTTGTCAGATTTTCGTTGTTCTGAGAAGGGTGATTTTGATTGAATTGATTGATTGAATCTATGTGTGTAGAAAGGTGTTGTTCTCTCTCTGCCATCGCTCCTTCTGCTAGCGTCTTATATTCCTTTCCTTAGTACGCTTTCCGACGGCTCTCCGCCGGCATTCCTAGGAAAGCCGTCAGCTTTCTGGCGGCTTTCCGGCAGCCTTCCTAGAAGTAGTACTATTCTGACAACAAGTCTCCATTCCCAAATCGTCGTTCTTTACCAGCTTACCGCCGGTTTTCCTGCTGGAGTTCCTAGAAGTGGTGCCAATCTAACAAAAGAATGAGCTTAAGCTTAGCGCCTTTGGCAGTGACAGACTGCTATTACTTCCCTTCAAATCCTTAGTTCGACCTTTACATCCAAGCCAAAAATACCCTTTAACAATGATTATGAAGGGTTTTTCGCCAGTTTTTCTGCATGATCTATTCTGCTCTACTTCAAGACCCCAACTTATTATTCTATTCTAAAAACGTAATATAATTTGTATCTGCATCAGGATCAGCATATACTATCTCCGCAATATCATTCTTGCAGCTCCTTCCATGTACATGCAAACCCCAATAATGAATATCATTGACAACGCCTACTAGTCGGGCGGGACTAGGGTGGGAACTGCAATCGCCACCAAAGATCTTGGACATGACGCAACCCGTCCACGTCTCCAGCGTCTTGGGCACGGTGCACCAGACGTTCCACACGGAGCCCGTGAAGGTGATGCCATAGTGGCGCATCTGTTGTTTATCGCTATCGCGCCATTCCCGCTTGTTCTCGTCCATATTTCTCGCAGCGATAGCGTCGACTTTCAAGAGATATCGATTATACAGGGCGATTGCGGACGCAGCGGCCACCTGGTGGCGGGCTGTGTTGATAGTGTCGTCGGCCTTTTTGAATTCGATTGTGAGATAGGAGCATAAGGCGCGCTTCTGCCGCACGGCGACGTTATTATATACGTTGGGACGGAAGCCCGATTGAAAAGCTTGGAGGGAGAGATAGTAGGCGCAGTCAGGGCGGATATCCCATGCGTATCGTTTCTGAGACAGCGTAAGAAGAGGCGGAGCGAGCCATTTATCTTCTGGTGGCTTCTGCACAAACTGTAGTAGGCGTACAGGCAGCCACATCTCATCCCCGCGTTCCTCTGGGAGCCACGGTTGTAGAGGCTCATTAGCAAAGATATCTTGAAGCGTATAGTTTAAATATTCGGCTTCGTTGCTCCCGTAGACTCTCATAGACCGGTACTGTGTCCGGATGCGTTCTATGTCAGTCTCAAGCCAGACGTTCTCAAGTGGGTATTCTTTTTGGTAGCCCTTGAGGCGGTCTCTAGCGTCTATGGGAAGGTGCTCTATATGAAAGTGTGTCGTGGGGTTCCTGTTCCCACTCTGCAGGACGATTTCGATCCCGTACGGCTTCAGCACTGTATCCGCAAAGTCTGTATCGCTGACCTTAGCCACGGCCTCTTTCCTTGCCCTGGTACCAGCTTCCGACGTAGATGGTGTATCTATAAGATCGCCCGATCCTGACTTTGTTCTAGCTGTCTTTCCATTTCGCCTGGCCCTTGAGCTTGCAGTATCGTTTGCGCATGACATAACCTCATTCCACAACCACGAGACGTGTGCCGGGTCGGTCTCGGTGATGAGAGAGCAACAGACTGGTTGACAGTGTTCATGTGTGCAGGAGGATGAGTTGGCGGGCTGCATGAAGCATGGACCAGTATTGGACCCATCAACGCGGGGTCTCGGCGATTGCCGGCGCTGCTGAAGAGTACGCCGATAACGAGGCTCGCTATTAATAGCAGCGCCTTCACAGGCGGGAAGCGTATGCGATGGAGAAGTCTCTCGGTCGTGTTTGTCGAATAAGGATGGCTGGAAAGGTTGCTCGCCTGCGACGGGTGCAGTGGAAGAACACATTGGTGGCCGACGCCGATGTGTGATGTGGTGGGAGATGGCGGATATCACGAATCGAAGGACTAAGTAACGTACGGTGGGAAGGGAGGCTTATGACGATATTTTGTTGGAACAAGTCTGGAGTTATGATGATAACGCTGCGTCGCCTGGTTGACAGGATAGGCTAGTTCCTTACTAGTCACGGCAACGTTTTAGGTCCAAGTACAATGCATCGTCTGTCTACCTGAATACGGCAAGAACGAATGGTATGGCAGACCGCTATGCGAGCATATCACATTGGGATTGCGTTGTTTAGGTGAGGTCTCATGGTTTCGCGCTTTGGCATTCAAATTGATTCGCAATAGTGTTACGCCAATTCCGAGGAAATGTGTCCATCATGTTGTTAGAATAGTGCCCCTTCTAGGAACGCCGCCGGAAAGCCGCCAGCAAACCGGCGGAAAGCTGGCAGCAAGCTGGCAGCTTTCCTAAGAACGCTAGACAGCTAGTACTGTTCTCTATGTGTAAGCAGCTGAGGCCATGTCACATGATGGGTTCTCGCTATATAAGGGCGTCAAATGTCTTCTACACATAGACTCCTACACTGAACTACATACTCAATCCATACATTCAATTCTTCATATCTCCCACTTCCTTACAATATACATACTATTGCTTTTCACGCAAGGGTGTGGCCGGAGCGGGTCAGCCGCCCTCCCTACTTGTAGTAGCTTCTTTCTTCACAAATAAAAGCAGCATTATATTCCTCTCCGTAAGTTCCTACTAGAGCTTCAAGCAAGGTTACTGTGTCTAGATGATGACGGCCAAGGATGCGCTGCCGTAGCACGTGATGGTGGGGCTGACCCTATCCAACCCCTCGTACTGCCTTTACACAGCCTCTACGCAGGCTTTACACAGCCCCCCTGCCATGAGATACAGAGCGCTACCTTCTTCCTTACAATCCTGTAGCCATCCCTCCTCATTACCTGCAAGGTGCCCGTCTCTTAATTCTTTAGCTTATCTCAGTTCTTGCCTCCGCAAACCGTTGTTGTTGCGATGCGACTCCTCCACTTTGATAGTTCTGAGAGGCTATTCTTAACGGATTTTAGCCAGAAGACGATTCCGCCATATGCTATTCTTTCACACACCTGGGGCGATGCAGAGTTTCTCTTTGAAGATCTGGTCAACGATGCCGGTAAAAGCAAGGCTGGCTATGAGAAGATTCTGTTCTGCGGGAAGCAAGCAGCTCGCGACCAGTTACATTATTTCTGGGTCGACACATGTTGTATCGACAAATGGAATCTCCGTGAGCTGTCAAAAGCGATAAACTCTATGTTTCAATGGTACAAGAATGCGGAAAAATGCTACGTTTTCCTCTCAGATGTCTCGGCACGTAGGAAGGATGCACAATTACCTCAGAGTGCATGGGAAGCATCTTTTCGAAAGAGTAGATGGTTTACTCGAGGCTGGGCTCTTCAAGAGCTCTTAGCTCCAGCATCAATCGAATTCTTTTCCTCAGAGCGTCAGCGCCTTGGCGACAAAGACTCCCTCGTGCGGCAGATCTCTAATATTACACGCATCCCAGTTGCAGCTTTACGGGGCGACCCTCTCGACAAGTTCAGCGTCTCTGAGCGAAAGGGATGGATGGCAGGTCGCCAGACAACGCAAGAAGAAGACATGGCGTACTCTTTGATTGGAATTTTCGGCGTGTCTATGGAGTTCAGATACGGCGAGGGGAAGGAGAGAGCATTAGAGCGACTCCAGGAAGAAATGGACAAAGGTGTGTTGCTTACGCGATGTCCTCTAATAAATACTAATATCTAACCCGTAGTTAACACCGCGCCGTTTGTCGTACCGTTTGACCAAAACGATCGATTTATTGGTCGCGAAGCGCAGCTTGCCGAGCTGAAGGAAAAACTCTTCGTCGAAGCATCAACGAAGGTGGCACTTACAGGCCCAGGTGGGATAGGAAAAACACAGCTAGCGCTGGAGTTAGCGTACAGAGCAAGAGAAGAGCTTAAGAGCTGCTTAGTCTTCTGGATATCTGCAAGTGACAGGGAGAGCGTCTATCAGTCATTTACACATATTGCCCGACGGCTTAACATTCCCGGCTGGGATGATGAGAAGGCAGACGTCAAGAAGCTGGTTCAGCTCCACTTAAGCCAAGAGAGCGTAGGGAAGTGGCTCCTCATTGTCGACAACATAGATGAGACTGGGCTGGAGCCCACCGGCTCGTCCAAGGCAATCGGCTTGATCGAGTTCCTACCGAGCTCTGGGCGGGGAGCCATCATCTTCACAACAACTGACAGAAACACGGCCGTAGCACTAGCAGGACAACAAATTATAGACGTGCCAGAGATGGAACAGAACATGGCTCGAAGAATGCTGGAATTGTTTTTGGTCAACAAGACCAACGAGCAAGAGACAGCAGATCTCTTGCTTAAAGAGCTGGCGTACCTGCCTCTAGCGATTGGGCAAGCTGCGGCCTACGTCAACGTTAACAAGATAACACTTCAGCAATATCTGTCACTGCTAGTTGAGCAAAAGGAGGAGCTGGTTAAACCTCTTCGTCGAGAATCTAATAACGTGATAGCTGCGACCTGGCTTATTTCGTTCGAGCGGATTCGTCGCTACGATGCGTTGGCAGCAGATTACCTGCTCTTCATGGCCTGCATAGACCGAAGCGACATTCCGCTAGCACTTCTCCCTGCAGTCTCGCCATATGAGAAGGGAAGGCATGCGGTAGAAACCCTCAACTCCTACTCATTCGTTACCAAACGAATAGCCGAATCATCGCTCGACCTCCATCGATTAGTCCATGGTTCAACACGCAGCTGGCTTCAAAAGAAGGGGTTGTTGATCCAACAGACTCAAGTAGCCATTACGCGTCTAGCAGAGGTGTATCCAGACCATAGCCATAGGAACAGGAGCAGGTGGAGACGATTACTGCCACATGCTAAGTTTGCTCTGTTGACTAGCCCCACTGAACAAGAGAACGGAGTTAGGGTTGACCTAGTATGGAAATGTGCTATGACCTTGCATAGCGATGGGCGGTGGAAGGAGGCCGAAGAGCTGTTTGTGCAAGTGATAGAGACGAAAAAGAGGGTGCTTAGAGAGGAGCATCCAGACACGCTGGCCAGCATGGCCAACCTAGCATCGACGTATATAAATCAAGGCCGGTGGAAGGAGGCCGAAGAGCTGCAAGCAAAACAACTAGGAATATGTTCGAGGGTGCTTGGAGAGGAGCATCCAGACACGCTGGTCAGCATGGCTAACCTAGCATCGGTGTATAGAAATCAAGGCCGGTGGAAGGAGGCCGAAGAGCTATTTGTGCAAGTGATAGAGACGAGAAAGAGGGTGCTTGGAGAGGAGCATCCTTCCACGCTGACCAGCATGAACAACCTAGCGTCGACGTTTCAGAATCAATGCCGGTGGAAGGAGGCCGAAGAGCTGCAAGCAAAACAACTAGGAATATGTTCGAGGGTACTTGGAGAGGAGCATCCAGACACGCTGACCAGCATAGATAACCTAGCGTCGACGTTTCGGAATCAAGGCCGGTGGAAGGAGGCCGAAGAGCTGGAAGTGCAAGTGATAGAGACGTTTAAGAGGGTGCTTGGAGAGGAGCATCCAGACACGCTGACCAGCATGGCCAACTTAGCGTCGACGTTTCAGAATCAAGGCCGGTGGAAGGAGGCTGAAGAGCTGGAAGTGCAAGTGATGGAGACAAAAAAGAGGGTGCTTGGAGAGGAGCATCCAGACACGCTGACCAGCGTGAACAACCTAGCGTTGACGTTTCAGAATCAATGCCGGTGGAAGGAGGCCGAAGAGCTGCGGGCAAAACAACTAGGAATATGTTCGAGGGTGCTTGGAGAGGAGCATCCAGACACGCTGACCAGCATGGCCAGCCTAGCGTCGACGTATAGAAATCAATACCGGTGGAAAGAAGCCGAAGAGCT
>Ga0247757_10000653_pt1 | contig 27509 bp, 31 predicted proteins | sample UWRJL126311R4_FD_180929 | JGI IMG/M metagenome (GOLD analysis project Ga0247757, IMG submission 180929) | Plant litter microbial communities from Arlington Agricultural Research Station in Wisconsin, United States - UWRJ-L126-311R-4 | ecosystem: Environmental > Terrestrial > Plant litter >...
CGGGTGGGGGGGGGGGGGGGGGGGGGGGGGGGGGGGGGGGGGGGGGGGGGGGGGGGCAGAGTGCCACCTAACGATGGGGGTGCTCGTACGGTCTGGGTCCGGCAAATTCGACTCCCTGCATCGCTGTCGATGCGGGAGCTGTCCACTGAGACGTTTGCGTAGGAGTTGGCTGTTGCTGTTGCGGCGGCTGGAGTGGCGGCAAGATGTTGGTGTTGGAAGAGGATACATTGGCGTATTGCTGTGCCAGCATGCCCGTCATGCTCCCGTAGACATGAGGATTGTCGGGTTGGAGTCGCCGAAGCTGCTGCCACACAGCGGCCAGTTCGCCGCGTAGGACCTCGTTTTCTTCCTGTGCCCTGCGGCAGTACTCGGCGTCTGGCCGTAGTCGAGCATTTTCGGCTCGTGCCATCTCGTGTGCACGCCCGAGGTTTTTGATGTGGTCGATTGCTATCGACGCATTAGAGTCAGTTTGCATGTATGCGTAGGGAGTGTCTCACATTTGGTAAGTATTTCCCACTTGCTGGATTTGTTACCAGGAGAATTGGGTAGGATGCCGTTCAGTTCGTCGAACAGCGACTTCATCTCACTCCTTCTTTTTCGTTCGGCCATCTTGTGACTGACACGGAGCTCGGGAGTCCGACTATAGTTGCCGCTGCCCGCAGAAGCGGCTTGCTCGGCAGATTGAAGGTTGGTGACACTGCGATGTTGCATCGAGTGGTGGTGGGTCATGGGGGTATCTGCAAGGAGTCAGCGTTTGACCATGATGTAGATGAGAATAGGAACGCGTGCCATCATCCAATCTCTTCTGGCCTGTAGGGAGGGTCGAGTCTGTGGTAAAGATGCTACTATTGATGGAATTCGCGAAACTGTTCTGGCGTGATGGAACGGAATGTCCAACGCTAGACTCACCGCTGCTGGAACCCCTCCTGCTGTCTGCAGGGTCAGGCGCATCGGGAAAAGCCCAGGCATAGCCTTTGGTTGGAGCAGCAGCCATCGGATCAGGCATCCCGGACACACTTCGTGGGTTTGGGTTGATTACAGGAGCCCTTCGCGGCGGATGGTTTGCGCGGGGACCAGCCCTGGGACCGAGAGGGGATAATGGTGAAGCGCCATTGGGGCGTTGGTCGAGGGTCGCGATGCCTCGTTGCTGCTGCAAATTGGAGACCAGAGAGACGCGAGAAGTATTCTGGCTGTCATATGGTGAGCTTGGGCTGATGGCCAGGTGCGTCATGCCAGCGTTCATGCGACTGTCGACGCTACTGCGGCGAGAGTCGAAATGCGAGCCAAGCTGCGAACTTGCTTCGAAGCTTAGACGATTGTCGAAGCCTTGGTTTAGCGAGGGTAAAGGATTTGGCTACGACGTATCAGATAGCTCCCAGACCACCACGCGAAAGCTACACACCTGCTGCCCGGTCGACAAGCCAGAGGGGTATCGTGCCGACGACGGAGTGTCTGGTACCGAATTACGCGAAGGCGCATCGTCGTCATTGAGGATGTTCTGCAATTGCAGACCCATGGGATTGGACACGCCTGAAGAATCTGGAGACGGGTCAGTGAGGGGGGGAGGGCAAACACGGCATGCTGGAAGGGACAAGGGCGCCTAGTGAGCACAAGAGGCTTGGTACGCTGGCACTTACGCTTGCTCTGGGAAATGGACCAATTGCCCGAGTCACGGGCCTCGCGGGAGTCGGGATGCTGAGCGAGGCGAATTGGGCTCTGCTCAGCAGGAGACAGGCTGCTCGTGAGGGAAGCAATGGAGGGCAGCGCCTGGGACATGCGTTAGCCGATGCTCGTGGGCGTCGTGTGCAAAAGCTTGCTGGCGCGGACGGAAGACGGCCTGAGGCGGATGGCAGACAGACAGACAGACACGATAGACAGGCAGGCAGGCAGGCGGGCGGGCACGAAAGGTAGGTAGATGGATTTGGCGGATACGTACCGGCGGGCGCTGTTGCTCCATAGTTGCAAACGCAGACGCTCGAGTGGAGTCGTGCGGGGGAGGGAGCGAGGGAGCGAGGGAGCGAGGTGGAAGAGCGCACGGAGAAGGAGAAGAGCGTGGGCTGGAGCTGGAGCTGGGGCGGGAGCGGGAGCGGGAGCTGGGCGGTGGAAGGATGGGAGGAGGGAGGAGGGAGGAGGGAAGTGGAGAGAAGCAGGCGCTAGGGTGAGCAGGTGCAATAGCAGAGCAGCAGGCAAGCTGGAGGCCGCGGCGCCAGTTTGAGATGGTCCACTGCGGGCAGGCGTGGGAGCACGACGAGCACGACCACCATCGAGGTCGAGGACGGCGAACGGGGAGGTGGCTGCGTGGTCGCGCCCGGGGCGGGGCCGTCGAGCGCAGGGTGGCGTCGCTCGGAGGGCAAGGCGGGCGGCGGGCGGCAGGAAGGGAGGGAAGAAAAAAGGCAGAGGACGAGAGAGAGGGGCGTGGGGCGTGGAGGACTGTGGGCGACGATGCAAGGCTTGGGCGCTGCTTTGGGCGCCTCTGGGAGGGGACGATGCAGATGCAGGCGGGCATGGGCGACAGCCCGCACTTTGCCAGGACCCGTTGCACGTGGGAAGCAGCGGCGCTAGCCCGGCGGACGACAATCACTGCTGGGCAGGGCGTGCAGGCAGCGCCGGGGTGGAGTCGAGGGCCATGGGACGCCGGCCACGGGCGCTGGGGGATGCGAGCGGACGGGCGTGTGGGCTGCGAACTGCGCCTGGCCGGCCTGCGATTGGCAGCCCGGCCGGCGTCCCCAAGGGCGGCGCGGGCGCTTGCACGCCCACGTTCCCATCGGCAAGGTACACGCCTTCGCTGTCCAGCCCAGCACGTCCAGCCCAGCCCGGCACGTCCAGCCCGGCCCAGCACGTCCTGCCCGGCCCAGCATGTCCAGCACAGCCTCGCACCTCGCACCCTCGCACCGTCGCTCTTCCGCACCAGGCACGTTGCACAGGACGTCACCCCAGCATCGCACCGCATCCGCAAGGGCGTCCATGCCGCCCGCACACAGCGCGCTGCCGCCCGTGGACGCGTCCCGTGCCACCGTCGCAGCGACGCGTCTCGGTGCAAAAGAGGCAGCAGATGGATCGTTGCACACGGCCAGACGCTCTTCATGGTCCGGGAACCAGGTAGCTGTCCAACGGCTGAGCACAAGGTGCGACGCTGCCAGCGCGCGCTCTCTTTCTCTCTCTCTCCGTGTGTGTGTGTGTCTCTCTTTCTCTCTCTCTCTGTGTGTGTGTGTGCGTGTGTGTGTGTCTCTCTCTCTCTTTCGTTCTATTTCGCTCTCTCTCATTCTCTCTCCTCCCCTCCCCGCATGTGGCATGTGGCATGGGGCATGCGGGCATGCGGGCATGGGCCATGGAGTATGCGGTGCGCGCGTGGCCGTTGTCGCTCGAACAATTGAATGCCTGCCTCCCAATCGGGCCCAGGTGCTGGCGTCGTATCGCTGCCGTGGCCCTGCGCGGCCCCAGGCAACACCAACCGCCGATCCTTCGTGTGCTCTCCAACGTGCGCCAAATTGCACGTCTTGAAACCACGGAAACGTACATAGCGTCCGCAGTCGGCTAAAACCTCCCTCTTCATCTCGCACCTAGCCCTGCTCCGCATTGCCTCGTTCGGCCATGCTCTCACCTCTACACACCCTATCCTGGGCTGCCCTTGGTCCAAGTCCCGTCGTCTACCTGACAGGGCCCCATCGCGCCACAGCTTCCCTGCAGAATCGCCTCGGCGCCCCGGTCGTGCAGAGAGACCGCACGTTGTAAGCAAGCTCGCCGTCGACTGCTGCGCTCGGCTCGACTGCCTACTGCCGTGCACCGAGCCATCGACCTGCGCGCAACTGTTGGGGCTCCTCCCACAGTGCCACCGCTGTCATAGTGGGCCAGGTAACTACGTAGTTGCCCGTCTCCTCGTCCGCACCACGTCTTTGCCGTCGCTGCACGACATGCATGCCACCCAGGCCCCATCCATGTCGCATTCCGGACCGTCGAGCAAAAGGCGCCCGACACGCGAGCCTCTGCCTCGTCGGCCATCTGCCCTCCACGTACCGGCTGGGGTACGAGGACGGAGAGGGGAAGGGGGGAAGGGGGAGGGGGAGGGGGAGCTGGGTCGATTGCGAAAATCCGCAAACCTCCCCAGACGACTTTACCCTCGGCCCAGCCGCCTGAAGATTCAGGCCTGCATACCTACTTCCCCAAACGACATGGGCCTGGGACAATCGGGCATGCCCGAAATGAATCTCAGACTTTCGATATCGGGATCCAGGAAGCTGCAGGAAAGACGCAATGGACGGACGGACTTGATCCTGGCGGAAGTAATATACCCAAGGATTGCCACATGCTGCTGCAGGCATCCGCCCAGAAAAGTCACCGAGGATTGGCGTTTGTGCACGTCGACGGCCCGTTCGCCAGATTTCGCCCAGGCCGCCTCGATCCAGCCGCTCGCTTAGCCCCCGAAGAAGGGCAGGTCAGGAAGCCTGATGGATCGGAGCGGGAAGACCATGGCTTGCATCCATGTGGTGTGGAGCAGCTATCGTACACATGTAGCTAGCGCGCCGCCTGCCAATCTGATCATGCCATGCCCAACCACCTACTGTGTACATACATGTAATATTGTAGTACTGTGTATGTACAGCTGGCACGTGATGACCCCTCATTACATAATGAGCAATGAGGGGCCATCACGTGTTGACGCTCGACCGTGGCCTGCTGGCATCAGTGATGACTGGAATGTTGGGAGCCTGCGCGGCGGCCATGGGTCAAAATCTCCCAGCCCGGCAGCGCAACCACGCTGAGACGCGTCACCCCGCACCGTCGAGATGAGCACGGCATATTTGAACGACACTACGCCTCGCGGGCCGGAGAATTTTCATCGTGCGCCCACCGATACCGTCTTTCCGTTTCTGCGTCTGCCGCGAGAGCTGCGCGACCTGGTACGTCCTCCTCCCCGGCAGCCGCTTGTGATGCCTGTCCCTCACCAGCTACACAGATCTACGGATACGTCTTCGCCATCCCGGAAACTCGCTCCGACCGCGCATTGCGCATCGAAAGGCGCCACCTGAAACATTTCACACCCTCGGCCGCGTCCATTCTGCTAGTCCTGCGCCACGACTACTTGCTTCTGAACCGCCAGGTCGCACGCGAAGCTTTGCAGATCCTCTTGAGAAACCATGTGCTGTTCTTGAGCTGTGGTCCCTTTGTTCTCAAGCAGCTGCTTCGCCGAATCGAAGAGTCGGGAGGGCCAGGCAAGCAGTATCTGAAGTCGATCAAGAGAATCGAGCTCGAATGGGTGACGTTCCCCGACCTGAGAAACTATCCGCCAGACAGGAACGTGAACCATGGCGAGTGGTGGTGGGCAGAGGACCGGCAAGAAGAGATCGAGGAGGACTACGTAACAGGGATTCAAAATCGCGACGAGCATGACTATGTTGGCCAACACTACAACGACAACTTTTTCGAACCCGAGGACGAAACGCTCTATCCTACATGGCCTCGCCGCAACAACCCGTTGCCGGCTTCCCGTGATCCTTTTGGGTTTTCGACACACTACCCCTTTGTCGACCCGTTGCGCCAACCACCGTATGATATCGCCGCCGTCCTTGACAAGGAAACCAAGCTCGACCTTTTGGTCGCCCTGGAGGTCGCTCCGCTCTTCGACTACCTCTCCTCGCCCGCCTTTGCCCTCTCGTCCATCACCCTCCCGCTATACTTCATCTCCAAGACACTGCACCGAACGCGCAGTGCCGTCAGCGCGAGCCGTACGCTCCCAACCAGGATTCGCTACTGGGTTCGAGTGTGCGTGCATGCCCTTATCCTGATGCACACGTCCCCGACCCTTCAAGAAATACGCGTCAAGTACATGCCGCAGGACGTGTGGGCCAGCATGGATCCCGCAGACGACTTGCACCGAATGGCAGACCAAGGCGTATGGTTCAGAGACAGTGAGGATCGAGCTGGGCTGAGGGTGGGCGAGGGCGAGGCTTTTCGGGCCGTGTGGGCGGCATTACAGGAAAAGGGCCTGTGCAAGGGCGAGGATCGCCTGGGTTTGAGCGCCGACGTTCGATTGGTGAAGTGGGAGGGTGATTTGGACACGCGGAGTAGGGTGGGAGATGAGCTTGAGATTGTGTTTTACGAACAGAGTGCTGTGAGTGACGGGCAGCATGTGCAAGGGGCGAGACCGACGGTGCTTCCACAATAATAGCAAGGACCAGAGAAACAAATGTACATAGGTTACCTAGACAATCCCTGACGCACCTTCTCTCGCAGGTGCGACATGGAGACGGACGTCGAATCCGAAATACCAAACACTGCTTTTCCATGACGCCAGAACCGCCTAGAGAACGAGACACAATGCCGTAAACAGCCTCCGCTGAACCCACTACCGTTCAGATAGGCATAGCGTAAACACTTACCGTGGGCGCATAGGTAAACCATGCTAACCACATGTGCTTCAGATGGCACAAAACTTACTGGACCGGCAGCTAGAAGGTCACCTTGGAGCCCTTGAAGTCGCCAAAGCCGCCACGGTTCGTACTGAAACCACCGCGCCCGCCACGTGCACCACCACGGCCGCCACGGCCTCCGCGACCGCCGCGGTCACCGAAGCCACCGCGTCCACCGCCACGTCCGCCGAAACCACCGCGTCCACCACGGCCGCCACCGCCACCGTTGTTGTCACGAGCGGCCGCAAAGTCGATGCGGATGTTGCGACCGTCAACTTCACTGCCGTTCAATGCCTCGAGAGCGGACTTGGCCTCTTCAACAGTGCTAAACTCAACATATCCGAAGCCCTTGGGTGTTCCGGTCTCGCGGTCAGTAGGGAGAGAGACACGAGCAACTTCGCCATGAGCACTGAAGACCTGGCCAATGGAGTCATTGGAGGACTCAAACGACAGATTGCCAATGAACAAGGTGTTGCTGGGGACGCTCTGCTTGTCACCAAATTGACGCGCACGAGCGTTGCTCTTGTCCTTTCCGCCCTGCTGGTTGTTCTGACGAGGGGTGCTGAAATCAACGTTCATGGGACGACCGTCCAGGTCGGTATCATGGAGCTCCTCCTTAGCCTTCTTTGCAGATTCAGCAGTGGCGAACTCAACATATCCAAACCTAGGTTATGTCAGCAAGCAAATTACAAAACAAATCAGTTTAGCTCACCCTTTAGCACGACCAGATTCGCGATCGGTTATGATGCGGCAGCCAGTAATCTCGCCATAGGATGCAAATGTGCGAGAAAGCCAATCCTCGTCAATATTCCAGCTCAGGTTTCCGACGAAAAGGTTCTTCACTCCCTCCGCAGCAGTCTCGGTCTTTGTCTTCTTCGCAGCAGTGTCAGTCTCATCCTCGGCCTTGCGCTTCTTGGACGGAGCCTCATTCTCTTCTTCACTCTCACTTGAGTCAGATGAGTCGGAGCCGGAGTCAGACTCAGAGTCATCGGAGTCGTCGGATGCGGAATCGTCAGAGTCCTTGTGGAAATTAGAAAAGGCTGTGATTATGTATTTGATGACAAACCTTAGCCTTAGAAGCCTTGACGGCAGGCTTAGCCTCTTTGTCAGACTCAGAGTCGCTTTCGCTCTCATCAGATGAATCAGATTCATCCTTTGCAGCAGGCTTGGTGGCGCCGTTCACCTTGGTGCTGGTGGCCTTAGGAGCAGCCTCCGCCTCGCTCTCGCTGTCTTCATCACTGCTGGAAGAGTCGGAGCTAGAATCGTCGACCTTCGTCACAGCAGCAGCCTTAGTCGTTCCATTAGCCTTGGCTTTGGCGGGAGCCTTCTCCTCATCCTCGCTACTGCTAGCAGAGCTCTCTTCTTCGCTCTCGCTCGAGACGGAAGATTCGGATTCGGATTCAGGCTCCGGACTGGGGACCTTCTTTGACTTCTTCTTCTTTTCGACTCCAGAGGCCGCAAGCTTGGCAATCTCTTTGCTCTTGGCTTTCGGCGTCTGGGCCGGCTTGGTGACACGGCCATCCTTCACAGCAGAAAGTTCCGACTTTTTGGAGTCCTTCTTGGAAGCTTTGACCGCAGCGGCCTTGCTAGACTTGGTCTTAGACATGGCGTATAGTTATGCCTAGTTTCTGTAGTATATCAGCATGCTATCCGCGCGAAGTCCTCAAATGTGAGGTGGAAAGATCTCGAAAGCAGAGATAAGGTCTGATCGCCAGACCGCTAGTTTGCAGTCAAATCGATGCGCTTAGCCCATTTCTTGGATGTCTCAATTTGCGAATAGCCCACAGGTATCTCTCGGAGACCGCGCAAGGCGGAAAACCCTCAAGCCCTCGGAAAGCCCACAAGAGCCCACAAGAATGGCTTCAAGGCAATGTGTTCCCACAAGTGCCGAGAAGACAAGACGAATACCCTCAGTAGCGCGAAGCCCGCTGATGAATCTTGTTGTGCTCCAAGAGCAGCAGACGCTTTCTCTAATGTGTGTGTGTGTGAAGGAAATAACTCGCAATGTGCCCACTGACTTGATTGGATCTGATGGTAGAGAGTCGCAGTTCTCTCGTATTAAGCCCTCAGTAGCCCACGGAAGCCCTCAAGAAGCCCGCACAAGAAACCTCGACTGATGTTGAGGTAGAAGGTACCGTTGCAATAAGGAAGCTGTGGCGGTAGAGAAAGAAAGAATGAGGCGGTTAAAAGTTCGCTTTTTAAAAATTTCAGCGGGGCGAAGGCCCGAGCTTTCAAGGCGGTGAGGCAGGCGTGCACTAGCGCGGCAGCCATGCATGTGTCCCCAACCACCAAGGAAATTCCACCACCAAGCATCCCATTGTACTATCGCTTCCGATGGCTTCACCGCAGGGCCACCGTCCTCGCCGCAAGAGGAAGATCGAAGAGGGATCACTCGCTCATGTCACCCACGGCACTCTCGACGTTGACCAGACCAGTCACATCCGTAAACCAGCCTTCCCGCTCGTTGCTTTTCTCTGGCCGGCTAAAGGCACTGTCTCGCAATGGGTTACGATGCCGTTGATTCTTATGATTGTTGGCATTTTCCGATGGACTACCGGCCTATGGGGATACTCTGGATTCCAGTCCCCACCGATGCATGGTGATTTTGAGGCCCAGCGTCATTGGATGGAAATAACTCAACACCTTCCTGCTTCTCAATGGTATTTTTACGATTTGGACTGGTGGGGCTTGGACTATCCACCCCTTACAGCATATCATAGTTGGCTTTTGGGTGTCATGTGTGTCCAATCTTGCCCGAATATGTTCTGCTCGAGAAAAGCTAACCCAGCGAAGTGGGTCCTGCATCAATCCACAATGGTTCGCCTTGTTCGAATCTCGAGCACTCGACGACCCGTTACTGAAAATATACATGAGAGCCACCGTCATAGCATCTGAATATCTCATATACGTTCCAGCTCTTGTTATCTTCTTGCGGCGATATGCCCGATTGGAGAAGGTCAATGTCTGGGAAGCAACCATCGCCCTGGTAGCTATTCTTATGCAACCTGCCACAATGCTGATTGACCATGGCCACTTCCAATACAACACGGTCATGCTCGGTCTTGCTGTGGCAAGCATGTCAAGCATGCTTGCTGGGCGTCATTTGTGGAGCTGTGTTTTCTTCGTTGCAGCCCTCGGGTTCAAGCAAATGGCATTATTCTATGCGCCGGCGATTTTTGTATATCTTCTCGGAATTTCCGTCTATCCTAGGGTTGATATGCCACGCCTACTGTCCATCGCTACGATCACAGTCGCATCTTTTGCACTACTGTATCTCCCATTTCTCACTTGGATAACCTACGACACGTATAAGAATGTGCCAATAAAAGGTCTTCCGCTTCCTCCAATAATGTTATCTTTGCCAGTCCAGTGGGATGCTGATGCATGGTATTATCCATACGTCCTGGAGCTGGCTCAATCTGTCCACAGGATCTTTCCTTTCGCTCGTGGACTATTCGAAGACAAAGTCGCCAATATCTGGTGCACAATCCATACCTTACATAAACTTCACGGGTATTCAAGCGCTTCCCTTCAGCGTGCAGCGCTTGTCGCCACTTCAACGTCCATCTTTCCACCCTGCCTCATACTTCTCCTGAAACCTCGAAGAGAGCTTGTGCCCCTCGCACTGGCAACCACCTCGTGGGGTTTCTTTCTATGCTCATATCAAGTTCACGAGAAAAACGTTCTGCTGCCGTTACTTCCAATGACTGTTTTGCTTGGTGGCCAAGGCGGTCTCTTACCCTCCGTCCGTGCTTGGGTTGGACTAGCTAATATGCTCGGAGTTTGGACCATGTTTCCGCTACTGAAAAGAGACGGGTTGACGGTACCGTACTTTGTCATATCATTGCTCTGGGCTTACCTGCTCGGATTGCCTCCAGTATCCTTCTCAGCATACCACGAGGGGACAACGGGAGGACTCAGGCTTATTACTAAGGTCCTTCACGTCAACGTTTATCTTGCAATGGTCGCATGGCACGTGTTGGAAGCGTTCGTCCCTCCGATGACCAGCAAGCCAGACTTGTGGATCGTTGCAAATTCAATACTTGGTTGCGCAGGATTCGCTACCTGCTATCTTTGGTGCTTGTGGACATTACTGTTGAAGAGTGGGTTGCTCGGGAAGTCAGATACAAAAGCGAAGAGCAAAATCCTTTAGACCAGGGGGTTTGATGTCTTTTTTTTCCTTCTACATTATATTACGATACCCATCTTCTAGTGGTTGTGGAACAGAGTGAAGATTATTTCATTTAACCACATACAGCATGGCCAAGCTCTATCCCATCTTGGTGACGCCTTATCCATGCTCCATACTAGAACCCAACACGTATTGTACATTGGCATATTGATCCCGTATGAATATTGTACAAGGAATTCCCTTCGTCGCATGTGGCTATATCTTGAACCCGTAACCTGCCATACAATCCTTATACTTGGTCACTAGATCAACGCATTCCTCCTGTGCGTTGTTCGAGTTGGAGAATAGCATGCATTCATCGCGTCTCGCTTTTTCATCGGTACAAACACAGCAAGGCTTGATGGAGTTAGCTCTCATGCTGCAAGAGCTTCGCAAAGCTGCGTACCTTCGGCTTCGCGGAAGTCGAGGGAGTTTTCACGTCCTTGCCCATGTTGATAGCTGTAGAGGGCGGGGGTACTGGCACTACAGTCATCGTAAGTCTATGTCTGTCACTAGAGTGCTAGCATTGGTACCTGACTGTCCTGAACCCATTGCCAAAGTGAAGTGTTTTGTGGTAGAATTCGTAGCCTGCTTAGCAATTCCAACTTGGCGCTCCCACGCCCGCTGTTTGCCGCCGCACTGACGCGCGCCCTGCCACACAGCCCTGCAGGGCTAGGGCCGTGCCAAATTGACCCCACCAACACACCAAAACAATAATCTTTGCGAAGACGCTCGCAACATCCACGCGCATATTCTGTCCTATCTCCCAAAGACTTGTCGAGTATCTTTACCACCGTTTTTATTGGCCCTTGTGCTTGTGCGACAGCGATGCCCGGTTCCAAGATCTTCTCTCTGGAGGGCAAAAGCCTGAAGCTCGACACAGCGGCGGACATTGAACAGCACATTCAGGAGCTCGTGCACAATGACGACGTCGAGGAGGTGCGATTCTTGGGCAACACGCTGGGAATAGGCGCTAGCCAGGCGCTTGCTAGGGTACTTGGGACCAAAAAGAAGCTGCAGGTACGTTGTTCTTCCGCTACGACAGCTTACACTCTTCGTTCTAAACAGACGACCCTAGGTTGCCAACTTCGCTGATGTCTTCACCGGTCGTCTTCTTTCCGAGATCCCACAGGCACTATCCCATCTTCTTACCTCCCTACTTACGCTCCCGAACCTTTACACCGTCAACCTGTCAGACAACGCCTTCGGCCTAAACACACAGGCGCCTTTAGTGGAATTCCTATCTCAGCATGTTCCTCTTCGACACCTGATTCTCAATAACAATGGTCTGGGCCCTGCCGCTGGTATTCTTGTTGCTGACGCGCTCACTGCGTTGGCTTTGAAGAAGGATGCCGCAAGGAAGGACGGCAAGCAGGTCCCCGACTTGGAGACTGTCATCTGCGGACGCAATCGTCTTGAGAACGGAAGTATGGCTGCATGGGCAAAGGCCTTTGCTGCGCACACTGGTGTCAAGGAGGTCAAGATGGTACAGAACGGTATTCGGTCGGAGGGCATTACCCACCTTCTGACCAATGGTTTCTCCCACACTACAAAGCTTGAGACTCTCGATTTACAAGACAATACATTCACTGCTACGGGTGCACAGGCTCTCGCTACCGTTGTCGGAAATTGGACGGAGATCAAAGATCTTGGCGTCGGTGATTGTTTGCTGAGCGGTCGTGGTGGCATCACTTTTGTGACTGCCCTTCAGAAGAGCAATACCCCTAAGCTCGAGATTCTCCGCCTTGATTACAATGAGATAAACTCAAAAGGCCTCGCTGGTCTCGTTAAAGCCTTGCCAAACCTCACCGCCCTGCGTCGTATAGAAATCAACGGTAATAGATTTGACCAGGACGATCCATCCCTCGAAATGCTACGCGATGAGTTCAAGAAGCGCATGGAGGCTGTTGGGGACGGTAGCAATGATGATGATCACTGGGGCCTTAACGATTTAGATGAGCTCGAATCTGAGGATGAAGATGATGAAGATGGTGTGGTCACAGCTGGAAGTGATGATGAGGGTGTAGAGATTGAAGAGAAAGCTGCGCGTGAGTTGGCTTCTGCGCAAGCTGCCGAGGAAGAGAATGTCCCGCAGCGGGAGGATAAGGAGGTTGATGATTTGGCTGATGCACTTGCAAAGACAGAGGTGAAATGATAGCTGGTGGGAGGACTGGCTCGAAAGCGTAGACAACCAATGAGATACCACAGATGGAACACAACCAAAGATCTATATCCCTGTCTTCTTGCCTTGCAAATGATTCCAGTCACTGCCAGCGTGTCTTGCTACTTTTTATGACGGTGGAACAGTGATTGTTGGCACTATTATTTTGGAGACCCCCACGCCACGAAAGGCGCCAAGGGTTTCAGGGGTCGTTCGCACCCATTCTGGCGGATCGGCAGCTTACGCGAATGCTGCGCAGCGCAAGGCTGCAAGCCACGGAGACCGTTGAGACAAGCCTTTGCGATAATGATGCTGTGAGCAGAGAGCAGTGACATGCTTGGACGATGGGACACCTAACCTGGACAACCAGAGTCTGGAGACATGGCCCATGCCCGGCGGTTCACAAGGGACAAGAGATAAAGGGCACTGGTCGTGACACGAACGCGATGGCTGGGGGTCGGTGGGCTTGGCTGTGACCTGTGAGCTTTTGGGGACCTGCAGCAGTGACGTCGCGCGCGAGAAGTGGCCGGCATTGGCACGCTTGTCCTGCCGACAGCGAGCCAACAGACGAGTTTTTTCCTCCTTGTGAAAGAAAGGACCCGATTTTCCTTCGACCACCATTGGGGGCTGGCCACTGAAAGCTTTAAGCCCTGGTCGATATCAAAATGAATGCCGCTGATCGCGGCTTGTTTGACCCAAAACCCGCCGCTCCTTGCGCATACATACAAGTGCACCAGGTTCAACATATACATAGACTCCCCACAACCCGTTGACCCGTTCCTCTTTCTTCTCCTATCGTTCACCTGCAGATCTCATGAAACCCCGCTTTCTTTACCGTCTCTCGCTACATTTCTGAATTATCTCACTCGCTACTACATATTCGAGGCGCGCCAACGTCATAGTCTGCGCTTGCATAAAGCACCACACATCCACCGACAGGTTCTCCACGAACGTGCCATACCCTCACCTCAACTATGGCTTCCCCAGCAGCCCTTGACCGGCCCGAGCCGACATACGAGATGCATAGTAGCACGCACATACCGCCCTCAGCCGCCCACCAACAAAGGTCTTCAGATGACGATACGTTTGTCGGCGAAGATTTGAGCCCTCAGCGCTCAAACCCAGCACACCCATCTACCAGAGCGCGCGCTAGTAGCCACCTGACAGTTGACACAGTGCACCTAGGTCCCGCTAGATCATTGCACTCGCCCTCTCAGACGCGGGAACAGGCCAGTCGTCTGGATGACGATTTAGCAATGCTTCAAATCGAGCGACAGGTCTCTAATCAGGAAGAGTTAGAACGTGGACAGTCGACATCTCGTTCAATGCGAAGACAGCGGTCACGCAGGGATGACCCTGTTGACGACTTCGATCAAGCCACAAATCCATTGCATGAAAGGACAGCTCTATACAAGCCTCCTGAAAATCCTTCGACCAAAGCTTCTAGGTTTATTAAAAAGGTTCACAATTCAAGTTGGCTAGTCCGATATTTTACCTACATCACTCCGCTGGTGCTTATCATTCTGATTCCGTTACTCCTCGGAGCGCTCAAGTTTAAGAATGCATCCGTCGGAGGTGTCCGGTTGGTCTGGTTCTGTATATGGCTGGAGATTATCTGGCTCACCCTCTGGGCCGGTAGATTGCTTGCCAAATGTTTGCCTTGGCCGATTGGTCTTGTCTCTAGTCTCTTCACGAATAACAGCAAGAAATGGCGAGACATGGGTAAACAGCTCGAACTTCCAGCAACGTTGTTCTTCTGGTGGCTCGCTATTGAGATCTCGTTTCTTCCAACTATGAAGAACCATCATCTGGACGGGAACCATACCACCAAAAGTTGGGAAAGAACCACGAATAAGGTTCTAGTGTCGATATTTGTAGGCATGGTGCTTAATTTTGTGGAAAAGATCATTATACAGCTCATCGCCATTAGCTTCCATTTGCGTACATATGCTGATCGAATCGAACTAAACAAATTCCAGATTGCTAGTTTGGCTAAGCTATACAAGTTTTCCAAAGAAAAGATTGCAATGGAAGACTCTGAGTTCGAATCCAAGAGTGGAATTCCCTCTGGTGCTCGCACCCCTGGACAGTTTGTCAAAGAAGCACAGAAAAACACCAAGGAAGCATTCAGCAAATTCGGAGATATCGCCGGAAAAGTGGCAGGCGACTTCACCGGTCGCCAAATCACCTCAAGCAATCACCCGAATCAGGTCGTCCTTGCACTCCTTGGCAGTACAGGTGGCAGCCAGGTCTTGGCTCGTCGATTGTATCGTACCTACGCCCGTCCGGAGACCGAAACTGTCCACCAGGATGACCTCAAGAACGCCTTCGATAACAGTGATGAAGCAGATGCCGCATTTTCCATGTTTGACAAGGATATGAATGGAGATATTTCTATGGAAGAGCTGGAGGCAGTCTGTGTTGAGATTGGCCGTGAGCGTAAATCCATCACTGCGTCTTTGAAAGATCTCGATTCAGTCGTCAGTAAACTCGACGATGTTTTCATGTTTCTTGTTCTCGTCATCACCATTCTCGTCTTCATATCTCTCATCTCGACGTCCGCAGCAGGCGTTCTCACCTCTGCTGGGTCCACAGTTCTTGCCTTGTCCTGGCTTTTCTCAGCAACTGCTCAAGAGTTCTTACAGTCTGTCATATTCGTGTTTGTAAAGCACCCTTTTGATGTTGGGGATCGTGTAACCATTTACGGGAACACTGGCGCAGCAGGTCTTGGTGACGACTATTTTGTGAAGGAGATCGCCCTCCTTTATACCGAATTCAAGAAGATGGAAGGCCACGTTGTGCAAGCACCGAACAGCTATCTGAATTCACTCTTTATTCTTAACCAGCGCCGGTCCGGTGCTCTCGCGGAGGCAGTGCCGGTTATCATCAAATTCGGCACTACCCTGGAGCAGATCGATCAACTCCGCCGGCGCCTGCTCGAGTTCGTTACCGCTGAAAAGCGCGAATATCAGACCAACATTCTTACTGAGCTAAGACAAGTAACTGAAGTTCATTCCCTGACATTAAATGTAGTCTTCTTCTACAAATCCAATTGGCAAAACGAGTTACTCCGTCTTCAACGTCGAAACAAATTCATCTGCGCCTTAATGATCTCAATGCAGGAATGTGGCATCGAAGGACCTCGTATGCGTTATCCTGGCCAAAAAGAGTCATTCCCAATGTATCTGCAAAACCTTCCACACCATCACACGCCTGGTGTTGGTCACAATGGCACACCAGACAATCCAAGTGGAATTCTTCACCAACAATCTCAGGATGAGCCCTTAGTTCCTCCACCACCTGGCGCAGCGGATGGCGCAACTGAATCCAACGGTGTTCCCACTCGTCACGCATCGATTCTTCGCACAGGTGGTCGTGGTCGCGCTGAATCAATGGCAGCCATGAGTCGACGGGTCGATTTCTCGTTGGGTATGAAAGATGTCAGCTTTAGTGACGTGCCGGGCGACGTTTTCGAGGACAGGGAGAGCATGATACAGACCAGGGCTACCATCGGCAGACTCACATCCCCATCTCGTTCTCAAGAGCGTACACGACAATCACAAGACATTGGACGCTCTACCTCCGTCACTTCTCGACCCAGTCATCAATTTGGTCGCTTGCAGCGCGTTAACACCGATAGCACCCAAGCTCGAGAGCGGAGCAACCATAGAAACAGGTTTTTTGGTCGCAGTCGCCACCAGGACGAAGAAATTGGAATGGCAAATATTCCTGAAAATACATATGATTCAAACGAGAGCAAAGAAAAGCTCGATCCGCGATCGGGACTTGTCAGTCCGCAAGCAATGCGACTGAGCACCGAGGAGACGGTAATCCACCAAGCCTCAGGGGCCCTTCCAGAGGTCGAGAATCCCGAAAATACTTTCCGTACACCTCAGCGTGCCCACACTGATACTTTTGAAATGCGACACCTCCATTGATTTTCAAACATGAGGTTTATTAATTCCGGTGGCGGGCTGATTCAGGCGCAGTAATGTTGTAGCATTTCATGGCACCCACAGTGCTCGAGCACAACATTTTTCTATTTGGCGTTGAGTCCTAAACTACTGACTAGGCTACGATTCTCCTTTGTCTCATAGGTATATGCGAACTATCGTTACTGGTTCTATTTGGGTGAGGGGGGAGAGTTAAATTCATACACGGAACATGCACTTGCGTTCTACATCTAAGGAAAAAGATCTTAAGATAACAGTACTTTCCTTATTGCAAAAACTCGAAGATTAGTTTCAGAGAGCGCTCCTAAAGCATCTTTGGACTTCAGGCATTCCATTACAATAGCTACATGTAATAAAATAGATTTTCGAGCTTTGAGGTAAACCCAGAATGTGCCAATGAAAACCGTGTCCTAAGATTTGACTTAGTTCATTTCGCAAAGCACTTGACTGATCAGTTATCAAGCAATAGGCACCAAAATTCATAAGACAGCATTTTACTTACGTGGCTTACAGTTTATGTCATGTGATTTTCCCCTGCCGTAGCGGCTGCACAGACCCTCGCCAAAACGCAAGCCAGACCCAATTAAAACAATCTGCCCCGCTAAACCCACAGCACAGCTCTCACCGCTTCGTTGCAGGAACGGCAGTACATACACGACAACAACACAACCGATCCTGCACCTTCAACTTTCTTTTCTTCTACCTGTTTGATACAGCGTTGATACCACCCACCATGCGAGGAGAGGTACGTTCGCACTCTTATAGCTCCCATTGTTTACGTGGGATAATATGTGGAGAGGGTTTCCCATGGCTGCCTAAGGACTCAGCGCAAAGCAATCCACGAGATGATGGAATCGGTTTCAACTTCGCTGACTTTCGCATGCGTATAGATCTGCCACCTCCACATTGGCCAGGCCGGTGTTCAACTTGGTAACAGTGCCTGGGAACTGTATGATTCCATATATCACACCTGATCCAGGAGAACTGACTGTGTCCTAGGTATCTGCTAGAACATGGCCTTAAAGCGGACGGACGTCCCGATCCAGACGCGAAAGACCTCTCTGAGGGAGGATCCTACGAGACTTTCTTCACCGAGACCGGCAGCGGAAAATATGTGCCGAGGTCCATCTTCGTTGACTTGGATCCCTCCCCCATCGACGAGATCCGAACTGGCGCCTACCGCCAACTTTATCACCCTGAGCTCCTTATCAGCGGTAAGGAGGATGCTGCCAACAATTATGCTCGCGGTCACTATACCATCGGAAAGGAAATGGTCGACAGCGTCATTGACCGCATCCGTCGCGTCGCTGGTAGGATTAGTTTGCCTCGAAGAGAGTGGTGTTGGGACTAACTCGATTAGACAATTGCTCGTCCCTCCAAGGCTTTTTAATCTTCCACTCATTTGGCGGTGGAACCGGATCTGGCTTTGGGGCTCTATTGCTTGAACGGCTCTCTACCGACTACGGGAAGAAATGCAAGCTGGAGTTCTCTGTCTACCCTGCACCTCGCGTATCTACTTCCGTCGTAGAACCCTATAACGCTGTGCTCTCCACCCACAGTACGATTGAAAACTCCGACTGTACGTTTCTGGTGGATAATGAGGCTGTATATGACATTTGCCGCCGCAGCTTGGATATCCCACGCCCGAACTACGAACACCTTAACCGGCTCATCGCCCAGGTTGTCAGCTCAATCACGTCCAGTCTCCGATTTGATGGCGCCCTTAATGTCGACCTGAACGAATTTCAGACGAATCTAGTACCCTATCCACGTATTCACTACCCACTCATCAGCTATGCCCCAGTTATCTCAGCCAAGAAGAGCTCTCATGAAAGCTTCAAGGTTTCCGACCTTACCTTCCAGTGTAAGCTAAATGTTTGTTTAATCGGTTATATTCTAATGTGAACAGGTTTTGAGCCTAATAACCAGATGGTCGTATGCGACCCACGTAATGGGAAATACATGGCTGTCGCTCTCCTATACCGTGGGGATATTGTGCCCCGTGACTGCAGCGTGGCTGCTGGTGCCCTTAAAGCGAAAGCTTCCTTCAACTTGGTCGAGTGGTGCCCTACTGGGTTCAAGCTTGGTATCAACTATACTAAGTGAGTAGTCGATCAGCTCGACCGTGTTCAGATCTAACAACACGACAGGCCCATTAGCCCCCCTGGCAGCGAGCTCGCTTCTGTCGACCGTAGCGTTTCCATGCTTAGCAACACCACTGCTATTGCTGAAGCATGGTCACGCCTCGACTATAAGTTTGACCTTATGTACTCCAAGCGCGCATTCGTCCACTGGTATGTTGGCGAGGGTATGGAGGAAGGTGAGTTCTCAGAAGCCCGTGAGGACTTGGCGGCTTTGGAGAAGGACTATGAGGAAGTTGCCAGTGACACTCTAGATGAAGGAGCCGAGGAGGGCGAGTACTAAACGATAGACCCTGCGAGTAAATAGCATAGGCGCCTTTATTGGCTTTTGAAGCGTTCGAGTGATGGCAAGGTCCCATAAGTTTAGCACGAATGGACATAGGCTCAGATGTCCTATCAAGGGTTGAATTAACGATTCTACTTGCTTATAGTGCATTTGGTATACTTTACCTCGGACGGCTCTAAAGTAGTTAATGGAGCACTAGGGCGGCATCACGTCACGCACAGGCCATGTTCAAAGCACCACTCCACTAGCTTCCCCGCAGCTTAACATAACCCCCCTCTGCCCCCCATCAGGAAGCTGTCGATAATGCTTAGTCTGCCATCGTTTAGGCTCCCAAGCTTCGTTACAGCAAACAACAGGACATATCCGGTAATCGACCTTGATTGTGTCGAGATACACGACGTTGAGACCGCCGCCGAAAAGCGTCCGCGAACGCTCAAGCACCTTCTCAAGGCAAATCACGCAAACTACTCGATAATATATCACAACCTACGATTTCACAACCATGCACCGCACGTAGGCACAGCATATCATGGTCCTATTCATTCGTGCTAAGCTTCCCTGCAGATCCTGGGCTCAGCATACATGTTGGGCGGGACCCATGAACATCTGAACAACATATATGAGAAGGAGGCCGAGGAGTTGGAGCCGTGGCGAGATGCTCCCGGCGAGATATCGAGGGAAGACTGGAGAGACTTCCTAGGCAAGCGCGAGTACGTCAATCCAAGACACGCAGAGTTGTGTTAAGCTCTTCTAGGTACCAGCGAGCTTTTGTAGATTTTTTTGAAGACCAATTGGTTTCGAAGCGGTATGATTGGAAGCTATTACTTGATGAATACATGCTTGAAGGTAAAGAGCCTCTGGTCAACGGGTTGATATCGGGCTGTACGTGTAAGCTTTGTTATCTGTTTGACAGGGTTAATCAAAGCTTGCAGTGGCCCATCCACTCATCCACCTTGGATACGCATACGAACTCAACTCGAGAACTATTGCAATAGAAGCACTGGCTCTTGGTTCTTGCTTCTATGGACCTTTACACAAGTACATGGACGATGCAGCATACACAAAACCGAGCCCCATTCTGGCCACATCATTGCTGAAGATATTCGACAAAGTCAGGCATGACAAGCGCTTCGATGGTCTTTACGAGCACCGTAGTGGAGACATCTCCAAAGTGCTGACTGAGCAAGAGGAGGCATTTTTGGAGTACTGGAACGCGTGGGAGTTGTCCAGCCCGAAGGCACAGTTTGAAGAGTCGCAACAAGCAGCAGTGGCGATACTCGTGGCCACGGAAAAGCCAGGGGACTCGAAGTTTGATTTCTTCCTTGTCCACCTATTGACCTCATCTCACGCTGTTCGTGTCCTCCTACCGCTGGTGCCGGCAAAGTTCCACATCAACCTAGTGCGTCAATGGTGGCTGTTCACGTTGGCAGTGTACATTGCGCAGCTGCGACCAGCAATCAAGCTGGACGAGATCACGGAGTACGACTTGAAGGGCAGAGGCTGGGGGTTTGCGCTGGACAAGGCACTGCACTCGTCTCACTCGCTGGATGCGCATTTTGTGAAAGGTACGGGGCCGATACTTCTCTCGGGCGTGTTTCGTGCTAACGACAAGACTAGCCGTGCGGTCAATGAAGGTTGCGTCAGAGACATGGGGGGACGAGAGGCAATTTTACGTCAAAGCAGGCGTCAAGTTTGCGGCTGAATTTCAGGGTTGGGGGGGCTTCGGCGCAGCAGAGGATGACGCCGGGTATGCGTACCCAGAGCATCAGTAGGATAGGGTAACTGCAGATGTGTATTATGGACAAATGACGGTGCGTGCTGAATCACGGAGGAGTGGGCGGAGGACCGAGGACGGGCAGTGCGGAGGGTCCCAGCAGCACAGTGTACTAGCCCTTGGTCTAGCCGCCGGGGGCCATGGGAGACGCTGACGCATATGCACTTGCATCAGTCATCGCCGACGCTGCAAAGCTTCACAGAGCTTGTTACCGGGCTGGGTGAAAGGCTTTGCTCGAACCGGAACAGGACGGATGTGTCAGCGGGTGGGCGCTGCAAGGGCGGCGGCCGTGGTGAAGGGCAGCCACAACAGGCCCAAGGCCAAAAGCGCGTGGTTCCCCGCTGCCTGGCCTGACCGACCGACCGACCGACTGCCTTGTGCTCGTTGCTGGTCGCAGTTTGTGTGTGCCAGCGCCAGGTGCTTTGACGGGCGCACAGCTGTGAAGCTTTGGAGAGTTGACGTGCCGCTGACGTACCGCAAACAGAGCCAACCGGTTTCAGCCAGCACGCCCGCCACAGGAGCCCAAACAGGCCATTTCGCATTCCGTCACCCAGAAGCGCTACTTGATGCCCTGGACGCCCTCGTGCAGCACCACGACCACGACCACGACCATCACCAGCATCACCAGCGTCTGAATCTTTTTGCGCACACGTCTTCTGTCTGCGCAGCCCATCACGGCCCCGCTCGCACGCCCCGCCCCCACCACCGCCGCCGCATACGGTTGTACAGCTCGGCCCGCTCCATCTCACCACTGACCTCCCGCTCGCAACCAGAGCTTCCGCCAAGACGACGTTGCCGCCATGTCTCTGAAAAAGGCCCTGGGGAAGCTCAAGACGGGCTCCCGCAGTAACCCCGCCTCCGACGACGAGAGCGGGGTTGTGTCGCCCAGGCACAACGGCGCTTCGCCCAGATCTTCCACCGTCTTCCACCGTGCGAGCGGCGAGTTCAAGCGCGACAATCCACTCTCGCCCGCTGACAGCAGGACCAGCGTGGACCACTCCAAGAACGACTCAGCTCGTGGCAGCGGCATCTTCCACCGCCGCACCGACAGCCCGAACCGCAGCAACACCACAGCCTCCAAGACAAGCCTCGGCCACCGCCGCACCGGCTCGCTCGGCGCCCACTCCCATTCACCCATCCGTGCCGTCAAGGAGAAGCTGCACATTGGCGGCGACTCTTCCAGCGATGGCGACATCCCGCTCAACCGCGACGGTGAGCCCATGTCGCGCAACCAGCTGCGAAAGCACGAGAAGCAGGCACAGCAAGAGGAGCGCCGCAAGGAGGTTCTCGAGAAGGAGAAGGAAATCGAGCGGAGGAAGAAGGAGATGGAGGCACAGGCCGACAAGGAGCTAACGCCCTCCCAAAAAGCAAAATACGGTGTCGTTGGTCCCAACACCTACGCCGCCGAGTGGAAGCACGAACCGCGCATGAGCATTATGGATCTATCGGCCAAGGATGTTGGCAAGGAGGTCATCTTTCGTGCTCGTATTCATCACCTAAGGAAAATGAGCTCCAAGTTTGTCTTCTTCGTCTTCCGCCAGCAGCTGGCAACCATTCAGGGCATTCTGGTTGAGCATGCCGACATTTCCAAATATATGCTCTATTGGGCAGAGCACCTTGAGGCAGAGAGCGTCGTGCTCATCAAGGGTGTCCTGCAAGAGCCTCAATCGAAGCAAGGCGAGGTTACTGGTGCCACCATCCACGACGTCGAAGTCGCTGTGCATGAGCTCCATGTACAGGCCGCCGTCACCGAGCACCTGCCTTTCAACGTTTACGAGGCAGAGGTGACACAGGCAGAGGTCGACGAAGAGCTTGCACGTGCTGATAACAAGGATGGACATTCACGCGTGAAAATTGCTGACCGAACTCGTCTTAGCAATCGCGTAATAGATCTGCGCACAACTGCTTCGCAAGGCATATTCCGTATCCAGTCCGGCATCTGTAATCTTTTCCGCTCCCAATTAGATTCAGAAGGCTTCATCGAGATCCATACACCAAAGTTGCAAGGCGGTGCTACTGAATCTGGTGCTAGCGTATTCAAAGTCGAGTACTTTGGCCGCGGTGCGTTTCTTGCCCAGAGCCCTCAATTGGCCAAGCAGATGTGTATCTCAGCCGACTTTGGCAAAGTTTATGAAATCGGCGCCGTCTTTCGGGCAGAGAACAGCAACACCTACCGTCATTTGACCGAGTATACCGGTCTTGATTTAGAAATGGCCATCGACGAGCATTATCACGAAGTACTCCGAGTCCTTGACAGAACATTCAAGCATATCTTCAAGGGCATATATGAGCGGTATCGCCCTGAGATTCAAGTGATCAAACGTCAGTTCCCACACGAAGACCTAGTCTGGCTAGATGAGACCCCCATTATCCCCTTCGCGGAAGGTATTCGAATGTTGAACGAGTCCGGGTGGAGAGACGAGGATGGAAAGCCTTTGGATGAAAATGAGGATATGGGTACACGCGATGAAGTGCAGCTTGGACGTGTCATCAAGCAGAAGTTGGGTACGGACTACTATATCTTGGACAAATTCCCTGTCAACGCTCGACCGTTCTACGCTATGCCAGATCCAAACAACTCGGGGGTTACCAACTCCTTCGATATCTTCCTGCGTGGTCAAGAAATACTAAGCGGCGGTCAACGTATCCATGATGCGGATATGCTCCTCGAAAAGATGCATCGACTAAAGGTTGACCCCCAAACAATGGAAGATTATGTGCAGGGCTTCCAGTGGGGTGCTCCTCCGCACGGTGGCGGCGGCATTGGCCTAGAGCGCATTCTCATGCTTTTACTAAATTTGGGTAACATTCGTCACGCATCCTTATTCCCCCGTGACCCCAAGAGTCTTCCGGAGAAGCCTATCATCAAACAACTACGCCACCCAGAGGCAAGCACCATGCATCCTCCGTGGGAGGGTCAAGATCGAGCTGCTGCAGGCCTCGACTTCCAGTCCATTACGAAGCTCATTGCTAATTACGGAGATGCTACGAATACCTCGTGGTTGGAGCCGCGAACAGAGATCTGGCGAGATGAATATACAGGTGCCGCTGTCGGATTTGTCCCTCAAGATGGGTTCGCCATCACTGTTGGTGATCCTCTTTGTCATCAGTCTCAATATCTAAAGACTATGACTGGCTACCTCAAATACATCAGGAAAGAGCGAAACTTGAAGCCGCTGTGGCTTTTAGTCGGCTCCTCAGCTGAAGAAGTTCTCGCCACCAAGTTCAATTGGAGAACGTTCTCTGTAGTTGCTGAACAGCGGGTTGACCCCGCTCACAATCCCGCCCTCAACGACTCGGATGTGCAGCGCAAGGTGCGACATGCTGAGAAAGAGGGTGTCAAGATCACGGACTTTCCCATTGGTACCCCACCACCAGAGGACATTAAGAAGAAGGTTGACGCACGGGTGCAGGATTGGCTGGCCAACAGAAAGGGTCGTCAGGTTCACCTAACCAACATCCATCCCTGGCAAGACGAAGAGCACCGACAATATCACGTTGCCCAAACTCCAGACGGCACTATCTGTGCTTTTGTCGCCATGGCTCAATTGAGCCCAGATCACGGTTGGCAAGTCAAGTATTCTCTCGACTTTCCCAACGCACCGTCCGGGTCCATTGAGCACGTGGTTCTTCATGCCATGAAGGTTGTTGCCCAAGGCGGCGCCACCACAATCACCTTTGGCGGCGGCGCTAGCAGCAAGTTCACTCCTGGACATAATGTGAAGGGCACACGCGTCAAGGTGTTGAGCCGAGCCTACCACGCCATTGCAACCGAGCTGAAGCTCACTAACAAAACTGAGTTCCGTGAGAAGCTCGGCGCTACGGACGATCCGAGTTATATCTGTTACCCGCCTCACGGGCTGGGCCCGTTGGCGATCAAGGCCATCTTGAATTTCTTTGAAGATGATGACTAAGTTGGAGCGCTAAGTTATGACGGTGCATCGGGTTAGAAATTAGAGTAGTGATGGTTTCTCGAGAGAAGGTCTGCGCGCATGATACCACGAGTAAGGGGGTGGCATGTGATACATGGATTGCCACTCCTCGGCACTTCCTTTTCCTTTTCGTATACAGATCAGGGGACGTCGCTTAGTAGGCTATTTAGTGTAGTAATGCTTGCGGTTGGAGCATGCTTCCAGTGCATAGGTCTTTATGTGGTTCCGCCGTGAGAACACTTGAGCTTTGATTTACTCATCCACTACAAAACTCATCTCACTCTTCGGCCATTAAGTCACGTACCAGCATCACTGCCACCCGCACCGACACTTCATCATCATCGTTATTCGGCTACAGGCTGCTGCGTCAGCCAGGGTTCAGTGATGACAGAGGCCGTCCTCTGAAGCCGAACAGCAAAAAAGTGGACGGTTCCGACTCTGAATAAGCTGCTCCGCTGCCCTCCGGAGGAATTTCGGCGTGGTGCTGGATGCGGGGTCACACGGAGCTCGAGGTCGGCTATCGTGAGCTGGCAACCTCTCTCCTCCCATTGGCTGAGGCCTGCATCTGGGGTCTCCATGACGAGCGGAGGGTGCTGTTGGAGCGTCGGAAGGGCCCAACCTGGAGTGACAGTGAGATAGACAGCGCAAACGCGCCACCGAGCTTGGCCAGGCGTTGTATAAAAGTGGCCATCGTCCTCATGACTACGTCGGCCACTAAACTACTTGGAACCCTGTCTTACGTCTCTTCTTTCTCTTCGTTCCCTAGCACCAAGTAAAACGAAGTCGACGCCCCTGGCAAGCCACCATGTTCCTTTCGGTATTGCTGTCGCCCTACACCCTCCTCCTCATACCAGTGCTGTATTACATCCTGCCCTATCTGCGTAATTGGTCTATCCGCAGCATTCCCGGCCCGTTCGCGGCGAAACTCTCCAATTTGTGGTTGCTGTACCAGTGCCGGCGCGGGAGGCGGTATCTAGAGGTCGACAGGGCGCATAAGAGATACGGGACGCTGGTTCGAATACAGCCGAGCCATGTCAGTGTTGCCGACGCGGATGCCATCCCCATCATCTACGGCCATGGAAATGGGTTTCTGAAGAGGTGAGTGGGTTCCCTGTTTTTGCAAGCATTGGAACGCCCAAAGGGGGTAGAAGTTGACTGTAGCACAGCGAGTACTATGACGCTTTTGTGTCGATTCGACGTGGGTTGTTCAACACCAGGGATCGCAACGAGCACACGCGGAAGAGGAAGACTGTGTCCCATACTTTTTCAGCGAAGTCTGTTGGGCAATTCGAACAGTATATCCATGGGAACCTCAACCAGCTACAGAAACAGTGGGACATCAGGGCCGCAAATGCACAGGGCGAGTATTACGAAATGGATGCTTTGCACTGGTTCAACTATCTTGCCTTCGATGTTATTGGCGACCTTGCGTTTGGGGCTCCGTTTGGGATGCTGGAAAAGGGGAGAGACTTCGCTGAGGTGAGGAAGACACCGGATAGCGAGCCAACGTTCGCGCCGGCTATAGAGGTACTGAACAGAAGAGGTGAGGTATCAGGGTAAGCCCACTTCACATACGTACCTGCATGCATTCATATCGCTGACGTGCTTCAGAACTATCGGATGCCTTCCCCAACTCAAGCCGTACGCCAAATACCTCCCCGACTCCTTCTTCTCAAATGGCATCAAAGCTGTGGAAAATCTAGCCGGAATTGCCATTGCTCGCGTGAACGAGCGTCTCTCCAAGCCCTCAGACCGTGTTGATCTCCTTGCCCGTCTTATGGAAGGCCGTGACGAGACTGGCGCTAAGCTTGGTCGTGAAGAACTCACAGCTGAGGCGCTTACCCAGCTAATTGCGGGCTCGGATACCACATCCAATACATCATGTGCGTTGCTGTACCATTGCCTACGCTACCCAGCCGTGATCGAGAAATTGCAGAGAGAGCTGGATGCGGCGCTCCCTGACATAGATGCGGTCCCACAGTTTTCGCAAGTCAAAGACCTGCCGTACCTAGATGCGGTAATCAAAGAAACCATGCGCATACACAGCACCTCTTCGCTGGGGCTCCCCCGCGTGGTGCCCCCGGGCCCTGGCATCACCATTGCAGGCCACCATTTCCCCCAGGGTACCGTTCTCTCGGTACCCGCCTATACAATCCACCACAGCACCGCAATCTGGGGCTCTGATGCCTCGGAATTCTGTCCTGAGCGCTGGGAAAAGGTGACTGATCAGCAAAAGGCGGCCTTCATTCCGTTCAGTTATGGTCCCAGGGCGTGTGTAGGCAGAAACGTGGCGGAGATGGAGCTGGCACTCATTGTGGGGACAATATTTCGAAGGTACGAGTTTGAACTGAGACAAAGTAAAATGGAGACCAGGGAGGGTTTTTTGAGGAAGCCTTTGGCACTGCAGGTGGGAATGAGGAGGAGGAAGATCTGAAGGGACCGAGGCAAGTATTGATGACTGATGATTCTGCACAAAATTGGAGGTGTGGTGGGAGGGGATAGGGCTGTAGTGTTTAGGGTGGATTGCGGATATGCAATCGAGCATGAGGATAACAGAATTGTTATCTATTGTACCTTTTTACCCTTACAACTCCTTATTATTGAGGGTAGTAACGGGCAACTCTTATGCGCGTTGTTCGTTTTATAATCGAGACAATTTCGCCATATTTCATCTATTTTTGATT
>Ga0247757_10000654_pt1 | contig 27501 bp, 29 predicted proteins | sample UWRJL126311R4_FD_180929 | JGI IMG/M metagenome (GOLD analysis project Ga0247757, IMG submission 180929) | Plant litter microbial communities from Arlington Agricultural Research Station in Wisconsin, United States - UWRJ-L126-311R-4 | ecosystem: Environmental > Terrestrial > Plant litter >...
GTGATGACTAGGATTAATAGCTCACGTGATTATTGCGGCCATTTGGGCGGGTGCCGAAGAAAAGCCGCGTGCGCAAGTCCAAAAGTTCACGACACTGCGCCATCCGCAAACATCTCTAAACTAAAAAATACACCCGCCATGGCTGAAGTACAAACTCCCCCGCCTGTAGAGACGCCTACTTTGGAAGCGTATCTTAACGAACCTGAACCCTCAGCGTCCACAGACCTTGTACCCGCCGCGACTAGCGAACAAGTCATCACTACCACAAATGCGGAGGGCAAACGCGTCAAGAAGATCATCCGCCGCAAGCGGCGTCCCGCTCGCCCTCAGGTCGACCCTGCGACCTTCAAAACGGAAGCGCCCCCACCTACCGGCACCATTTTCAACATCTGGTACAACAAATGGAGCGGTGGTGACCGTGAAGACAAATACTTGAGCCAGACAGCCGCGCAGGGCCGCTGTAACGTTGCCAAAGATAGTGGATACACCAAAGCGGACAAGACGCCTGGGAGCTTTTTCTGCCTCTTCTTTGCACGCGGTATCTGTCCAAAAGGTCAGGATTGTGAATAGTGAGTTTTTGTTTGATTCAAGTTGGGATTTCGACTAACGAATAGATAGCCTGCACAGACTACCTGCCGTCACCGACCTTTATCCCTCCAACGTCGACTGCTTTGGACGCGACAAGTTCTCGGACTACAGAGATGACATGGGCGGTGTGGGATCCTTTCAACGCCAGAATCGCACGTTATACATCGGCCGGATCCACGTCACCGACGATATCGAGGAGATCGTAGCCAGGCATTTCCAAGAGTGGGGCCAGATCGAACGCATTCGTGTGCTCACCGCCCGTGGTGTGGCTTTCGTTACTTACATGAACGAAGCAAACTCACAGTTTGCAAAGGAAGCAATGGCACACCAATCACTGGACAACAACGAGATTTTGAATGTACGATGGGCGACGGTAGACCCGAATCCAGCAGCTCAGAAGCGCGAGGCGAGAAGGATTGAAGAGCAGGCTGCTGAAGCCATCCGCAAGGCGCTACCAGCAGCATATGTGGCAGAGCTTGAGGGCAGGGATGGTGGCGAAGCGAAGAAACGAAGAAAAGTCGAGGGCAGCTTTGGCCTGCAAGGATACGAAGCACCAGACGATGTGTGGTATGCCAAAGAGAAGGCAGAATGGGAGCAGACTAAGCAGCTCGGTGCACCCGATGAGCGATTGATGATTGGAGGCACTTCAGAGGATTCTGAACCTAGCTTAGCTCGTGCTCCGCAGGAGCAGGAAGCACCTCCGCCTCAAAATAATGGAATCTTGTCCAGTTCTACCCTTGCTGCATTGAAAGGCTTCACGGCAAATTCGACAACGAAGTCTGCGCCCACCGCGGGACCGCTGGTTGGATATGGGAGCGATGATGATAGCGACTAAGCGCATTTACTGCGATGAACCCTCCTGTAATATTATATTGGTATTTTTGAAGCTACAAGGCTGGAGTCCGAACTTTCATGGGCGATATATCATTAGCTAGGACCCTGTAAATGATACCCTCTTCCTGTTTAAAGTTTCCCACAGGATTGCAATCTGAAACTCGTTCAGTTGTGTCCTTGATAGTGAATTGAGATGAGCTAAGAATCACAAGGAATGAGTACATCGACTACAAAGCAGAAAAAAAAATCTGCAACTCTAAACGCCGCACACTAGTGTATCGTCCCGAACCACTATACTATCCCTAGCGATACGAGAACTCCGCTTTCTCCAGATTCAAACCCATTCTTTGTGCCCCCATCAATCTACCACCACTTCATACATCTCTGAGCTGGACTCTCCCTCTTCAACAGCCGCACCAAGCTCGTCAGGCTCATCAGACTGATCTTCCTTAACCTCCTCTGCACTGCGAAACAGCTTCCTGGCAGCTCTAAATTCGCCCTCTTTGCCACCCCCGCAACCAAATGCACAAGCCCTCCTTCCGCACGGCCTCCAAAACCGATACTCAGCGACCTGGCCCTCGGAAAGTGGTTTCACGCCCAGCAGTCCACTGTCAACGCCGCGGCTCGACGTGTACCAGAGCACGGTACCGTTCGACGTCAAAGGAGACGCTAGGTTCGACTCGAAGCCGTTGGCGATGGGGATAGTAGGAGGAGAGGGGGTAGATGGCGGAGCTGAATCAGGAGTAGTGGACAAATATGAGCAAGAAAGAGAAGGTGGGGATATGCTGTTAGATAGGCAAGGCTGGTGGGATAAGGAACGAAGGGCCTGCTTGTCGACTAGATTTTTGAGCATGGCTGCACGAGGAGACATAGGGCTTGTTAGGCTCTGAAAAGGCCCAGAGACTGGTGAAAGAGGGGGACTGAGTGCGTCCAAGCCACTAATCTTAGCTTCAGGCACGAAGGCCATGCCTTCCCAAGCCAGTTTCCCTTTGACTTGCTCTGTATCTTTGGTGGGGGGCGAACATAATCCCATAGTTGCGGCGTAGTAGTCGTAGCCGTGGGATATGCAGCGCTGAGAAGGACCACACATTTCAGAACCATCAATGCTCATTGCGCTTGTACTGCATACAGCAGGGCTAATAGGTCGAGGGGTGACAAACCCGCTCCCAATTTCTGACATAGGTGATGGGAAAACCTGTTTTGCATCAATGGTAGGCGAAAGCGGGGTAGGATAACCAGGATACCGGCGGCCTACATCGGTCAACATAGACAGCTTGGTCTGTTGAAATTGTCTGGAGGCTGTTGCCAAACTTGGCAATACGGGATGCATGCCGATCATAGCGAGGATAGGAGCCATGTCAGGTTTGCTAGGCTGAGGTATTGAGTAATTGAAACCAGCTGCCAGGCCGTCCATGGATGATACAAGAGATGAATAGCGAGTTTTACGCATGTCGATAGGACTGTGGGGGGCTGGTGGTCCGATATTGAAAGGCGAGCAGCTATCGAAGGTAGTTGTTACATTTCCATTTTGGCATAGTCCATTTGAAGCGCCTTCTCCAGTAATGCGATGGAGTGTCTGTGCAACGACTGGACTGATGGTTCCCGAGCGAGCAAAGCGAGCATCGTCGACAATCCACAGCCCACCGTACTGCTGCCAAGGGAAGTTGCGCAGAAAATGGTCTTCTGGGTAGACATCGAACCCCAGGGTGCGGGACCGGAAGAAGACGTATAGGTAACGAAGATCTGGGAACTGGCGGAGCACCTGTTCACAAAACAACTTAGTATAAACAAAATTTTAAGCGAAGTAAAGAGACGTTAGAATGACGCCGTGAAGTGCTTTGATAGGGTATATTTCACAAATATATCCGCCCAGGTGAACTCGAACGCTGGGTATCTACGCTGGGGCCAATATGTTATGGTGATAGGGGGAGGATTTTTCATACATCCCAAGCGGGAAACAGAGGTGGATGTGCAGTGAGCCTGCAATTTAGGTCAATTCAATATCGCCCAATCTTGTAGCAGATGAACTCACATGAGTATTTCAAAGGCAGCATGTTTTCTCAACTGTTTTGCTGTCCTGCGATAAGCGTACAGTACCTCTGGTCGTGCTGTCTTGATATCCTTTCGTCCGATAAGTTTGTGCATAGCCGGACTGGTGTTGTACATAGGGTCGAATACTATTAGATTACAAATGCCATCACGGCGGCGCTCGAAGCCAACGATTGTCAGAGAATGGCCAGGCTGCTGAAGGTAGATGGGTGGCAGCAGGGTCTTGTAGACATTGGAGCCATCGTTAACGGCGGCTTGCGCAAAATACCTTTCAACGGCGGCAAGAAGGCCTTCATGGGCCTCAGCGGAGCCATCTGGTGCGTCTCCAAAAGCCTGAACACCACAATCAATCTCAGAGCTGAGGAAAAGAGCCTGCGCCTGTTTCTACTTTAGTGAAAACTTTCACGATTATTCCTGCAGTCATACCTCTGGAGTACCAATGTATTTCCTCGTGTCTCGGATGCCGCCCGTTTGCTGACGCCCAATGTCATTTAGACCCTTATCCCATGCTCTCTCGATAAGGTCTTGAAGTTTCAATATGCCTGGTGTTCTTCCTGGAAACTCCTCGTGACCCTGGGCTTTGGCACCTTGGATGTATGAAACGAGCATCTGAATGTTTCGGTAGCCACAAAAGCCACCTTCTTTGGGTGTTTTGCCAATATGAAGAGTGGATGGGTGACAGTAATAGGCTTCCTTGACAGAGCGATCTAGCGCGGATAGCTGGGCAAGAATAGGAATGATTCCAGGTGTCTCGTTTTGGACATGCTCATGCTTGATAAGACGGCCATCACGACCAATCCTGTTTACAACAGTAATCTTGGGCCCAGCAGCAAGCTGGTCGTGTAGCCATCTGGGCATACGATCTTCCCAAGCATGAGGCCCGAGCTCAGCTCGCTGCGGGATATTATCAGCATGTGTAGTAAGTAAGAGAGGGATGCGACCTTACACCAAGGCGACAACTGTTAGAAGGAGGTTTGATCTTTCTATCGGCCCATGCAAAAGGATTGAAGGTTTGAATACTGCGTGACAGAGTACTCTTCTCACTGCTGGTGGTATCGCTTCTACCGCGCTGGGGCTTCTTCAATCTGTGCATAGCGTCATCGGGTCGCCTGAGAGCCTCCGGCAATTCGGTGTTGAAATTCTGCTCTAGGGATGAAGGTTTAGGTCTTCCTATATGATGAGTGGGCTTTGCAGCACGCAGCATATTTGCAGATTCTTTCGAATGATACTTCCCGGTAGTCTCGTCAAATGATAATGTTTCTGCAGCGTGGTAGTCGAGATGATCGTTGAACTCGGTGAGAGGTACGAGTTCACCGCAGTCGCCTTCTGTACAAAGCACGGTGTCTTCTCTTTCATCAAGGTCGGTACTGCCCGACGTTTCCGTTTTGGAAGGTCTTGGGGGTAAGGGCGGGGGTAGCGGTTCGGCATCGTCGTTAATTCGAAAGGGCGAGTCCGTGGTATGAACCTGCTCAAAGTGCAGCTGTAGGACATAATCATCAGAAGGAAGCACGGTAAAGTCGCAGAGCGGACATTCTAGCAATGCCGTGGAATCCAAGCTGTCCATGGCTTTGGTAGTGCGATAAGCAGCCTGGGATGCGTCGCCGATGGAACTTAAATAGGGACCGGGACGAAGACAAGTATTATGGATGGAATGCCGGCAATGGGTTGTTTGAATGCAAACGTTGACTTGGAAGTATAGTTCAGTCATGGGCTTCGGGAGAAGTGTGTCATGGTACGGCATACCGCAAGCCTGCTGATCTGTTGAGTTGACGCAACAAGTCATATATCTGTGTCGCTAGCTCAAGGCTCTTAGAGGCTCTATATATCAGCTTAAATACGGCATGTTAACAAACACGATGTGACAGAACCAGAAGTCGTGTGAAAGTTGCTGTGCAAAGATATCGTGTGAATAGGAAGGCGCTGAAGCAGCTGAATACGGCAATCGCGCTGAGTGGCTTCGCCAAGCGTTTGCCTATTCCAAGCCTCACCGCCCAGTGGTCCACATTAACATTTTCTGCATAAATACTTGGTCAGCTCTAAGTGATGCTTTGGGATAGTCTAGACTGCATGCCATATTGCATAACTTCGGGTCCGGCCTCTACATTCACGATCATTAAAACTGCCCGTTCTCCGACCAACTATGCACAAGAATCTGTCACAGGCGCAACAGCACTCCCGAAGCGAAATAATCCCCACTTCCCATCGTCCACCTTCATCCTCATTGCTCTGAAAATTGAATTCCAGGTATCTTGTATCTCATATCCGAATCGCTTCAAAAACGTCTGATCACAAAGATTCCGCATTACATACCCAACATGATGAATCTCGCATGCTCTCTGGCAACAAAGCGCCTGCCGCAAGCCCCATCCGATAGAAAAGGGCGGCGACATACCAAAAAAGGGCAGAAAAAGACCTACAACTACAGGTATTCGTCATCACATGTCTAGTGTTTTTTAGAGCGCCAGAATAAGGAAAAATAGGAGCCTCTTATGCAGCCACTTCCTCCTCGATCATAGGCTGTCCGTTGATGATATCACCGTTTGCGTTTTCAAACTCCATCTTCTCCTGCTGAGCAATGGCTTGCTGAGATACTATCTCGGCGAGGCGCTTCAGACGCGGTGTTTGTAGCCCTATTAAACATTAGCTCAGCTGGGAGTAAGGTCACAGTGGTGGCTTACAGGAGGGGGTATATGTTTCTAAAGCCGTAATGACCCTAGGCTCTGCAATTTCGTAAGGACCAGAGTCTTCCATGTCAACTGCTGTCAACAGCAGGACATCACTCTTCTCGGTTACCCTAGAGGCAACGGCCTTCATGATCTCACCATTGATTGGCTGCTCGTAATCGGCGACTAGATACTGGTTGAGCAACTTCTGGATCTGGTTAGGTGACAGCATCCAGCAAATGTCTTGAATGATCTCGATATCGTTCAGGGTTGCCTTCTTCAGTTGAAGCAGCTTAGTGGCCTGCATTAAATGTTCAAGCTGCAGAGTACCCTCCGGCATGTCGTGCGATTTGCACCATTCCTCGATACGAGTGATGTTGTAGTTGATCTGGAGGCCACGCTTCCATGAAAGAAAGTTTCTCCTCATGAGGAGGTCGTTGAACGCCGTAACACCAACCAGTCTCAGCAACTCAGTTACTGTCTGTGTAATAATCGAGTCCTCCAGATAGTAGGCTTTCATAGCCTTGTAAACATTGTTCAGCAGGCTGAGTAGATTGTCCATGCTGTACGCGGGCGAAGAGTTGCTCTGGAGCAATTTACCAAGGAACCGATTGCTCTCATTGGTGACGAATCCAGGAAGCGACTGGGATTCAATAATTGCAGGGATAATCATCTTGTGCAATTTCTTCTTGAGCACCTTCATCCAAGTGTGATAGATATTAAACTCGAGGCTCTCCAAGTCGTGTTTAACAATCTCTAATAGGCGATCATACTCGTAGTTGTCGGTCTTTTGCTGCTCATACCAATCTTCGGCAAGGAAGACAAAGGAGAGCATCTCATGTACATTGGACAACCAGAAGGCGCCGGGATTGATCGCCTCGTCGCCATCATGCTGCATAACCTCCTGCTGGATAGATTGCATGACGTTAGCAAGGAAGCGCTCAGACTCCTTGACAAAGCCATTGTTCCACATCTCCGAAGTGACTAAATTGATGAGGTAAGCGGGGAAGAGGACTTCCTTGTCGGTGGGAGGAGGGGTGGTGGTTGGCGAGGGAATCTTGAGGTTCTTGATCAATCCTAGTGTCACCTCATCGTTCAGGTTGTCTTCATCAGCAAGAATGTTCTCAAGCTCCAGTTCAACATTGTCCAAGTTGGGGTTGAAAGTCGACCCAGAGAGATTCTGGCGATGGATAGTAGAGCCAATTGCCATGGAGACTGGGCGAGGGCTGTAGGTCTGGCTGAAGCGGTCTAGATCGCGAGTGTCTGGTCCAGCACTCCGTCTCTTCGGCTTCTTGGAGGACACCAGGTTGATGAGACTTGCTCCCATAGGGGTATGGCCATTTGTTATCTCGCCATTGATTGGTCCAGATCGCTTCATAATCTCCACCTGCTCTTGAAGGTCGGCCAGTTGTTGTCGTAGTGTAAGCTTCTCTGATTCGGTAACGTTGCTTCTCCTCTTGGCAGTCTCAAGATCGTCCGTCGTCTGTTTGAGCGAAGCGCGAAGCTGTTTCTCTTCCTCCTGAAGGTGACGCATTTTGGCAGTGCTTTCGTCATAGTTGGCTTGTAGCTTCTTGAACTCTTCTTCTATCGCGCTCAACTTCGCGGCGGTGATACCAGCTTGGTTGGCTTCGGCTTGGAGTTCCTTTTGTCGGTTCTCTAGGGCACGACTCCGCTCCTTGTACGACTTGATCTGACCCTCGTAATTCTCGACCTGTGACTTGAGAGCCTTATTCTGCTCCTTCATCGAACCCAGAGTCTGGGTAAGCTCGACAACCTTGTTTTCCAGCTTGTAAGAGATATTCTTGAGATCGCGGGCTTCGGCACGGAGCGTCTTATATTCCCGGCGAGCCTTCCCTCCTCTCCACAGGCTCTGGATGATAACAATCTTCTTTCTGTATTGCCTCCAAGCTCTAAGCTGTCGCTGGGATCGCCAGGTTCGCTGAATGATACGAGCAGCATCTCCAAGGCGCTTGTCAAGAATATTCTTACGGCATAAGTATCCCTGAGCAGCAGCCTGGAATAAGATAACCGAATTCCTGACCAGGTGATACCGTTTCCGATCCTTGGAGCCGCGCCACACTCTCTGTATGGTAGTCGCAGCCTTGACTTGCCGGGCTTCCTCGGTGCGTTCTCGAGTCATGTATCCTCTTGCTAAGGACTGTATGGCGACAATAGCATCACGGGTCTCCAGGTATACACGACGGTAGTACTTAGCCCGAAGGTTCTTCTGGATCATGATGGCCGCCTCGTTGAGCCTAGCCGATCGCAGGTTTTCAAGGAATGCAAGCATACCAGCTCGGAAGAAAATCTTAGTGAGACCCATCTGGTACTTGTCAGTTCCATCATTGTTGCCCTGTCCTAAGGCCTTATTGAGAATGGCCTTGGCCATATCCCGGATCTCTGGTGTCCACGACGAAGACGGCACCAACATGTAATATCGAAGCGCGAACTCCTCATATGTCCATCTTGTAGGGTAACCGGCACAACTGATGCGAACCGTTTCAAGAACACCACAAGCGCGAAGCTGGTTAAGAACCATAGGCCCTTCGAACTTCCAAGCTTCCTTAGCCTCGTTTGGCTTGATACAACGGATATAGTGGACATCGGTTGAGTTTATAGTGTTCATGAGCTCAATTAGAGAAGACTTGAAAATACCACCAAGAGTCGGTTTTCGGTTGACAGCTATCCTTCTGCCAGGGGCAGCGGGTTTAGATGATGCGGTCGCAGCATTTTCCTTGTCACGTATCATAGCAGCGGTATTCAGAACTTGGATCAGGAACTTGTTGCTAGATGCCTTAAGCACTTCCATATGCTCGTCAGGCACGGTGTCTCGGTTCTTCTCGATGAAACCTTCAGACTCGTATGTGACAGGAACAGCATAATGCTTAACGGTGAAAGCCGACTTGCCGAACCGAGGCTTCTGGTAGAATTCGTGCTTGTTATCACCGTAGAAGTTGTGGTGCAGCTTCGTAACGAATTGGTCATCCGAACCCATGGGGAGGCGCGATTCTTCATCCAGCAGAGCAAGCACGCCAAGCTTGCCCTCGATAAGATCAATACATTTTTGGTTATCAGCAAAATCAATGAAGGTCCAGTCGATCTGTTCCCTGAGATATTCTTCTTGTTCCAGTTTGAAAACGTGCTGATTGAACTCCTGTTGTAGCTTCTCATTGGCATAGTTGATGCAGAACTGTTCAAAGGAATTTTTGGCAAAGTGCTCAAATCCATAGATATCAAGCACGCCAATGAAAGAGTGCGCATGTGAAATGACCTCCTCCGTGGCTAAACTTTCATTGATGCGCTCTACGAGCCAATCGAAAAGACTTGAATAGATGAATTTGGCCACGGAATCTCGCACAACGAGGGCGGCTTGCTTGGTTAAATTCGATACAATCTTCTCGCCTCTTGTGATGAGTTGCTTCTTAACAATCCATTTGGCAAAATTGGCAGCATTGATACCAAGAAGTCCGCAAGCTTTGACCAGAGCAGGTTCGGCCGGATCGAGAGCTGAGTCTGTACGTGTCGCTGTGATATTGATGTCTCCAATATGTAGGAGTGCAGCTAAGAGGCGAAAGATGTGCGACTGTGTGTCAGGTGGTACACCAATCGTCGTAAGCGATTTTCTTGTAGCATCAAACTCTGCCTTATCGTCTACGCCATCAATCGTTGGAGAGCTGCCTTGATTAAGGTAGCTGAATTCTTCAACGGGTTTTAACGATAGCTCTTGTCGCTCCTGATCAGTGGCTCCCTTTATCAACTGGTAAAAAATGTGGTAGTTTCTCTCCTTCAGAGGCTGAAACACCAATCTAGATCGCTCCAGCAAATATGTTCTAATCTTGGCACCGATGATGTCTGTCTGCTTATTGAACATGATCTCAATGTATTTACCAAAACGAGAGGAGTTGTCATTTCGAGTCGTTTTCGCGTTACCAAAGGCTTCCATAATGGGATTGGTAGCCAGGATCTGCTCTTCCGTCTCGCTCATGGAATCGGATTTACCCCTACGCTTGCCTGGGTTGTCAGGGGACTCTCGCGTCGCGAAATATCGCATGATGTACTTGGCGCTGACAGTTTTACCTGCACCAGACTCGCCAGAGACAACAATGGTTTGGTTCTTCTCATCTCGCAACATGTCTCTGTTATAGTGTCAGTACCAACCCATGAGTAGTCCATGTGTCCGCTTCATTACGAAGAGGGGGACAGCTGGGCAGAGGCTTACGCGAAAGCTTCTTCGGCAATGGCGAACAGATGCGGCGCGCCATAAGATCTCTGTTTACCGGCATAAACCTGTACCATGCCAGGCACGTATAGCGAGTCCACCCGTGCGAAGGGGTTCGTCGCTATCAGCACGATACCTGAGTACGTATATATTTCCTTCTGTGCATACCGCAGCTTGATAGCCTGGAGCACTGTTTACGGTCAGCACGGGAAGTCTGGAGCTGCAGCCGCTTCCAACGTACCAGCCGGCTCGTTGAGATGTGAGAGGTTCGTCAGATCGTCGCTGGCCTCGAGCATGGCCGGGTTCATCAAAGGGGGTAGGTTCGGGTCGTTGCCGTCCTGAATAGCGGCCAGGGTTGTGTTGACCGTCTTGGTCTGCGGTCATGCATCGTCAGCTTCCTGGGAAATGTTGAAGACACAAAGGGGCGCGTACCTCGCCATTCTCGAGGGTAAAGACGAGCGAAACTTTGTCGCCGGACACCTGTTTGTCTGTGACCTCAGAGGCCACCCAGCCCTCGGCAGTATCGGGCTGCCAGGCACGGGTGCCGACGTCGTAGATGTGCGCCATGGTGGGCGGGTGTGGGTGTGCAAGTGCTGGTGCTCGTCCTCGTGCTCGTGCTCGTGTTTGTCCTCGGTCGTCGTCCTCGGTCGGCGCGGTGCGGGCTGCAGGGTCCAAGCCTCCCTCCTTACAGTGGGTGTCTCTGCTGGCTCACGTCAATGCTGCGGCGGGCGGGCGGAGCGTGTTCTGCAAGCAGTGGTCGCTGCGTCACAGAGCTCGATGCATGCCTTCAACAGCACAGTAGGCGGTTGGTCAAGCGGGCAGGCCAGCGAGCAGGCGGTGGGTATGGTTGCTGTGCTGGAACGCGGGCGACGTTCGATTGACTTGGACTTTCTCGCGCTAACTTTCCGCCGCTAACTTCACCGCCAACAGCTCTGAGCCCGCTTGCAGCCCGCTTGCAGCGCAGGGGGGGACTCGCCAGTGCTCGCCCACCACCAGGTCCGCAGCCAACCACCATCGGCCATGCGGCCCACCGCGCACGAGCTGAAGCGCTGCCGCGCCGTCTCACCAGCATGCACAGCGACTTTGCGACCGCCAGCCCGCGCCCCGGCCTTTCCTCCACGCCCGCCTCACCCGAATGACTTGCCTGCAATTAGGGGCCTCTCTAAAACCAAAATACCCCCTTCAGGGTAGGATAGGGTCTGGCATACGTCGCGTGCTTCAACCCGCAGCTCATCTCCCAAAAATGAGACCTCCTATTTGTGCCGTCCCATGCGTGCTTCTGAAACGGTGACGCATCTACACACACCGGCACCGTCACATACATACATACGGGATTCAACGTCTTAGAACACACAAATATGGATTCATGCAGCCGAAGGATTCTAGGGTCCAAGGACCAGCAATGTGCCATGCCTCCCCGCATTTTCTCTATTCCAATACCGCAACGCACGCGCCGTTCCTAGCAAAATCAAGACGATCGTGAACGCCATGTTGAATGCACACCACATCTAAGGTTCATTGTTACCCTCCACCCTGCATCTGCCCAGCAATTCCTCCTAGTAGAGCATCCTAGTAGAGCATCCTAGTTCGAATGCGCGAGGAAAGCTCCTCGAGGCTCTGGAACAGGTTCCTGATCTCCTCTTCCTTGACGTCGCTCACATCAGCCATTAGGTACGCAACGTCTCCCCTTGAGTCCGAGCTCTGCTTGTCAATATTGTGGTTATGTAATACGTTGTTCACCTGTCGCAGAACTCCAGGCACGTTCTTGTGAATGTAGACCACGCGGACGCAGTTTGGCTCTTCGAGCGTAAGGTGCCGCAGGAAGACCTCAGGCATGTTGACAGCCCCCAACGTAGAGCCATCGTTGACGTACTTTACGAGCGCATTGCTGACCTCCACACCAATGGCGCTTTGTGCTTCTTCAGTGCTACCACCAATGTGGGGTGTAAGAATAAGATTCTTCAAGCCCTGTAGGTCTTTGATCCAGCTGTTGAGCTCGTTGTTGAAGTAGTCGCCGTTGCCAGCGGGCTCATTAGGAAATACATCAATCGCGGCACCAGCGATCTTGCCACTGCGCATAGCTTCCACGAGAGCGGGTATATCCACGACCTTTCCGCGCGCATTGTTGATGAGGTATGAGCCATTCTTCATCTTTTCGAACTGCGGCTTGCCAATCAGGTTCTTCGTGTCTGCCGTCTCAGGCACATGGAGTGTGACAAAGTCTGACTGATCCAACAGGTCATCCAGGGAGGATACCTGTTTTGCAGTTCCCAAACCCATGAGATTCACAACATCATAATAGATGACCTCCATGCCCATAGCCTCCGCTAATACTGAAAGCTGGCTGCCAATATGGCCATATCCCACTATGCCCAGCGTCTTGCCGCGAATCTCCCAGCAGCCTTTGCTCACCTTGTTCCATGTCCCGTGGTGCAGCTCCATCGAGCGGTCGGTAAGTTGGCGCGCGAGCGCAATGATCTCAGAGATGACGAGTTCGGCAACTGAGCGCGAATTGGAGAACGGCGAGTTGAACACGGCAATACCCTGCTGTGCAGCATATTGCAAGTCAACCTGGTTCGTGCCGATACAGAAGCAGCCGATGACGATGAGGTTGCGCGCCTCTTTAAGTACTCTTTCTGTGAGCTTCGTCTTTGAACGGATGCCAATGACCTGCACATCTCGAATCTTCTCGATCAACTGATCTTCCGGCAAGCTGCTCTTAAGCGCTTCCACCTGGTAGCCCTGCTCCTTGAGTATGTTGACGCCAGCTTGATTGACGTTCTCCAGCAGGAGCACCTTCACATCCTTAGTATCAAAGGGCTTTAGCTGTTTTGCGGTCGCGGCAGCGGAGTAGCCCGGTGTGCTGGCGAGACGGCCGTCCTTGAAGCTGGCATGGGGACTGCATGTCAAGTTGGTAAGCGCTGTGTCTCAGTAGTTCGTATATTGTAGGGCCACTTACGGTTGGCGGAAGCTGGTAGGCGGACTGTGGAAAGTCAGGCTCGGGCTGGTGCTCAGATTGAGGCTGTTAGACACGTGTCTTGAGGTGTTGCTCATACTTCCGGGGACCGGGATTTCTTTAGTGGGATTTGAGCTGCTCGGAGCACTCATGGTGACGGATCAAGAGCGCGGTAGTCGGTCGGAGGAGTCTGCGCTACAGTCGTGGAAAAAATGTCCTATACGGGGAATCGGATCTCAACACGCTTATGGTCCTACAAGCTCACTGGAGTTACCAAAATAAGAGGTAGCAGTAAAAACAGAGCCAATCGCAAGGCTGGGGATGGTTCGTAGACGAAAAATGCAACTAGGTGGCGGCGGCGACACGTCTGTTTTCGTGTACAATGTTACAAGTAGGAGCACGTCAGAACAGTACAGACAGAAAAAGCGAGTTTCTATGCGACGCTCCGGTTCTCGGGGTGAGTCAACCACCCTTAGAAAATTATGACCCGAACGGCGTGATGTAATTTCCCCCGCCTGGCGCTTTCCCACTTTCCCCACCATGTGGCGAAAGCATAGCCACATACGCCACACTTTTTCTCGGAGTCGGCCGTTTTCGGAGGAGAATCGTTTGCAGCAACGTAAAACCCCGACCAGACGGACACTGCAGATCGGAGGTTCGTAAAGGATTAAACGAGCTATTATTAGCGATCGGATCTCATGCACGCTGATACTTGGTTCGGATGCAGAAACCAGGGACGAACGCCCTTTAGTGGGCCCAATCACGCCAAAACCCTCCGAGCATGTGAGATTGCGAGTGATCGCACCGATGATTGTTGCTACACCTTGGGAACACACAACCCATTGCATCATTGTGTCTACTGATTCATTCCTAGCTACACTGCGTATTCGCGTGAGCTGGCTTTCAAGCCATGATTCCATTCAAGCCTGACATGGGAAAATACATCGCCGTGGTCCACTCCAATAGGCAAACTTTTAACGCAGCATCAGACGTAGCCTCATAGCTTTTCGGTGTTTGAAGTGGGCCATTGGTACCCTGCACTGATATCAGCATTAAGTCTAAACACAACAAGGACAGGAATCGGGACCTACCTGCAGCATCACTGAACTTATATCCATACGATGACGTAAAATCATCCAGCACAGCAGGGCCACGGGAGCCTAAGAAAGTTAGTGTTTGTTTAAGTTGAGAGGTTCTGCAAATATTTTTACCATAAGGATACTCCATTGGAATAATCTCCTTGTTATCGTCTAGATAGTGAAGGAGAGGGGTAAAGATCCTCCAGCTAGCATCAAGCTCATCGTCACGGACGAAGTTGGAGTGATCACCCTTCAAAGCATCCAAAATGAGAGACTCATAAGCCTCAGGGATCTTGAGGTCTGAGAACCTCCTTCGGTAGGTAAGGTCGAGCTCTGTGACTACGGTCTGCATGCTAAGTCCGGGAAGCTTTGAGTTCATCTTAATGTAAACACTCTCATTAGGCTGGACACGGATGACGAGTTCGTTCCGTGGAATGTCTTTGAAGATTCCTGAGGTAACATCCTTGAACTGGATGCGGACCTCAGTCTTCTGTTCGTTGAGGGCCTTTCCTGCCTTGAGGATAAATGGGACACCATCCCATCTCTCGTTTTTGATATAGGCGACCATGGAGGCGAAAGTAGGGCACCTCGAGTCCTTGGGCACAGTATCGTCCTCTTTGTAGCCCGGCTTCGTGCCATCGAGCGACTTGCCATATTGGCCAATGATGACATTCTTTGGCTCAATGGCGGGCATACCACGGAGGACACGCACTTTCTCATCACGAATGTCCTCAGCTGAGAAGGAGATGGGGCGTTCCATCGTCAGAAGTGTCAACACCTGCAGCAAGTCTTTTATGGAAATCAGTTCCAGCGCTTTCAGGGCTGTAGTAACACTCACGGTTCTGCATAACATCACGGATGATTCCGAACTCATCGAAGTAGCCGCCCCTGCCTTCGGTGCCGAATGGTTCTTTGAATGAAATCTAACTGTGATTAGATGTGTTCTTGCGGCAGCCATTCCCCAACCTACCTGGACGTTGTCAATGTGATTCCTGTTCCAGGTTGCCCCAAAAAACTCATTGCCAAATCTAAGAATGAGAATGTTCTTGACCATCTCCTTGCCCAAGTAATGGTCAATTCGGAAGATCTCATCCTCGGTCCAGTCGGGAGCGAGCGCTCTCTGAAGCTCTCGAGAACTTCCCAGGTCCTTACCGAATGGCTTTTCAACCTGCAGAGTGGTCAACGGAGGGATTCAGCATAGGCATGCTCATTAGCTTACAATAACACGAGCAATACCGTTGTCGGGGTAGCAAATACGTTTGAGGTGCTGAGACACAGGAATGAAGACGCTAGGTGGGAGGGCCATGTAGAACACCCTGTTCGTCTCCTTGCGACCCTTTTCGAGCTCCTCGATATGTTTTCGAAGGTTGATAAAAGATTCATCTTGGTCATACTGGCCAGATAGATATGTGCAGAAGCTGCAGAACTCATCCAGCTGCTTCTCCAAATCCTTTGTGGGTGTCTTGATATAAGATTTTACCCGGCGGATGTACTCTTCGTGGTCCATCTTTGTCCGGGCATATCCAACTATCTTGACATTTTTGGGGAGGAAGTTGTTTCGGTGCTGTGCGAGGGTTAGTCTAAGGCGTGATGGTCGCTAGGTGTGGTTGCCACTCACGAGGCCGAAGAGAGCGGGGAACTGGAGGAGTCAGCATACATGGTCAAAATACTACAGGTGGGGGTACTCACCGTCTTCTTCTTCGCTAGATCACCAGAGGCACCCAAGACAACGATGACAGTGTTGTCCTTGAGCTCGATAGTCCTGTGCATGCATGCTTATCAGCTTCACTTCTCCGGTGGTTCCGCAATTGCTGGAGCTCGAGCAGTGGAGGGGCATAGGCGAGTACGCAGTGCGTGCCCGCTCCAGCCATAACGGCGCGATATAGGCAGATATTTCAGAAGAAGGTGGCTGCAGCGTAGCTATGCAGCATAGAAGAGTGGAAATACACGTACCCAGCATTGGGCTCGACATCTGGCTGGATAACTGTGTTGGACATTGTACTGGTGGCGTTCCGGAAGCGAGGGGCCTGAAGAGGGGTCGGGCAGCCAATTCTAAAGACTCAGCAAGCTGGATTAAGAGCTATTTGCAGGTGAGGGTGAGAGAAGAAGACGAAGGCAGTGCGGAGGAAGTGCGCTGGAGAAGCTTTCTGCGTGGTGGGGTGGAGCGGACCTCCCTAAGCGTTGTATTGACGTATCCAACGCGCTAGAAGCTAGGTGCGGTGCTCCGGGCCTTCGCAGGGTATTCGGGGAAGATTTTCGCGATAAAGACAGCAGATAGGCCAAACAAGGGCTTTAAAGTACTCGATCATTCGTGGTCATCAAGCATCACTAAGCCGATGCGCTTCTTGCAAAGCATCTCCGGCGCCAACCAGGCCCCATGATCTCGGCCAGCCGAGTTGCGACAACCGACAGTTGCGGACGACCCCACCATCTCCCACTGCCTCTAAGGGCCGAGCCTGCAAGCGCCCCGTCCTCCTGCCGTTCCTGTCTCACGCACGACGTGAGGTTGCCATGAACTGGTCGCTCCCTGCAAGATTTATTCCTAAGTCGTCGGCCACGTCTCAGACCCGTCGCAGTTCCCAAGCAGCTCCTCTTGTGTCTGCTTGTCTGCCCCGCAGTACCGCAATGCCCTAGCCACCTCCGATCTCCGGCATCCTCGTCGTGCCTGCGACCAGGACAGCCCAGAGCACATGTATCTGCGGGAAGATGGCTATGAAGACGCTGGGCATCTGCCGTGCCGGCCTTGCGTTTACCATCTATCTCTGAAGATAGTTGAGCCTCCATCCTGCGTGAAATAGGGCAAACTTGTGGCCATTGGGCCTAGCCATCCCCTCTCAGCCGGTGCGGTCCCTCTCGGAACCCGACATCTAGGACTGCTATAGAGAGCGACAAGAATTCAATTCGAATTGCAGCCTATATGTACCTGAAAGTCGCGTATCTTGTAGCAAGTACTTATGGTAGATCTGATGAGTGTTGCTGAGGGGCTTCTCCAGCGGCCCCGCCCGGCGCTCTGCTACTAACTACTGCATGTGCGATGATTCATCTTTGGGCATTGGAGGATAAATTGCCCGAAGCAAATCTCCGCAACCAACAGGAAGGATACGGCGTAGACATACAGAGGCTTCCACCCAGAGCCAGGCGCCCGCAGGAAACACGGAGGTGCGGCCGACTAGAAAAGTAGTGACTTTCAAGCTTCAGCGGGCTTTTGTCATCGGATTTGTGAGCAATCTGAGCACCGTTTTACAAACAAGTTGATCAGCAGATACTCGCCGGGATACAGGCCGAGAATAACCTTCGATTAGCTACAATTTTACTAGCCTTTGCACTTTCTTCAAACGCTGAGGAACAACACCTTACCCCTTCACTATGATCATCACGAATCATGTGCTTGGATCGTCCCGAAGATCATCAATGTTCAAGGACATCACAGTCCCTTTCCATCCAGTCGACTATAAGACCAGAAGTAAGGGAAGCTGTGCGTTCGTTCGTGCGGTTGTGCCTCGATCGATTGTTGCTAGGCCGCAGGTCTCTATTTGCTAATCGGGTCACGCACACTAGTGGAATGGTTGCTACCGAAGGAACATATTTGTTCTCTTCAGAACACTATGAAATATAGTTCGCGCTCACGATAACTATGAACCGTTGAAACTGCCCAACATCGGTTAATGTGTACTTGTGAAGACATGATGTAGACATGCGAAGGACAGGTTATACACAGCAGAAATGCATGAGATATCCAGTCTCATACACTGTAGCACTCGCCTCGCAAAGGATCGACAATGCCATGATGGCGCCCATGTTTGTCTAGTTGCACTTAGCGAGGAATGAAGTAGCGGAGATACAGACGTGCTCGATTGGACGCGAGGCTGGTTGTGCCAAGACTCGCTTAGCAGCGCACACAATCGTTGACCCTTCATCGACCACTGTCACCAGCGACAACAGACCACTACTAACCGGCAGCAACCACGACTTCGGTCTCACTCCCCATTCCACACATATCTAAGAGGCCAGGAATCCGTCGCCATGTCTGAGCAGAGCCACCGCCGTAAGTCAAACCTTGTCCATGTTCGCTGGAGCCTGGACGAATGTCTGGGTCTGCAATCATGGGAGCGTTCCCCAACCTGTAGATGTGCGCGCTGACGAAGAATTGCTTTGCAGTCTACGTGAAGTAAGTCACTATCTTCTGTACCATTCCCGAATCTTTCTGCCTTCGAAATGGACCCTGGAAGCCTTCCAACCACCGCGCACGAATGCCGACTTGGAACGTTGGATAAAAGTGGCGTTGGGTTACGAACATATTGTATGCGACAGGCTTGAAGGACTAGAAATATTGTAATGAATGGAATGGATTCTTGAGGCGGAGGGCGTTGCACATAAGGAGATACATCTACTAACTTCACACAGAGGAAAGCACATTTCCTACCAGCGAGGCAAGCGCAACACTACCCCTGGTACCTCTCTTCTCAAGCTTGAGGGTGTCGACAACACCGAGTCAGCACAATGGTACTGCGGTAAGCGCGTGGCGTACGTCTACCGCGCTCAGCGATCAGTCCGGGGCTCCAAGATTAGGGTGATCTGGGGCAAGGTCACCCGCCCTCACGGTTCGTAGACGCCAGCTTTTGGGCTCCGGATCATACTAATATCGTTCAGGCAACAGCGGTGTCGTTCGCGCCAAGTTCAGGTCTAACCTCCCACCGAAGAGCTTTGTATGTACCCAGTATCTGCGCCGCTCTACATTCATTAACTCTCCTAGGGTGCCTCGGTCCGCGTCATGCTTTACCCTTCTTCGATATAATTTTCTCCATTAGCGTTGGGGAAGGGGCAGGGGACGGTCGATGAGTAACGAGAAGTTTGTCGCGTGGCGCATCCCGGCAATGGAACGAACGGCGAGCGGGGAGGCATCATGCTCGGTTTCATTTACATGGCATGTTCGGGCTGATTAAGGGTGTCATTGTTTTCTCGGAAAATCCCTGGCAGTGACAGAACCAAGAATTCTCCCTTTTGATCAATAAAAATACGATCAAATCCACCTGCTCTTACCCAGGCCGCGCGTTCTTGCAGTTATTACTCACCTTTGAAGGACTTGGCATTTCATCAAGTGGAGCTCTCAATCCTTGGGACGGGACGTGAATTCAAAGTCTGGTATCCTTTACATAAGGCCAAGACGTCGTGCACATGGACTAGAATCGTTGCCAGACCATATACATGACATAGATCAGTCCGCTGTTAGACTGTGTAAGGCACCGTGCAATGGATCACCATGGTACAAGCAACACAATTGCAATACAATTGGACTCTACCTGTGCAACGGCAAGTATGCACATATGTAAAATAGTACATGGGTACATACCATGGCGAGTACAGCGGATGCTTAACCCGAACCGGCTATTGGTGGTGCGTGGAGTCGAGAAGTGCCACTTGTCTATATTTGGCCAGCCCTATCTCAGAAGCCAAGCCACAGCGTCCGCAGGCTGATCCCCTTACAGCCCCCTCTTCCATCTTACAGACAGTTTAATAGATACCGACTTCCGCTTCTCTCCCTCCGTCACTCCTTTGCAATCTAATCCTATCTTGCGTTCGCGTTCTACACTCACTTCCCTTCGTTTACTTCACGCACCCAATGCGATTTTCAATATCAACATAATACTACATAATATAGGAACGCGACCACCACACGCGTGAGTCTCGCACACCGCAATCATGGTAGCTGGAGGAGGAAGCCTAGGAGGAGGGCCTTCTAAGCGAGCGCAATGGGAGGGTACACCTTCCATAAAAGCCTCGTCCGAATCGATGCGTATGGCCCTGCTTACGCTATCTCTCGTTGGCCTACAGTATGCGCCTCACACACGATCACCGGGCTCTCTACTTACAAGGGCACAGGATTACATGGAACGTTGAAATGACTTACTGCACCCCATACTTGCTCGAGCTCGGCTTGACCAAATCGAAGATCTCCCTCGTATGGGTCGCCGGACCCCTCTCCGGCCTCATCATGCAACCAATCGTCGGTGTCGTCGCGGACCGTTCAAAGAGTCGGTGGGGTAGAAGGAGGCCCTTCATGGTGGCTGGTACAGCCTTGGTTTCGGTATTTCTCTTACTGCTAGGGTGGACCAAGGAGGTTGTCAAAATGTTTATTACGGAGAAGGAGGCCGTTAAAAGTGCTACAATCGTTTTGGCCGTCTTCAGTATTTACGGAATCGATTTTGCCATTAATGCCGTGCAGGGAAGTTGCAGGGGGCTCATCGTGGACACCCTTCCTATCCCGAAGCAACAGCTCGGCAGCAGCTGGGCTAGTAGGATGGTCGCTGTTGGATCACTTATTGGTTATGCTGCAGGCGCAATTGATCTTAGGAAAGTTTTCGGGCCAATGCTGGGAGACTCGCAGTTCAAGCAATTGACTGCCGTAGCCGCCCTATGCCTTTGTATCACTGTGGGTATTACATCTTGGGCAGTGAATGAACGTGTTCTTGTCAGCGACGGGATGGAAGAGGATGAAGACTTTGGACCATTTCATGTCCTTTCAACAATTGCCAAGACCGCAATGAACCTTCCTCGGGGTATCCAGGCAATTTGCTACGTCCAGTTCTGGGCATGGATTGGTGAGCTATCCAACGGATCTGTTGCTTTAGCATGTCATGCTGACAGGTGTAGGCTGGTTTCCGTTTCTATTCTATTCGACAACATGGGTTGGAGAGATCTACCTCCGCTATGACGCCCCTGCAGAAGCCAAAGTAGGCGGTGACTTGACGGGCCAGGTTGGTCGTATCGGCTCCATGGCGCTGATTGCTTTCTCGATCATTACATTTGTCATGTCCGTTGTTCTCCCATTCTTCGTCAAAAGCCCAGAGGAAGAGATGCATGGATTTACACCACGTCCACCGGCGAGCATTGCTTCTTTTGTCATCGAAGTCGAGAAGTACAAACCGTCTTTACTGACGACCTGGATGGTCTCACACTGTATATTTGCGGGTTCCATGATTTTGGCCCCATTTGTCCAGTCGCTAAGATCTGCAACCATTATCGTTGCTCTTTGTGGAATGTAAGTGCGAGTCATCTTGTCAGTCTGGCAAATCTAACGTCTTTTAGCTCTTGGGCTATCAGCTGCTGGGCTCCGTTTACGTTCTTGGGGGTTGAGATCAATCGCCTCTCACAATCTGGCCATGCCTACGGTCATCTAAGTCGCCACTCAATTGAGCTCGAATCGCCTGCACAACTACACCTCAACCACGGACTGGAGGAAGCATCCAATTCAACCGGAGAAAGCTCTGGGAAGTATCTCGGAATTATGAATCTATATACGACGCTACCTCAGTTCGTTGGAACAGGAATCTCATGGGTTGTTTTCTCTATGCTCGAACCGGGTAAGAGCCCAGAGCTAAGCAAAGACACGCATCCATCTGAGCACCACTCGACTGACGGACCGAATGCGATTGGTGTTTGTCTCTTCATTGGTGCTGTCTGCGCGGTATTTGCTGCGCTGGCGACCAGACGTCTAAAGCATCTTCAGGCCCCCTAGGCATGCGCTCCGTTCTTCGACTGCGCCACCTCGGGGCACCCGCTAGCCTGAAGCTATTTTCGCCTACTTCTCAACAATCTTTCCTCGCATATGCGAGTTTTCAGTCTTGGCTAATCAGCACTTTTCTCTTCGTCGTTTGTTCGATCCGGCTTCATTTCAGAAGATTTATCAGGGACATACTGGCGTTCGATACCAGAGTAGACATCAGAAGAATCGTGGTACAGGATGCATGTATACTAGCGCAGGGGTTGATGGCCGCGCGGACCCTAAGATTAGTGCAACTTTTAGGTATGCCGCCATAGTGTAGCATCCCGTATTCCGGCCTTGGAGGATAGGCTCACGAGTATGGGTACGAATTTCATTGAAGTGTTCTGAACATTCATTATCCCTTTATGTTGGATCATTTGTGTATGTTGCTCCCGATGTGCCACTATATCAGCATGTGATCACTGATCGTTAGATTGTTAACATTACTTTCGCAAGCGTGGGTAGCAACCTGCGTCTCAACAACCAATATCCGTTGGTGGCAATGGTGGAATATTGAGGAACGTCATTGGTTATGATACCACGGCTGCTCAGTATGCCGGAACGATGAGGTCACAAGCCTGAGCCAACCTATGATCCTCTTATTTTATGGAGCAACAGACCTCTCTCTTTCGACTATTAATTATTACACGTTTACGATCTACCGATCTACGGAACCATGAATATTTAAGTCAATATGACACTTCATCCTGCCAATTATAGAATGTTCTAAGAGGAATCAAAAATTAGTATGCGAACTAGTAAATACAAAATACTGATTCAAACGACTCCAGAGCCCCTTAACAAGGTAGGTTGAGATACTCTTTTGAGAGTGCATGTAACGTATTCATTAGATTTACTTAATGGGCCCGTTGTAATCCTCGGAATATCGAATCATCAGCAACTCGAGTCGCAGCATGAGATGGGTATAGACCAGAGGAAGTCTTACATGCCTTGTAGGAGAATGTTCGGCGGCGCGGCAACGAGGAGCTTACCAGCAACGCACTATGAAATAGGTACTACAATTTTATCATACTGTCAACGTTGGTACCAGTAACGTGTAGATACCGATCGAGGCTTTCCAATGCCTATCGCCTCGATTGATAATTCTCATCCACGTCCCGACGTTGCTCAAAGAAGCGGACCTTCTATTTTTGGCTAAGCCGAGAAAGCGCAATGGCGCGATGGCAACGGAGCCTAACAGGTGTTAATTTTTTTTTCTTTCTCCCGTTCCGCTTTGTTCTAGAAGGTTTTGCGGGCGCAGGGGCAGCGCTGTGGCATCGGATGGCATCGGATGGCAGGGGAGGCCTGCAACGGCGTTTGTGTGCGAGTAGCAGGTATACTCTAGCAGGCCCAAGCAAGGCATCGGGAATACGAGGAGAATGCAAGCTTTCGAAGTCGACTGCTCTGCACATCTGGCACCGGTACAGAGCACAGGATGGAAGGATGAGTGGATGAGTGAATTGGCTTGACGCCGTGGCACACAGTCTCGCAGCGCAGTCCGGGGCTTGAATGGAAACACGTGCGGGGTCGACTGCCAGTGCTCGGTGCGGTGAGGAAAGAGCAGCCCCAAGCGCACGCCGTAGACGCCCGCCACGCCCACACGCCCACACTCTGCTTGCTCGTTGCAAAATATAACACGCCCCTGCACCCAAAACATACATAGCATTGTACATACCGCCCTGCAGCCTGCATCCCTCATCAGCCTCACCTGCATTTCACTTTTCCAGTGCACCGCGCCTTTACATCACGCAGCGCCGGCTAGGCCCAACCGAGTTACGTGTGGTGGCAAGAAGCTAGTGCAGTGCCGCTTGCCCACGCCTACGCTCTGGAACCGCCGAACATTTTGCAGCGGGCTCACCAACAACCATCGCTCTCTCTCAACAACACCCTTTCTCACATACTGCCTGCACCAATCCGTCAACATGTCTGAGCCCATCCGCAATAAGAAGCTCGACTCCATAACGGCTCCGTAAGTAATCCCACCCTCTCTTGTCCTACCCGACCCCCACCACACAAATTTGGAGCCGACTGCAATGGCCATCCCAAACACTCCAGTCGAGGTGCCCGCCGCTCACAATCTGCCCACCAGGACGCCCCAGAACACCCCCGCCAATGCTGCTCCCATATCGTCGCGCGCCCAGCAGCCTGGCGTTGCCAGCATAAAGGAAGGTAAGTGCAGATTCTCCGTGCTGCCCCTCACCCCCGCCTCCGAGCGGTGACGAGCTTGACCGCTAATTTTGATTTTTTGTTCAAACAGAGGAAATGGAGCGTGCCGCTGCCGGACTCTTCGCTGCCAATCCTGCTCTCGTTTCTATGATGCAGGCAAAGCTCGGTACCCTCGTCGGCCGGTCAAGCGGTTACATCGAGTCCCTCCCTGGCTCTGTGCGCCGCCGCGTTGCCGGCCTCAAGGGCATCCAGAAGGAGCACTCCAAGCTCGAGGCTGAGTTCCAAGAGGAAGTTCTCCAGCTAGAGAAGAAGTACTTCGCCAAGTTCACGCCCCTCTACCAGACGCGTGCAAAGATTGTCAACGGCGAGACTGAGCCCACGGAGGAACAGGTCGAGGTTGGCGAGAAGAAGGACGAGGAAGATGAGGAGGATGTACCCGAAGAGGAGGTTAACAAAGACGAGGGCAAAGACGTGAAGGGTATCCCAGAGTTCTGGCTGAGTGCAATGAAGAACCAGATCTCGCTCGCTGAGATGATCACCGACCGGGACGAGGCCGCGCTGAAGCATCTTACTGATATCCGCATGGAGTATCTCGACCGACCAGGTTTCCGTCTTATCTTTGAGTTCGAAGAGAATGAATTCTTTTCTGACAAGATTATAACTAAGACCTACTTCTACCAAGAAGAGAACGGTTACGGTGGCGACTTCATCTATGACCACGCCGAGGGCCAAAAAATTAACTGGAAGGAGGGCAAGGATCTCACGGTCCGAATTGAGAGCAAGAAGCAGCGTAACAAGAGTATGTACGCAACTGGCAGTCTTGCGCTGATTATACTGACAAGTTCCTAGACACAAAGCAGACCCGTGTGGTTAAGAAGACCGTGCCCACAGAGTCGTTCTTTAACTTCTTTGACCCGCCCAAGCCTCCGACTGACGACGACGACGCTACCTCTGACATCGAGGAGCGCCTCGAGCTCGACTACCAGCTTGGTGAGGATATCAAAGAGAAGCTCATTCCCCGTGCCATCGACTGGTTCACAGGCGAAGCCCTTCAGTACGAAAATATTGAGGACTTTGACGAGGGCGAGTTCGAGGACGAGGATGACGAGGATGAGGACGAGCTTAGTGATGACCGTGACGAGGATGACGAGTCAGATGAGGAGGTATGTTGTGCTGCCCCCCATGCAACCACCCTGTTTCTAACTGCTGTAGGGTGATGGCACGAAACCTAAACAAGAGGCCGCGGAGTGCAAGCAGAGCTAAGCGCCCTGCTCCTCGTTCGACACGCAAAGGTTATAGGACTCTCGGCTTTCTTTACGACTTAGATGCCGGCATCATGTTGCATTTGGTGGCTACAGGGCTATCAGATGATAAGATGCCATAGCACTTGATTCATTCCCCTCATCTCTCTACTTTGACCTTCCCTCTACTCACCACCATAGCCACTAGCTCTGCCCGTCTTTTATCTCGGGCATTATTTCCCTGGTTCGAGACCTGGGTGGCGGTCATTGGAATAGCTATTCAATTCCGAGTTCCATCACGAAATTTGCTTGGTTCACCATCGTCCCCGTCATTCCATGTCATTGCTTGGAGCCATGGGCTGGAAAAGTCACCATAAACTCAAAATATGCTAGCTTTTGTCTCTCGACTATGCCAGATGGCTTGGCATTGTGTGCAGGTGTGCGGGCTATTTCTGCTGTGTACTTTTTGTCGATAGTGTGGTATGGCTTGCCTGTCGAATGGTAGTGGCCTGGGGCTTTGGCTGTGGCTGCTTGCGTTAGGTGTTTTTGCTACAAAAGAATATGGGGTCAGTAATGCTGTGGGAGTAGGTTATAGAATTTGGTTTTGGCGTACAGTTATACGTAATAACCTCTAATGTCACCCTCATTCCAGTGAATGCTCTAGGCGGATAAAACTGAACAAAGTTGCGAATTAGCTTGAACCATACTATGCTGCAAAACTCTTTAACCATATCTTTCCTGTGTCGCGTAGCAAAATGTATGGACTGATTGAGTTAAGTGCGGGGGTTGGCGGGGTTTCTTTTGACACCATGCGTTGCCGGGGTATACTCGGACTCTGGGCTGGAAATTTTTGTGAAGCAGTTCGAGAAATTCTTCAAGACACAGTTTCTCCTCACAACCCTTCAGTCTGACACAGTTCAATTCCACGAGCGTACCATTTCGGCTGCGGCTAGTCAACTCTCATACCACGCTAACATATTCTTTCGTAAGGAAAGGGAGAAGCCGAGTATGGCGCGCAAGAATCCAAATATTGTGATTACAGGCACCCCAGGCGTGGGCAAAACAACACACGCAGAGCAGCTGGCAAGGAATCTTGGGTTTCAGCACGTGTCAATCAACCAGATTGTCAAGGATGAGGGGTTTCACGAAGGAAGGGATGATGAGCTGGGGAGCTGGGTAGTTGACGAGGACAAGGTATGTGCAAGTGTGTGCCGCGCACGCCGTCCATGAGCGCAACTGGGGACAAGCAAAGGCAGCCTTTTGGATTTTCGATCGCTGATGACCAATGTTGGCAGCTATTAGATTACCTCGAGGCAACCAATCTCTCCGAAAATGGTGGCTACATCATCGACTGGCATGCTTGCGACCTTTTCCCTGAGCGTTGGATCGACCTCGTGGTAGTGCTACGATGCGACTCGACGATGCTTTACGATAGATTGACGGCGAGAGGTTACAAGGATAAGAAGTTGGATGAGAACATGGATAGTGAGATCATGCAGGTGTTATTAGACGAGGCAAGGGAGAGCTATCGGGAGGAGATTGTGGTAGAGTTGAGGAGCGACAGCACCGAGGATGTAGATGGGAACGTGGAGAGAATAGAGCAATGGGTCGAACAGTGGAGAAAGGACAATGCACGGCAAGAGGAATGAGAGTGATCGTGTTTGGTAAGTTCCCTTTTTCTTTTCTAATCATGGGTATTCAATAGACAGGAGCTCAAGGAAGATTTGAAGATCTATGGACCAAGCCTGCGTCTGAGCATTCTATGCGTCGACCCTGCTTGCAAGCCACCCCTTTAGCTTGTCGAGTGCTTTGCCTCGATGCGAGATCTTGTTCTTCTCACTCTTCTCCATCTCTGCATAGGTCTTACCCTCGTACTCAAAGCACGAGTCCCAGCCTAATTTGAACATTCGTATTAGCATACAATCTCCTGGGCTTCTTTCTTGGGTATATACTTACCAAACACAGTAGATCCCCGGCTGGGAACCAATTTTCCATCTGTCCTACCCTGGAAGAGAACTGGCTCGTGACCGGGGCCTTCGCAGTAGGCGAATGTGCATACGGCTTGCGCAGACTTGTCTTTAAATCCGTCTAGCATTTGATGCAGCTTGTGTGGGCCGAGAGCGAGCATGAACCATTTTCTGTAAGATCTGATTAGAAGGAGAA
>Ga0247757_10000655_pt1 | contig 27499 bp, 31 predicted proteins | sample UWRJL126311R4_FD_180929 | JGI IMG/M metagenome (GOLD analysis project Ga0247757, IMG submission 180929) | Plant litter microbial communities from Arlington Agricultural Research Station in Wisconsin, United States - UWRJ-L126-311R-4 | ecosystem: Environmental > Terrestrial > Plant litter >...
TCGCACCCCCCCCGCCCCTCCTGCAGCAGAAGGCGCCATCCTCTAGGTACGTTTACGCCGCAGTACTTGAAGCCCAACCTCACCCCTCACCCAGTCACGAAGGTCCCAGACCTTCGCCATCCCACTCTTCTGCTACCGCATTATTCTGTACCTATTGCTGACCGAACGGCTCAGCCGCCTCTCCTTGAACGATGGCTCCTCCAACGCGGCCAGCGCATCACGAACCTGAGCCAATCGATCCGTCCTCCCACCTATCCCATCCTGCTCTCCATCCTTCTGTCACCAACGTGCCTGTAACACCTGGCGTCCACTTGTCCGGCTATTCAGCCTATGATGAGCCCCAGCATAATCAACAGAACACTGACCTGCCCTTCGACCCCGAGACCGTCACACCAGGACCGTCCTGGAGCGCAAACTCGTACTTTTCGCCCAAAGATAAAGGCGGGGCGCCTTCGTCTACCGAGGCTGCAGCGGGCGCCAGCTCTTCAGAGGAGCTAGAGCAGAAGTTAGACAGGACCCAAGATGGAACATTGAAACATGATCTAGCAGACATTGACCCTCGTGCTGCCCACCCAGACTTGAATCTGAGTGGCCGTGTTATTAGTGCAACCTTCGCCGTCCCTTACAACATCGGATACACTCCTGGTAAGGAATGGCAGCTTGATGCGCGAAGGGGAACTTCTGCACTTTTCGATTCATTCTCCTATCTGGCATCATCTTCATCTCCTTGGAATCACACTCTGGTTGGCTGGACTGGAGAAATACGCGAAACACCCACTGCCAAAACGGCAGCTGACGTTGCCATGGAACCGACAGGCAACAAGGCTTCTGCTCCAATTCCTGTTGATGGCGCCCCACCTCCAACAGCTCCTCAAGACAAAGCCATACGGGTTGGTCGAGAGGATAGGGAGCGCCTGGAGAGGCAGTTGGAGCGAGACCACGGTGGTAAGATTGTGCCCGTCTGGCTAGTTGACGAATGGGATGAGAAGAATGATGTCGCAATTTTGAAAGACCAGCGTCGGTGGCGCAAATACGCCGAGCACGAGTTGTACACTATGTGTCACTACAAACAAAATGAGCCTGCCGACGGTAGAGCCGCTCGCAAGACATGGGCTGACTACTATTGCATGAATAAGATGTACGCGGATCGCATCCTCGAACTGTACAAACCTGGCGACATTATAATTGTCCATGATTTTTATTTATTCCTGCTACCTAGTCTACTACGTCAACGTCTTCCCAACGTCTACGTAGGGTTTTTTCTTCACGTTCCATTTCCTAGCAGCGAGTTCTACCGTTGTCTGAGCAGGAGAAAGGAGGTCTTAGAAGGCGTCTTGGGCGCCAACATGATTGGTTTCCAATCCTACAGCTATTCTAGACATTTCTCGTCTTGCTGTACCCGCATCCTAGGCTTCGATTCGTCTTCAACCGGGGTTGATGCATATGGTGCCCACGTCGCCGTGGATGTTTTCCCTATCGGAATAAATGCTGCTAGTACGCAACGGCAGGCCTTCGGGGATCCGGTCATCGGAGAGAAGATCAAAGGTATTAGAGAGATGTATCCTGACAAGAAAATTATAATCGGACGAGATAGGTTGGATGCGGCCCGAGGTGTCGCTCAGAAGCTTCAGGCTTTTGAGATGTTCTTGGACAAATATCCGGAATGGCGTGAGAAAGTTGTTTTGGTACAGGTAACTAGTCCGAGCACCATCAACGCCGACAAAAATGCGGACGATGATGAAAAAATGGTTAACAAGCTTTCGGATCTTGTGGCAAGAATTAACGGCACTTATGGTTCTCTGAGCTATGCGCCAGTTAGACATTTCCCACAATATCTGAACAGAGAAGAATACTTCGCATTGCTTAGACTTGCGGACGTCGGACTAATTACTAGTGTGCGGGATGGGATGAACACCACCAGCCTGGAATACATCATATGCCAAAAAGAGAACTGTGGACCCCTGATTCTTTCCGAATTTTCCGGTACTGCTGGATCGCTTGGAGGTGCGATTCACATTAACCCTTGGGACTTTAACGGGGTTGCAGATGCGATCAATGAGGCGTTGACTATGTCTACCAAGAAGCGCAAGGAGGACCATGGGCAACTTTACAAGCACGTTGTGTCCAACAACGTCCAGGCTTGGACGAACAATTTCCTCAAGAAACTTATGACCAACCTATCCTCCTTCGACCAGTCATTCGCAACGCCGGCCCTTGACAGATCGAAGATTCTCAGTCAATATCGTCAGGCTAAGAAGCGTCTTTTCATGTTTGATTATGACGGCACCCTGACGCCCATTGTCAAGGACCCCCAGGCAGCAATTCCATCTGATCGCGTAATTCGTACTCTCAAAACACTGGCAGCAGACCCCTCAAACAATGTGTGGATCATCAGTGGGAGAGATCAGGCTTTCCTAGATGAATGGATGGGACACATTGCGGAACTTGGACTGAGTGCCGAGCATGGCAGCTTCATGCGTCACCCGCGGAGTGAAGACTGGGAAAATCTGACGGACAAGACAGACATGAGCTGGCAGTCCGAAGTGATGGAAATCTTCCAGCACTATACGGAACGGACGCAAGGTATGTGGCCTGCCTTTATAGCCCGATAAGACTGACACATTATAGGTTCGTTCATTGAACGCAAGAAGATTGCGCTTACCTGGCACTACCGGCGAGCTGACCCCGAGTATGGAGCTTTCCAAGCGCGCGAATGTCAAAAGCATCTTGAGAGCACCGTGGCCAAGAAGTACGATGTGGAGGTTATGACTGGCAAAGCCAATCTCGAAGTTCGCCCACGTTTTGTCAACAAGGGAGAGATCGCGAAACGGCTAGTGCAGGAGTATGGTGGTGAAGGACCAGAGTTCGTCTTGTGTCTCGGCGACGACTTCACAGATGAAGGTGAGCTTTAATGACAGGATCGATTGGAATACAGGATTCATCTGACTTTTCTAGACATGTTTCGCTCACTCCGACAGTCGAAGCTACCTACCGATCATGTATTCTCGGTGACGGTTGGTGCCAGCTCGAAGCAAACGTTGGCCAACTGGCATCTTGTGGAGCCGTCCGATGTCATCTCTGTTATCTCGTTGCTCAATGGGTCAGCAGACGCAGGAAATGTTGGAGCAGTGGCGGTGGTCGAAGGCATTGTGCCCGAATCTAGGATATAGAAAGCATTTGCATGGTCACGAAGACATGAAGCATTGATGGCAACGGCGCAACTGGACGGAAAATGGTAGCATGACGTGGCAAGGCGAGGCGAGGCAGCGACATGGGAACCACAGGCCGGTAGACAGGTATGTACACAAATACCACGGGGCGTTTCACGTAGACGTGCATGGTGTTTCGTAACGTGCATGGGTGCCGACTGGAATCTTGCCTTTTACGGGGGAACGTACAGAAATTCGCCGAAGTGGCGGCATGACTCTCGCGGAAACGAAAAGTTGGGTATAACATGCCCGAGTGAAGGCCTTCAGAATAGGATGCTAGGTAGACTAGAAGAGCGAACTAAAAGGTTATCCGGGCCCTCTAATAATAGTCACTAAAGTTTTGTTTTCAACTTTTTCTCATTTCCACGAGGGCCCTGATCGTGGTGTCAACAGGAAACACCGGAGCGACTGGTGCGAAGTTCACGCACAGTAGCATCGTCAGTTACGAAAAGATTAGGTTCTTTAGATTAAACAGCTATCGTCCACTTTTGTATTCCATTTACAAAATATATATATTATGTATTGTCTATGTACTCATATAACTTAGCTACCGTTTTCTAATTCAGCAAATCGGCCGAGCTAAGCGAGAGGCTCGGGTGGTTGTATTCCGATCAGACTGACTCGGAAATCCGACAAGACTGACAAAACGGCGAAGTAGCATGGCGTAGGAGAGGGTAATGATCGGAGGAACAGGACGCATGTCGAACACCTGCCCAAAGCATAGAAGCGCGTGAGGAGATGGCGTGCGTCTTGCGCATGCGACGTCCAAAGATGGCGATCCTGGCTGCAGGCTGGACTGTCAGAAACACGGCCGGTGCGCGGCGCAGGAAACACGGTCAGTACAGGATTAGTGCGAAGAGCTAGAGCAGGGCCTGGTAGGATTTGTATGGAGGCGAGCAAAGTCGGCCCTGCGAACGAATCGACTCTCGGCTCCCACCCGTCCAGACCCCCAGCAGACCACGTTGGCACCCCTGCGTCCCCGGCAAGCGTCGTTCGTTATCCTGCCTCCTCTTGCTCCTCCGCCTCCGCCCGCCCACTCATTTGTCCAGCAACCACACGCTCCTTCGTTGTCGCCCTCGCCCTCGCCCTCGCTCTCGTCGCCGTCCTCGTCCTGCGCCGTCTTGTGTTGTAGTCTTGTCGCCCACCCGAACATCCATCGCCGCCGTTGTCCAGGAATAGCCATAACCGATACTGCCTCTGCCTCAGGTCTGCTGCCATTTTCCCTGCGCCCCTGTGCTGCATCCACACGAGGATACTTAGACGTCCAAGCCCTCTGCCAGAGGCACGCGCACCACACACACATATACATACACATACATACGCTCCTTTCGTGACATCGCCGCCGCAATGGGTTTCTTCGACAAGCTCCAAGCCAGTAAGTCGTCCTTTACATGTCGTTGGTTGAATGCCCGTGGCTGATAATCCCAGGACTTGAGCTGTACCGCCTGGAGCAGCGCTACACCCGCCGCGACAAACGCACTACCTTCTTCAGCGACGCACAATATGTAGATGGCGAGTACATCTACGCCTCTTCGCCCACTTCCACCAAATCCTCATCGACAAATGCTAGCCGACGTCTGTCCAAAGGCCCCTCGATCCGTATAAAAGAGCTTGCCCGCGCTGGTACCGGTCGCTCCTAGGTGCACTTTGTCATTGCGGCGATAGATTGATTGACGAGGACGAGTGTAGTGGTGTGTCAGCAGGCATGGCGGAGCGGCCGAGCCAACCGAGGTCATGCGGGATGGTAGCACCGGATCATAATAAACGTGTGCATCTGTGCCACCAAGAAGTCAGCATGCAGACTTGTGCCCAATGCTGGGGGCGCATGTGCATGCTGGGGACGACGAAAAACGGGCACCGACCTGGGCTAAACGATTTACGGACTCACAAAAGACGTGCGCTTTCCTTGGACAGCATCTGCCATGACGGAAAAGCATTCTGGGGGAGGGCTGTTTACGCTCTTGCATTCCTTACCTTTCCATGAAGATTACCCCCATCTTCTTTTAACGCCAATACCCTTTTTCCTGTGTTGTATACTTGTCGGGGGTAGTACCCTGTGAACTAGTTATTCTTATGCCAGCTTGTTCTGGCTACATTCTATGCATATAGACAATAGAAACAGATAATCATCCATGCTGGCGTTCCGTAGTATGCACGAGTGGCTTCAACGCGACTTCCTGCCATGTTCATGTACGAATGCCGCTTATTCCTCCACACTGAGCTTGCTACCCTTAGCATCACTACTCCGGTTTCACCGATTCCTCGATAATTCTTAGTATCCTTAGCATCCTCCTGCAACGGGGCGCGAGAAGCTGTTCCAAGAAGTATCTAGTTACTACGAACATGCACACGGCTGCCCCCGAGGTCGCAGAACCCGACTTCAGCCGCTTGCCAGGTGTATACGTAGTGCCCGGAACATTTGTGAGTGTGGTTGATCGGCCGAATTCCCAGGACCAGGAGGCCTATGAAAGGTACAGAGAGAGATTCAAAAGGCTTCGGAGATTTCTCAACCGCGCGCGTCAGCGCCAAAGGGAGCACGCCACCACGCGCACGGACAGGCATCGGAGCGGAGGTCCATCTCGCGAAACATGCAGCCGAGAAGCATCGTGAAATGGTCGCCAGCAACGCGCGCGCAGCTTGTGCTGTGTTCCAACGACGCGCCTACACCCGTGTTTCCTGTCTGCGCTCCGCTCTACATACAGACAGTCTTCCACGATCCAACCTTGACGATGCGCCCTTCCGAAAGCTCCTGAAGGATGCCGCGAAGAAGACGAAGAAGCGCGACGGATCCAAAGCTACACACAAAGGCCATGATGCACGATCGGAAAAGTGGGAGCTGACAGTTGGCATTGAGATTCATGCCGAGCTCAATACAGCTCGTAAACTCTTCTCCAGCGCTGCTACCTCTGTTAGTGAGGCGCCGAACACACATGTTGCCCTGTTCGATGTTGCTTTTCCCGGTTCGCAGCCGCAGTTCCAAAAGGCCACCCTCATACCCGCTCTTCGCGCCGCATTAGCCCTCCAGTGCGATATCCAGCATAAGAGCACCTTCGATCGAAAGCATTATTTCTATCAAGACCAGCCCGCTGGCTACCAAATCACACAGTACTACGAGCCGTTTGCAAAGAATGGTCATATCACATTGTACCCTCATGACTTCCCCGCTGGTGTCTGCCCCGAAGCAGGGCCTGTTACGATTGGCATCAAACAGGTCCAGATGGAGCAAGATACTGCCAAAACGATCCAGCAGCCGCCGTCGACCCATCTCCTCGACTTCAATCGTGTCTCGCACCCTCTAATCGAGATCATAACTCTTCCACAACTGCACCACCCCGTTACCGCTGCAGTATGCGTACGGAAAATCCAAACCATCCTCAAAACCGTCAACGCTGTGACGGCGGGCATGGAAATGGGTGGCCTGCGCGCCGACGTCAATGTGTCTGTCCGCGAGAGGACGGGTCAATCAACAGGCCCTTCCCACTCGTACTCAGGGGTTGACGGACTTGGACAACGGACCGAGATCAAAAATCTGGCTAGTGTCAAAGCAATTGAAGATGCCATTATAGCAGAGCGAGATCGACAAATAGACCTTCTCGAGAGCGGTGGTGTGGTGGAAGGAGAGACTCGTGGATGGACCGTTGGCAGCAAGACGACGAAGCGATTGCGAGGCAAGGAAGGCGAGGTTGATTACCGGTATATGCCAGATCCGGATATTGCACCAGTCTTCATCGGCAAGGTGCGTAGCCCTACATCCAAGACGTATGACTCGTGTTGACGCGTGTAGGATCTCGTCGACCACTTGCAAGCAACCTTACTACCCTTGTCAGATGAGACCGTGAGCACTCTAGTTGATAGTAGTACTTATGGGTTGACATCCAAAGATGCCAATACGCTGCTGCTCCTTGATGATGGGGCAAGATTGGATTACTTCTTCGACGTTGTTAGCCATCTTCGAGCAATTTTCACTGAACAGCCGGATATGCTTCCTCGTCTGGGGAAAACTGCAAGTAACTGGTAAGTCACACGATCAAGGTTCCGCTCACAACAGAAAGGTTGACTGACATCACACCTTAATAGGGTTCTTATGGAGCTGGGTGCTTTATTCAAAGACTTGGAGTGGTCTGAATCTAAGGTTCCTGCCGAACGGCTTGCTTCTATCATTGCCCACGTTTTGCGCAAAGAAATAACAGGCCGTACTGCCAAACTCCTCCTTTTGATGTTGTTTGAAGGCGACGCGCGCTCGGTGGAGCAGATCATCGCAGATGAAGATATGCTCCTACGCCCCCTCAGTCCTGAAGCATACCTGAGCTTAGCTCAACAGCTATTGGATGAGAAGGAATCCATGGTAAAAGATATTGTCGAGAAGCAACAATATCAGAAAATCAAGTGGTTCGTTGGGCAAATGATGGCGCGGAGTCCAGAAGGAACAGTGGAACCTGCTACCGCTGAAGCCGTACTCAGGAGGCTAATGAACGTCCACCCTATGGAATAAACTAAATACCAATAGAAGATGAACCCTACCACGTAATATTCAGGATGTAATATACTTAGCGCTGCCTCTCTGTTCCACCTCCCTAACCAACGAAAGCAGCGGTGTACTAGCGACCCACGGCCTCGGAGTACCTATGTTGAACAAAATTCAACGTCCAGTCCTACAAAATCATGTTTATTAGTAAGCTTTATATTCAGCACCGCGCTGCACGTATTTCTCTTCTTTCCCTCCTTCGAGCTTTCTCTTTTAGACACTCAAGAAGTACCAGGGGTGAACACACATTCAACAACCGGGGGTCCACAAAGGTGTTCTATCCGAGCGCAATCCCCAAATTTATGTCAGATACGGACTAAGGCAATTAGTTTTACAAGATTAGACGAAAGGGCCCGACGAACAACAGATCCAGCTAGAACCCGATCGAGAATGAAGGTGCATCTAGCTTGCTGTATCCGCTTGAGACGAAAACGGCCAGCGAGGTCTAGTGACAACGGGGAGCCTACTAGTGAAAGGGAAGAGCAGACAAATCAGGAACATGACGTGTCATCCGATAATTTGATGGTGAGCCGAGAGCAATCAAAGAGTAGTACGCCTGAACATGGAACAGCCACCTCCCACGACGGATCTTTGCTGCATCAGAGCGTATCCTCAGATCAAACTGGGGAGCTCTCAAGTAGCAGCTCATTGGCCCCTTCGGTTCAGCACAAAGGCAGCCCTGGTTTCCCCAGGCTGGAGATCAACTTGCCCACATTGGAGCTCAGCTTCCCGGATACGCCCCCAGTAACACCACCGCCCCTTAGGCCACATGAAACAAGTGGCCTAGTTCCATCTCATAATCAGCTTTTGTCTCTCGGGCAAAGCAAATCTGCGGAAGATGGGCTAATCGTCGAGTCCAAGAAGGCGGAGAGGCACGCGTCGCTGCCTGCCCCTACAATACCATCCCTCTGCATCAAACGAGCCGACTCTCTTTCTACACACTCCGAAAAATCAGTCAAGGGCTCTACTGGTCTTTGCGAAGCCTCAACATCCCCCGATGAAGTATCTCCAGAAACAGATAAACAATCGAACACACCCCCGGCCCCTGACCTGCTTCAAATACCAACTCCCGAATATCGCAGCCCTAGTCACGATGTTCCACCGCTAGCTGTCAAGCTGAAAGAGCTCATGTCCGAGGTCGATCACACTGCAGAAGAGGTTAAGCGGAACGGTATTACCGCCCTTTCCGTGCCAGCTGCTTGGTCGAGCGCTTCAGAATCGCTATCGAGCAGTGGAAAACAAAGCATACGAAGAACGCCCAGCGAAGAGAAGCTGTGGGCGCAGTGTGCGCAAAGACTAGACGTTGTCGCCGAGGAGGCAGCCGAGAGAGAGTGGGCACGTATTCGGGAGAGAGACCGAGACCGAGACAGAAACCTCGTCCGGAAGATCACCGTCACCCACCAAGGGAAGCCGAGAATCGTGCACATCAAGGGACGGCCCGCTCTACCGCCGGAAGAGAAAACCAAAGGCCCAAACACGCCGTCCCAGCCGCACCAAGCAAAGGCTACAGAGCCAAGCAAGCCACCCTGCCCAGCCCCCCAGCGCACGAGAAAGAACTCGGTCGGCCTGCCCTGGGAAGCAGCCTGGCATGGACCCCCCAAGCCAAAGCAGCCCCCAGCTCCAGCACCCCGCAGCGATACAGACAGCCCCAGCTCCGTCCCTTCCTGCACATACACGCTGGCCAATGCCACGCGCCTGCCCTCGATGAAGAATCCCACCATGACCGTCGACGCCTCGTCGCCGAGCACGTTGCGTCGCGCATCTAACCCGCCGCTCCAAGCAACCAGCCGTCCTTCATTGATCCCTCGCAGATCATCCATCAACACGCTCGTCTCCGCGCTCTCCACGCGAGCGAGGGTCGGTCACAAAGAGTGCGTGCTTCGTCGCAGCGGTGGTGGTAGATTCGACAACGTAGATCAGGGTGTCGGCCCCTCGCGTCCTCGCGGCTCTCCTACTTCCGATCCTGCCTCTAATGGACTACATAGACCACGTGAGGGAAATACCGGACGGTGAGTACGAGCGTTTGGGCGCTGGCCTCGGAAACGACGGTGATGTCGAGCAGAAGCGTGGCCGATAGGCTGGGTGGTTAAGGAGGCTCGGGTAGCACCGGGGATAGCTGGTTACTTCCCCATATTATCGCTTTGTTGCTTCTACATGTGTATCTTTTGCTGGAGTCTGGTTGACAGGCGTATCTTTGGAAGTCGTGCTTGGATTTGCTCTGTGGTTTAACACACAGCAGATGCCGTGCTCTCGGGGGAGATTGCTCGATAGATCAAAGTACCATGTTCCTCGACAAGTAGAAACGTCGGGGAGTGGCTAGTAGCAATAGTACTACTATTTTTCATCTGCAGTAAACGTGTACAAATCATCTCAGCCTGAGCACCGAGTAGATAAGGATGAAAGATTAATAGCAATTGTAATTCGATTATCAGTAGGTTGATAGATTGCCGATTCTATATCGAAGCTGTCTACAAGCACATCCCCTTACCAAATCGAACGCTAAGAGTGCCCCAATATTCCAAGGACAGCGATGATTCTGGGGAACAGAAGTGAGCAAGCATTGTACTCCTTAGACTTGGGCAATAATACTTGTATGAGTGGCAGGCGGGCGACGTATCTTCAACTTATCGCGTCACCTAGTGTATGCGATGGAGCATCGCAGGATGACAATAGCCCGATCAATAATACACTTCTGTTAGCAGCCATGAGAACTCATATATCACGACATCACGGAACATTTTGACCTCACGCAAAGTGCCAGGGTGCATGTATCCAAAAGCGATACATCGCCGAGACGGTGCAATAGCACAAATGCGGACCGCATGGTCCAGCAGATGATGCTGGGCAAAACTGGTTTATTCAGGAATGGATGATCAAATTCCTATGGAATCGATACCACTCCTCAGCCACCACGCTGCAAGAGTGCTGTATGCCGACTGGCACTACAGACCCTAAGCCCATAGCCCTTCCAGAATTTTGTTCGTTATCGACCTTGAACACGGGTATTCCCAAGGTCCAGTTCCATGTTCATATCCGTAGACTCATGCACTCGTTTATGCAACGAGCTGGACAACGCCACCAGCCTCCTTAATCTTCTTCTCGGCCTCCTTCGAGACGTAGCGCGCGCGGACGATGATGGGGACTTCGGGAAGACGACCTTTGCCAAGGACCTTGGAGTAGCCCAGAGAGAGGAGATCAAGGACGGGGGCCTTATCGGAAGACTTCTTGGTGAGGTACTCGTCACGCTTCTCAGCAGGAATGAGGGACCAAAGCTTGTCAAGGTTGACAACCGGCTTCCAGAATTGTTGCGGTGTCTTGTGGCTGAGGAAACGTGAGAAGATGCCTTCGCATGGGCGATGGATGTAACTTACAAGTGGCGCATACCAACTTTACCGAAGTAACCGGGATGGTATTTGTCGATATTGGTTCGGTGATGATGTTGACCCTAATAGCATAAAATTAACATTTTTATACATTCAACGAGGTATTCCAGCAAAGCGCATCGCGGAAGCCACCAAGAAGCTGAAGGCAAAGGACTGTCGATTGGATGACGCGGGTACATTGGTTCAGCGTCTTCGTGAGGAGTGCATTTACGCCCTTCCGTCGGTTGCTTTCAAGGAAAAAAGGGTGGTACCTACACCAGCCATACCACGACCACCTTCTCATTGTTAGCAGAGTCAACAGAGATATTAATTGTTTGTACATACCAGGGTGCTTCCTGTGCTTGCCTACGCGACCGTGTCCGGCGCTGACATGACCCTACAAAAATCTCAGTATTCTGCCGTAAATTGGCCATCCTGGTTACTGACCCTGTGTTTTCTCGTCTTGCTCAAACGGGTCGGCATCTTGGTCTGGTTTTGGGTTTGCTGTGAAGTTAGTCTGTCGTGGAGATGTAAAGTTCGGTGGGCGCGAAGATAAGCGAGCCACGGCCCGGCTATTTCGCCGAAAATATCACGTGATGGAACATCCCCTTCAAACGCTGGAATTACACTTAAGCATAGATGACTGTTGTATGGGCCAAGATAATAGAATGCTTAGAGAAATCATGGCTCGTAATACTTAATTTTGACTGTATCATCACCGCTAAGCGCCCAACAATGCAACAAAAATGACCTTCCCTTATCCCCAATACGGAGTACGCAATCCGACAAATGTCGAACTTAGACCACCGTCAGAGTCTTCCTTCTTTCGCTGTCCCGCAAGCTGGTCATTGTAGTTAATAAATGTATCATAGAGTGATAGTATACGCAAGATGTGACTCACCTCAAGCTGGATATGCCTGTGGACATGAACAAGCCAGTCAACATAGCTCTGTGCTTCGTTGTTGCGATCTTCGTAGAGCAACCGCGCGAATTCGTACTCGGCACCATCCAGACCTTGGCGCGCGAGTTGCAAAGTTAAAGCCTTTGATCCACGCGTACCTTCGAGGTATTGTAGAATATTACGAACCTGGGCGTTCAGGTGTGTTTCAAGGACGGGGAGTGTCGATGCAAATGCATCTAAACTCTTCAGGCTGTTATGACCCTCTCCAAACAAATCCTCTAACAAGTTTGGCGAAACCTGAGCGTGTAGCCATAATAGACAAATTTGCCCGTTGTCGACAATATAAACGCCGCCCTCTTCAACTTTTGAGAACGAGGCGCGTATTCCATCCGGCATCCTCAGGTGTCCGTTTTCGTTAGCAAAGCCATCTTTCTCGTCCAAGTTGTGTATCGAAATGATTCGGGGGTAAAGATAGAGTGACAATTCCAGTGGGCCCATCGATTTCAGCATTCTCATATCGTGAACCCTCCTGTCAGTAGGCTCTTTACCACCTTTAAATGCCCTCGATTTGACCAAACCCAAAATGTACATGCTGAACTCTTTCAGATTCTCAGGTAAGACAAGTTGGCCTGGTGGATTGTTATGTCCCGTAAAGTTCTTCCGGTAGCCAGCGAGAATGTCAACGGTTTTCTCTGTCAACGCGCCTCGGATATCCTTGAGACTTTTCTCGGACATGCGGGCAGCGGCTTCTTTTGCAATGATGTTGACGACAGCATCCTGATCGACAAACTTCAATGCTTCAGCCGGTCTTTCGCTGACACTGGCAACATTGTTAATACATCTGACTCGGCGCTGTCCACTTGTAGTTGTATAGAGAAGCGCGGCCTGGAAGTGTGCATCCAATTTTGGATCTAGTTTACCATCATAGGTAAACATAACAGCAATGGCTTTATCAGCATCAATGACTCCAAACTCCAGGTCCGCACCAAAAGTATGATGGTAAAAATTGCCGTGGTATGCCGAGACCTGCAGGCCGTTTGAACAACGTACTTTCATAAGGGCTTGGTACCCTGTTTCTCTTGTAACTGTATGCTTGATTTCTTTCGAAAGCTTAAGGGTATCTCGGGGAGAATGGAAATTAGGGAAGTAAAAGACCTCACCCCCTGTGGTAGCAGAGACGTGCCCTTTTTTGAGTTAGAATCGACTAGGTAGGAAAACTGTGCAAGTCGATAACATACCGATTGTAGCAATGTCTAGATAGCCGCCGCTGGGTGCCGCCATGAAGAAGTCAACACCCACACCGCTTTCTACCATCTTTTGAGCAACCTTTCGATATCCGGGATGCTCAGTAGTAAGAAGCTTCTTTTCCGCATCGTTACCGTGCATACTGCCATCGTCGCGGAGGAATAAGCGGCCAGGGCCCCAAGTTGGCAAGGCAGCCAGTGAGCAAACTATCTTTCCCCCTGTTGCTGCAAGCGCTTGCAAAGACGAATTCAAAGCAGGCAGTAGGCACGGTTCTGGGTTCTTGAACTCCGAAAACATGTTCGGAAGCTGAGTCAACAGTGAAGTAATCACTGCCTTAGATTCCTCTGGATCCACGAACAAGCCGTCGCTGAGCGGTACGAAGGGCTCCTCGACATCGGGCATTACCAGCATCTGCGCTGCTTCCAGGCTAGAGCTCAAATTGTAGAAATGCATCTCTTTGTCAAAGGTAATAATTCCGACTTTTGCACCTTCTGGTAGCCGTCGAGTTTGACCATCGTTTTGAGACTGATCCTTCTCGCCACCATAAAGGGCATTCATAATGCCCTCACAGAATCCATCCAGGAAACCGCGGTTCGCTGCCTCCGCACTGACATCAATCAAGAAAAGCCATCGTATACCTACTGGTTCTTTTGACCAGTACTCTTTTGGGACCATGAAATCAACTGTGCCTAGGGTCAATTCAGGGCGCTGCATCCTATCTACCCTCACACCAGACGGGTCTGTGGGTGCAAAGTACTCGGCCGGGACATCATTGGGAAATGTGCACATATTGCAGACAAATTTGTTTCCACCGGACTTGAACTGCATGAATGGATTGATGTATGCTCGACACCTTCTGCACCTCGGCGGTCCGGTCTCACCGAAGTCTAAGACAGGAACGGGCTGCTCGCCTTCCTGTAACCGAGCAAGCGGCTGCAGAAGCAGCCCGAGAGGTAGGTGGGTAGAAGCAAGCGCATCAGCGCTGTGAGGTATACTGTTCAGGGTAAGCCTCGCGAACTTTGGTGAAGAATTGCCCTGATCAAATGCCACGAACGGAACCAAAGCCGGTGGAGGAAGGTGATGCTCCATAGTTGGATACACATGCTCCAAATAATACTTAGCGGGTGCATCACGCGATCTAGGAATGCTGGGTATTTGCTCGGGGTCGACACGTCCTTGTTGCGAGGAGGCCGGTGTGCCAGTTAACTGGTCACCAGGACGAGCTGCATATTGCATGTTTGTGGCGGGATTTGCAGGATTAAAAGTGGGCGTGGCCGCTGGGAATTGATTCATGGCCGGTGTTATCTGTGGTTGCATCCATTGTGCCCCGCCTGGTTGGGGTGAACCCTGATTCAAGAATTGAGTAGGTGTCCCGCTCTGAGGCATTCCGTTGAATGGTTGTGAGCTCCCTGCAGGTCCTTCAATGTTGTGGTATGCATGCCGGTCCTTCTTCTTATGTCTGACTGTCCCAGTCTGCTCTGCGCCCAACCCCACTTCTCCCATCTGCTGCGTTAAACTGCTCATATCTTGGCTTGCTTGGTATGGAGGAGAGGGTTGCGGTGGAAAGTATCCTTGCTGCTGGTTCGGTGTGGAGTTCTGAACTGAACTCCCTGTATACTGATTTGGTGTGTGACCGTATGCAGGGCTTCCACTCTGTTGATATCCACTAGGACTTGCCGCAACGGGAGGGCGAAATTTAGGTTCCTCTTTTCTTTTAGGGCCATTTGGATTCGGTGAGCCCTGGCCAAGGGCATGGTACATGGAAAATTCGGACATGGTTGCTGCACGGAGAGCTTGTAGTCGCGTTCGCGTTCGCGCTCGCGGTCGACGATCGAGGCGGCAGATCAGCTGTTACACTTGCTACAGGTCGTACGAAGGTCGCGTAGTGGTTTTAAATATTACCATATCAAAAAAGAACTTTCACAGAAGTCCTACGGAGGGTGTAGCTGGCGACCTGATTTGGGTGATCTGGCATTTATTTTCCTGGACGCTGGACTTCCCATACCGATAAAGGCCCGTGCGCAGTCCTCCAAGCATCTATCCATTCTCAAAAATGTGCCGAGGGTTGTTCGACTTCGTATAGAGGACGTGCGCATTCTACTGCGACGTCAATACGAAGAAGCAAAAACACTTGTGTACAATGGGTCACTACGCAAAAATAGTCTCGTATAGAATATCTACTCGGCTTAAGCGATACATCCACTTCAAACTGGCGGGGCCTCTCCGGCCTGTTTCTCTCCCATTTAGTTGCAGGCGACTCTCGAAACCTGTGGCGGGGACGTCTCGCACCCTTGCGTCTTGGCTTTCTTTTGTCTGCTGTATACCAGACAGCACTCACATGCTATCATTGAAAGCAGATCCGGGCGGTAATGCTCTTAGAGCATTTGTGGTTTCACTGTCTACACATGAGTGCTCATTCTTCACTCCAATTTGTCCAAATGTGCCAGTCTAGTCAATACAACCGTTTTGCTAGTCTCTTCGATCTCGCCGGCAAGAAAGACCTCATCGAGGATAGCATACACCTGCGCTTTCGTAAGCCTCTCCCAACTTATCGCCCTTGGAATCTTGCAGAGCACGCAACTTGCTACTTACCTTGTAGAAATTGAAGACCAAATCCAGCTCGCACACATTACCAAAGAAGGCATCCAGCACCTCCACAAAGAAGTGTATAGCCTCCAGATATGCCAGCTCGTTGTCATTTGTGTCCACGCATGCGCAGAAGAAGAGACCTGCGTAACGACGGTACACGATCTTCGACATATTTCGGAACTCGACGAAGTTGGATTGATGCTTCTGGTCTCGCGGAGCGATCAAACGGTGGACCTGTTACAGCATGAGCCCCATTCCGAGACGGTGCAGGTAGAGAAGAAGCATACCTCGCCCTTGAGCTTGACCTTTTCCTCATCCTACCACTCCGTCAGCATCCACACACAAGGCCACAGGGAAAGTGCATCACCCACACTATACGGCGCATACCATTTTGCCAGTCTCGTCTTGCCCCTGCCCACTGATCAACCCAAGCTCAAGTTATAAGAATGCGCGGATCTCCGGCCGTTCACATACTGGCGGTTTTGAATGAGCACGAAGGAGAGGACCATGGTGGCAAGTTCGCAATCCGAAGCAGCACACCTGTAGACGCAGCAAGGTCGGCTGGCTACGGGTTGCAGCACGGAATCGTTGACCCCAGTCGTGCGCTTGGCGGGCTACGCTCCGTTCGGGTCTGTGCCCGTTGTCCGTGCCCCTGCATGATGCGAGGCCCACATTTAACCGGCCACCACATGGCCTCACAAGTGACCAACATTCCCCTTCGCTTTGCCTCAGGGAGTGTTAGAACCCTTTTTCTGCTCTGGGTCTTTTCATCCAGCAAGTAAGGAAACTTCATGATATTCAAACACTAGACCTCACAAAGCTCCGGTTCGACTTGATCCGTTTTTACCGATGTTCTCTAATGAGAAATGGTAAATAAAGCAGTAGTCGCAAGACGCTATAGAATACATTTCATAATTACAGGGTGTGCATTCATGTCCTATTCGACCCCTAACATCAATCATTAGTCCAAAGGATGATTGTCCTTTGGTGGCGCAGGCGGCCCAAACCTGCCACTCAGATACTTTTCATACGTGATTTCTTCCGCAGGCGTCCCGATGCTCCAGGGCGAATCCACCGTTTCGGAGCCCCGCCTGGAAAAATCGATGAGCTGGATTTTCGGTGTAGCGAGCTCTAGTTCGTGCTGGCTGTCACTCGATCCGAGCCAGGGAAGCCGTCTTAGAGAGCTGCTGACTCGTGAAGCAGCCAAGTCAAGCTTCCCAGGCTCAGGGTGGAAGACAACGGGCAGAGTAGGGTCTTGTACGAAATACCGACGGAGGAAAGGCAGTGATGCAAAGATGATGATCAGTTGGCATTCTAGCTGGGCGCATACGAATACGTTGAAGCCGTTCCCTATCTATATATCAGCTTGTGGTCTTTACTTTAACTAGGCCTTGGACAGTAATGAAAGCGATGGTATGAGGTAAAGTTGCCACATTGAGAGCATATGGTACTGTGGTTCCTATTACAGAGCTTATCTGGTATATCAGAGTGCTATTAAACCCTGGCTTACAGGTAGCATCAGCGTTGATGTCTTCTGTGAGACGATGCAACATCACAGTGCGTATAGCTCCGGTGGCTACGACGCTGTCCTTTGTTAACAAATAGTAGCAAGCTGCCACGTCTGATACGCACCTTATAGCAGCAATAGAAATAACGTTCAAGGAGCATCGTTGAGTCCACGACATGGGACGGTACCGCAGAACAGCGAATGGAATCGCTATACAGTAGAATGAAGTAGCAGACCCAATGGTACCTTGAAGTAGATAAAAGATCCGTTGGCTGGAGCATGCTCGCTCCTGTGTTGAGGCAGTAGGTTTTGCTATCTCCCAGTACGCCGTTAAAGGTCGGCAGAGGAGTAATTGCACGATGATACATGCGATAGAGTAGCATACTACGAGCCCCATCGCAATATGAATTAGGATTCTGAACGCTCGGGTAGGAAGTGGTTCTAGCCTTTGGTAAAAGCACAAGACTGAAACTTTGGACAGTGCTGTGCTTATCGTGAACGCAATCTCTCCGAGCCATTGTGCCTAGTCGATGTCAACGTAGTCGTTGGAACGATTGGCCATCCTACCAATGCCGCATGGCCCAAAAGGTCACTTGGTGTATCCCATATGTGTCTGTCGAACCCATATTTTAGTGTTCCTCGGATACATGAGACGGTGTATAGGACTGAAAAGAGCTGGTGATATCAATTTAAGACTTCGAAGAGCGGAGTAAGGGTTCGTACCCAGGCACTGCAAGCGAGGACATCATCCAAACGAACACCATCGATTGATTTCCTAGCTTGGGCCCAAATACGACCTCCAAGTAGGAGAGCCGTTAGAACGGTAAGTATAATGCTGTAGATAGGAAACCATGGTCGTCTTGGAGGGTCAAGCAAATTTGGCTCATGCCAGTGTAAGATTGTAGTAAGATCAAGATTAGGGAAATCGCCCGCCATGTCCTTCAGTGGTCCAAAACTAATTAAAAACGAAATGTGGAGAGGTCAAAGCTCGGAGCACGGTGCTTATAAGAGTACAGATGGTAGAATCGACGCGATGAACAGATCGCTGGGTCTAAAGACTATTGCCGTTTACACTCGGTAAAGATGCCCTGGCACTTCTGCAGGCCCTGGATGCCAGGCCCAATGCCCCTCTCCAGTCGGATCAAGTGCTAGTTGGATCCTTCACGTCAGGTAAGAGTGTGAGAATAGCCAATTGATAGACAGAAGGGATTCAAATGCCACCATACGGCAGCATCAAAGATTGAAGTGAGCACAACACACCTTTTCTGAAAGGCAAGGAGGAAACCATCTTCTCTGTAGATTCGGGCAGATTGTCAAGGGGAGCTCACATGCGAGCCAAATCCCAGACTTGGATGGCCAATGATACCATACGCTTGACAAAACTTTTACTAGTGGAAAGACTACTGCAGGTCCTCGAACGAACCACGTGTATGGCAAAGTCAAGATATCAGCAAGCAGATTACTCCTGTTAGACGAGATGCAGCAGGGCTTCATGTCCAACCCCCCGGGAGAACGAGAGGGTGAGAAATTGATATTATCCAGTCTTGGCACCTGTACGATTGCAGTCCAGGGATCGATGTTGCCCCAAAATGGGCTAGGGTGTACGCTTTGCAGTGCCAAGACGCGGAGAAAGCACCTGAGAAACGGTAGAGCGCGGAGCCAGGCACCTAGAGAGTATGGTACTGTAGATCGATGAGCACCAAAAGCGAAGAACATATGGGTAGTATATGGGCGAAAGTAGTGCCGGGGCATGTTTCATGAGCTGGCTAAGCAAGCAGACGCGGCAAAGAGAGAAGGCAGGCTCCCAGCGTAGCCACCTACCGGATGTTTCGCGCTAAGGTAGGCGAAAAAGTCTCAGTCTTTGGGTTTACCCAGAGCCTGCAGCCCACAGTAGGGTAGGGTACTTGGGGCTGAAAGGGTTGTGTAAGTTGGCAGACTCAGCATTCCGAGGTCGGACAGCCATGGGACAGGCCGGCGGCTTTTGGATTTGATACAAATGTCAAATAAGTCTGGATGGGGCAGATAGACAAGCGCGTCCCACGGCGAAGCTGACGCCCAATACGAATTGCCTACCTGGGAGTACGACGAAGCGTCGACCTGTCGCTGAGGTGGTGCGGCGCGGGGTGCGGGTAGACGGGTAGGGCACCCACGCGCATGCGCATTTCGAGGGATGAGAAGAGTATCATGCCACGAGCACAGGCTTGGCTGTTTCGAGGGGGCATTATGCATACACGCAGCATGTGTGCAGACAAGGCAGCGCGGACGGAGGCGTTGTGCCTGGACCTAGGCCTGGCAGAGGGACGGTTCGAATGGTGGTGCACAGCGCTTCGACTTTGTGGCAGCGGCAGCGGAGGCACGTGAAAGGCACCAGGCACGTGAAAGCGCGCGCGCGTTACTTATCAGCGGCCCCAAGGTATCTCGATACTCGATACATAATGGCGGTTGACACTCGCAGCGGCGGTGGCGGGCGCGCCGCCTGGGGAAACCCGGGCGCGAAGGGCTTAGCGCGGCGCCAGACTCCTTTCGGCCCCGTTATCAGTCCGCTGAACAAATCGCTTTACCAAAAATCCCACTCCCGCCAAGCGTTACGGCCTTTTCGAAACAGCGCTCGCCGACCGCCCAAAGTCGCCGCCAGCATCACCCCTCGAAAGGAATGCCAGCAGCCCGTCCGCCCGTCGTCTGGCCATCCGCAGCGACACGAGCCTACGAGGCAGCGCGCGTGGTTGGGGCCAGGGGGTCGCGTTTGTGCAGCTTATCAGCGCCTCGAGATAAGCTCCCAGCAGCCAATGCACTGTGACGCCAGCCCGCCCGAGCCCGGCTGCAGAAGAACAAAGCTCCAGATCTGCTAACGCGACCCCACGGCCGTCGCGGCTGCGGCCCTGTGCGTGACGGGCGTCGTTCGTTTATTTTGCCTCGCGGGCGCACCAGAACGTGGAACAGCCCGTGGAACGGCCCTGATAAGACAGAATGCTTCGATCATAAAAGAGAGCCCGGCCTAACCATCGGAACCGTCGATTAGGGCCCGATTTCTCCCTTGGCAGCTAATTATATCATAGGCCCGCGCCCTCTTTCTTCTTTCTTTATAATCTACTTATCCACCCGTCTACCCTCCTTTCGGTCCATCCTTGATCTGCACCCTTTACACACTTTTCCTTCCACTCGCCCGCCATGTCCTACTCGTGGATAGGCGCGCCCGCCGAGTTCAATGCGACCAACACGCGCACCGGTGGAGACTCGAGTACGTCCTACCAGACCGTCGTCCTCATGACGCCACATGTCTGCTCCCCTCCACGTGAATCAACCCACTGACGTTTTCCCGCTCTCCAGGTACCGAGAACTTGAACCAATGGTTCCAAGCTGGTGACCAGGCCTACATCATCGTGGCTTCGGCCATGGTGTTGGTCATGATACCTGGTCTAGGATTTCTCTACTCGGGTCTCGCCCGCAGGAAGTCTGCCCTGTCCTTGATCTGGGCGTGCATGTTTTCCTCCTCAGTCATCACCTTCCAGTGGTACTTTTGGGGTTACAGCCTGGCTTTCAGCTCAACTGGCACTAGCGGCTTCATTGGCAATCTCTCTAGGTTCGGTCTTATGGACGTTTTAGGTGCCCCCAGTCCTGGAAGTCCCTTGGTTCCTGAACTTCTCTACGCCTTCTATCAGGTATGCATTGCTTGAAACACTGCGCCTACCATGGCTTACCAAGCTTCATAGATGCAATTCTGCGCCGTCACCGCCGCCATTATCGTCGGAGCCGTTGCCGAACGTGGCCGTTTGATCCCCATGATGGTTTTTATCTGGATATGGGCTACACTCGTATACTGCCCCATTGCATGCTGGGCATGGAACGTGAACGGGTGGTTCTTCAAGTGGGGTGGTTTGGACTATGCTGGTGGAGGTCCCGTCGAGATCGGCTCCGGTATGTCTGCGCTCGCCTACTCGTGGGTCCTCGGTCGTCGCCAGGAGAAAATGATGCTCAACTTCCGCCCTCACAATGTGTCTCTGATCACTCTCGGCACCGTTTTCCTCTGGTTCGGATGGCTAGGCTTCAATGGTGGCTCTGCGTTTGGTGCCAACCTGCGTGCTACCATGGCTTGCTGGAACAGCAACTTGACGGCTATGTTCGCCGCCATGACTTGGGTTCTCCTTGATTGGCGTCTTGCTCGCAAGTGGTCCATGGTCGGCTGGTGCTCAGGATGCATTTCTGGACTTGTCGCCGCTACACCGGCCTCTGGTTTCATTACCCCGTGGGCAAGCGTTGCTCTTGGTATCACAACTGGAATTGTTGCTAATTTTGCCACCAAGAGTACGTTTCTCACTTAATCGGCACTGTCACCACGCTAACGATACCACAGTCAAATTCTGGATCAAGATCGATGATGCCCTTGATGTTTTCGCTGAACACGGCGTCGCTGGAATGGTTGGCCTCATCTTCAACGGTATCTTCGCCGCCCCCTACATTGTTGGCCTCGACGGTGTCAACACCGGTCTCGTCGCAGGTGGATGGATCGAGCACAACTGGAAGCAGCTCTATATCCAATTTGCCTACATCTGTGCGGCTACCGCTTACGCCTTTGTCGTGAGTGCTGCAATCGCTTTCGCCATTGACAAAATTCCCGGCCTTCACTTACGCGCATCCGAGGAGGCTGAGCTTCTTGGTATGGACGACGACCAGCTCGGCGAGTTCGCCTACGATTACGTTGAGGTTCGCCGTGACTATCTCGCATGGACCCCTGCGAAGAGCGACCCCATTACTACTGAGCACGACATCCCTCAAGGCGAACGCCATGGAATCACACAACACAGCCAGATGCTTGAAGGCAAGGCACCCAGCGAAAGCAGCCACGACAACGCCCACACTGGAATTGGCGGTGATCGTCACGCGATGGCTGCTGGACCCGAGGTCGTCCACGAGAAGGCTGCCTTCGATCATTAAGCACTCTGCCTGTTTTCTGTTAGGTTTATTTGCGATTTGATGTAGCATTTGGGTTGGAGTTTGAGATACCACTGCGTCTGTCTTTTCCGGTTGGTAGAGGAGCTTCCTGTACCCTACCCACGGGATTTGCTCCAATAGTTTGAGACTACTTCACTTTGTCACGTTCCAATCATCCTTGGCTGTACATATACTTTTTCAGTAAAAGATACTTTAATCTGGACTTGGGTTCCCTAGAGATGTGCTGTGGTCTGGATGCGCAGTTAGTCACACGCCGTGTTCCCTTATCTGCCAAGCGTGATCGAAAGATCGTTCCGCTGCGGATGGTCTTCGATGCTGATGCCAAGTCCCCTTTTCTTATCTCCTCCCGCGGACTCGTCACCCCCTGTTACTTCCCCCGTCTGGGGAACCAGGCCAATGTAACCGTCAAATCACTTAAAAACCTGGGTCATGATGTCACGGCCTGACGCTAGAAGCGAATCGTCTACCGTCTGTTGCGACGACGTCGAACGCTGAGGGGGTTTGTGTTGCCCTTATCTATGAGCTTGGGCGGGACCCAAGTACCCAAGGGCCAGACACGAGAGGGGGGGGCGCGGGTGAGCTGGTCGTCTGCAGTGGTGCTCGGTTGCGGTTTCGGGATAAGCACCGTACGCATGGCTTGCCATCCCGAGTTGGTGGTTGGCGGCAAGGCTTCGTGTCCAAGCCTTTCCAAGAAGTAGTGGCGTTCTTAACTCGACGAGACACTGGCTCAATCAATAACTCCCTTTGTGATCGGGCACAATTCTTCTCGTAGTCTGGTCACAAGCTCGATTTCCTTCTGAGACCTGGACAGGGATACAAGGTACGAAGGGGGACGTTCTGGCTCCCTTGGACGCTGGGTCCGTGATACAGCGCTCCTGAGCTGAGGTAGTAGGAAGAGTTGGCGCGTGGTGGTGGTGTTGTTGTTGATAAGTACTTCATATCTGTGCATTTGTATTTCATTGACGTATCGTGTTCGTGTGGCTGTGCTCTAACGATATCAAAGCCCAGTGCTATCATGTTCCTCATCCGACCCATCCGACATACGAGCAGACGAGCCAACAGTCAGTGCCCCAGTTAGGGATGCCCACAGGTCAGTTCTTTCCAAACAACTCGGGATACCTCGCGTACATCTCTTCTCAACAGTTGTGTTGAATTCGTGAATTTAGATTACAAGGGTGGAAGGCGTCCTATACATGAAAAGAGCATCTCGAAGTGGACATTGAATCCGCTATTAGCGTGGTCCGAGAGCATCAAACTAGGGCCGACCGTAACAATTGTATACAGGCTATTGGAAACCTTGCTAGGGCGATCCGCGACTCTTGTCTTCACGAGTTTCTATGCCCCATGGCCGAGTTTCTGCAGTAGGAACCTGTCTGATCTGCGGTTAGGCTTGTTCTGTTCACATCTTAACTTGCCAGTATCAAGGATAAGTACGGTCGCTAGCGAAACCGGCTTCACCTCGACGCGGCTGCAATATAATTCTATCTCACCTATAAATAAACGCTTTATTAAAGTACTCTGCTTTATATATCTAGTTGGATGTAATTAACTTAGGTAACTTCTTATACTATAATAAATTGTATACCTCTCTATTACAGCTTCAGCTAATAGCCCTATGGCCAGAGCGGGTCGGCCAACTTCCCTACCAGCGCGATCGAGGCGTTCGTCCGCTCCTCCAAAATCCAAGTTGCGTTCGCAGGCGACTTCGCCTCTTGCACAACCCGCCTTAATGTGCCGCATTCTAGACTGTACAATCCGCCCCACTTGGCCAGCGTGAAGCTTGTCCAAACTACCCTCCTCTTAAACCCTCTCGTTTTCGGATACCATCCCTTGACACGGTACTACATCCTCGCTTTCGGGCATGATATTCTGCTTTCCACCTGCTAGCTCGTCAAAAACTTAACATACGGCGCTGGTAAGGATAAGCCTGGCTACGACAAGATCCTTTTCTGCAGAAAACAAGTCCGACAAGATGGCCAGGCCGAGTGGTGGGAGAAGGCCACCGAGTTGACCGAACCGATGTGGTCTTTGAGCTTCTGCAAACAGGAACTCCAGCTATCTCTAATACGCTGCTGTGTGTTTATCCACATTAGCTCTTCTTCCTTAAAACGACACCTTATTAGGCTTTAGGCTAGACTAAAAAAGAGTGATGACGTATATGCTTGAAGAGAAGTGTTTTCTAGTGCCCACTTGCGAGACATAATAAATCTGCACGCACCTTGAACTAGTTCGATCAATGTAGATGTATCTCATCCGCTCGACCAGCCGCAAACAGGGCAGAAACCAGGAGTAAGATCGGAGTTCATAGAACGACATTCCGGACAACACCAAATGCCTTGGATCTTATAGTCCAGTGGTTTTAAATGAGAGGCTTCATGATTATTTGCGGCCTGGGGTTTTGGTTTCACCTCTGGAGCGCTCCTTGGCTCCACTTCTGGAGTGCTCCTTGGCTCAACAATAGCAACCCGGCAGAAGTCGGACACATTGCAGTCAGACACATTGCAATCGCCACCCTCGAACGGTAGGTCGTCAATCCCATCATCTTCTAAAAAATGGATACGATCGCTGGCTTGACCGAGTCCATATCGATAGATGATGTTGCATATTTGACTGCGAAAAGTTAGCGAAGCACTTCGGGACGCTGAGGTCCTATACCATTTCACCGACTCTCCTTTGTTGAAGAATCTTTTCTCTTCGGAATGGCATCCAGGACAATGATTGTGTTCAAGTAAAAGAGCAAACTGCATGCTCATATCGACGTGTTGTCCCGGCTGCCGATCGTTAGCATGAATTCTCGACCTGGAGTAACTTTTTCGTGAGTGGCAGCAGAAGTAACATACGCGGAAAACACCCCTCCACGACTTTCGGAGCGCAATCGGACACTGGCGAGCGGTATCGCGGAGATCAAATTCTAGCCTCGTTATTTTCGGTCTACCAACATGCTCAAAACGAATTTGTAGAACTGCAAGAAATGCCGCTACAGAATCAATAAATTCTAGATGAAAAGGAGCGATGCGACCAAGCGCGTCATGAAGAACAACGGGCTGTTGAAGTAACACTTGACTTGGCAAACTTTTTTGAATACGAATAGAATCTTTTACCTCCAATACGTGGCGCACTAGAGTATTGTTCTGAGTTTGAAGATCTTTCATCTCTTGACGAAGACCTTCATTCTGCCGAAAGACTTCTTGGAGAACACCAAACATAGTGTGTTGATCATCGGTAGAGAGACCCCTGAATTGATGTGTTACAGGAAGTTGTTCATTTATAGATTAAAGACAGGGAGTGCGTACATTTTCAGCTTATCCTGGAATTCAAGCAGCGCATTTCTCTGCTCTTTTACTTCTGAGGCACATGACTCTATCCCATTCGCAATTTTTGACAAACGGTTCGTTTGGGAGCGGTCCGTTTCTCGGATGTGCTCTATGAATTTGGCTTGGCTATGAGCGTATTGCTTGACTCTAGTGGCAATTTCGTTTGTGGTCGTTTCAATCACCGTCGTACGACTGTCCACTCGCATGACCGATTCACTAAGATCTTCTAGCGTGCGAAATATAAGAGCGAAGAACACCACGACTTACATCTGAAACGTGGCTAGGAGCATCTCTAGCGTTCCAATATGAGTCCCAATCTCTGATCGGAATTTCCTCACATCATCTTTTTTGCAAAGTGCCCATTGAATCTGTCGAAACATCATCGTGAGTCTCGCTTTCGTTACATATTGGGCGTCAAGCTTCCGAAATTTGGCGATATCCACGAGAAATGTCGCCAGACAGAGCTTACAAGCATCCAGATTTTGCCTCAATGCTTGTGTGCGCAGATCTGTATCCAGCTTGACTTTACCCAGAGCTTTAAGTACCCTCTCTAGGGAGCTCAGTGATCGTGCTAGCTCCGAAAAATCTGCCCGGGCGCCGCGTGTATTTGATAGTGAGTCGATTGCATTCTTGAAAAGCTTAATGCCAGCTATGAAGTCTGACACCGACACACCAAACGGGAAAACCATTGTGGAGACCTGGTGTGCGGCGGTGACTATGGTCGTGCTAATGCGTGCATTTATATAGAGCTGGACGGGGGCCAGCAGTAGGGGTTTTGCCGGGTTCAAAGACGGGAGCCTGGCTGAAGAGACGAGCACGGCAACTCGATCTTAGCTATCGAGGTCAGCTAGCATACAAGAAGATAGAAGATTTAGTTATACTGTAAAACCGCATCTAAAAGTGAGACAGTGCAAGAGTGCTGTGAGGGAGTTGGAATAAGCTTAGCTTGGGGCGGGGTAGCACAGCCCACATTGTGACACGGTAAGGCTGACATGGAGGCGTCAACATTGAGCATAAGGCGAATTTGTAGGCAATTAGATTATGGTTATATTGTGAAAAGTGGACAAACACCTCAGTCACGCTAGTAGGGAGGATAGATGACCTACTCTAGCTATAAGGTAGTTAGCTAAAGCTGTAACAGTGAGGTAACTCCCCATACCATAATAAATCACGTACCCAGGTCAATTGCGCCTAGCTAAATATATAAGGTGAGGTAGAATTGTGTTGCAGCCGCGTTTAAGCTGAAGCCGGTTTCGCTAGCGACTGTAACTAGGAGCATCATTTGGCCTTCTTCTTCTCTTACATCATCCACCTGGCTCAAATCATTGCGTGATACCTCGCGCCACTGCCATTTTTTGAAACCACATGCCTCATTCCCAAGCCTCATGGTTCTATCCGTTGCTCAATACCTTTCAAGAACTCCGCCCGGTGACTTTGGCTGAAATGCATGAACAAAGAGGTTACTATTCTAGAACTGCGCACGTGGACTTGAGGATACAATTTTACCCAACGATAGGTCACTAAAGAAACAAAGAGAATACACAAAGGCTTTTTCCTTTGGAAGGGGGGACGATCCATCTGCAGGAACAAACTGGAGTAGCTCTAGCGGTTTCATGCTTTCAGATGTTCGACTCCTCGCACTTGCCCATGCTGTATTAAACCCGCAGTTTCCAGCTCAGATACTCTCGGAAGAACCAGACGATCCTTCCCGTCACATTCTCCTTCAATTCCAGTGAAGCTAGCTATACGACATCCTCAGGAGAAAAAACCCCTACTCACCATCCGACCTTCCTTCGATTCCCAGCTTGGACAACCACCCATCCCCCACCCAGAAAAACCATGTCCACCCAACAACCCCCCCGACGGAAGGACCTTGCAAGAATCCACCCGACCCCCT
>Ga0247757_10000656_pt1 | contig 27467 bp, 21 predicted proteins | sample UWRJL126311R4_FD_180929 | JGI IMG/M metagenome (GOLD analysis project Ga0247757, IMG submission 180929) | Plant litter microbial communities from Arlington Agricultural Research Station in Wisconsin, United States - UWRJ-L126-311R-4 | ecosystem: Environmental > Terrestrial > Plant litter >...
CCGAACCTCCCCACGCCGTCAACGGCTGCTGACCCCCGTCTCCGGTTACCGCACCCGCAACCTCTTGTCTTCTGAGCTATTGAATTAGATCGACCGTTGAAAAAAAAAAAAAACAATAATACCGGCTTGCATGTTGTCTTGCTTCTGCTATCGGTCATTCCTCCTCGGCTCGTCACGTTGCCCATACCCTTTGCTGCATGGATTGGCCCCAGTGCGTGCATGCCCCAGTCACTTTCTACCACACCACATCAAAAACGCTCCGCGGAGGTGTGAGCCTGGCCGACTGTTCCTTTCCATCGTTCCCTTGCCTTCATATCCTGATGTCTCAGAATCATGTTTGTTATACATGCATGCAAGCTCGGAAGAGTGCCCCATAGCCATGCATTCCTTTGGGATCGTCGCGTGCGCATTGCCGTTAACGACGCCGACGCCGACGCCGCTGCCTTCGAGCACTCCGGTCTGACGCACACTCCGGAGTACATAGTTTGTGGATGCCCGGGGCCCTGAGGCCCCATCTTCACCTATGCCCGTCACTTTACTTCGCGTTGTGTTTGGGAGGTGGGGGGTTGGGGCGACTCGCTCGGGATTAATCAAGGAGACGGCTACGTACCGGCCCGGGAGCGGGCGATGACAAAAAGGGTAACGGACACTCCCGCACACCATACACCGTGTGTAGCACGCCCGCCCTGCGCCACGCCAGTGTCAGAAGGCAGCCTGCAGTGAAGCGTACAGCCAAAAAATGACACGTCCATGTGCTATGGAACGCTCGTGATGGTTTATTTGTTTTGTTTTCCCTCCATCCGCTTACCTCAAGCGAGGGAATGAATGCTTTCCTTTTTTTTTTTTTAATCGGAACGGTGAGGTCGGCCATACCTACTTGGAAACCATCGTCAACGGTAGTACGGGCCGTGGGGCTGCCTGGGTCGGGTCATGGTGCGCAGACGGGGAAGGTGTGTGAAGACGGGGGAGGGGGACCAGGGTCGAGCGTGCAGCGGGGTTTATCGAAGGAAAGAGGCGCGGTAGTCGGCTCTGTACTGTTTGCGGGCAAGGACTTGCACATACCCGGAACGGGTAAGATCCTGCCGTGCCCGTTGACCACCATGTAGGACGGTTTTGTATCCTGCCCGAAGCTCCCCTCTCCCTTCGAATCTGATACGCTATGCTACCCTTTTCTAGGCTTCCCTTTGCTAGTTTTCGTTCAAAAGTGCAGAGGTCCCAACGCGTTTTTTTTTTATCTCCATGGAATAGAAGCTCGCACTATATTGCCCCCTAGGGCTAGAGCTAGGTTATTTCCTCGAGTTGATACTGATACTAAATCTTGGTTCACAATGGATCTCTGTAGATCTGAGTCTCTGTAAACAGGAAAGTACTGTTGTCTTGAAATTCTTTTCTTGGTGTGTAGTAGACGATGCAAATCTACGTTCTACATACGAATTCGAAAAAAATAAATAAATAAACGCCCCACCCGGAATACATAGGAAAATCCTCAAAGTCGACAATAGATATCTATCACGGCAACTAACCCTTTGGTAGTTGGCAGGATTAAATATTGTGTAGTATTACTGCCTACAAATCTGACAAGGCTCGATGCGCCATGGTGGCTAGATTTTCCAACAATCGTGACACGAAAGTAGGCCAGTGTATCTCGAATAATAAAAGCGGCCAGAGTACACAACGCCTTTTGGGTTTTTGTAGGACGTAAGTCCACGCTAAGCGTACGAATTCAACCCCCCTCCCAAATACAGAACGCCTAGTAGAAGGACTGGCCGAATAAGAAACGAATATTCACGATCTATTTATATGATTGCCATCGTATAGGAAAAAGAGAGGATAGTCAGCATCACCGGTAAGGTGGCTGTGCAGTAAGCTGCATAGCCACATATTCTGCCTTCTTTCCAGCTACCTCTCAATGCGTACGTATAAGCTGCACGCTTGAAACCGCTCAAAAATAATAATTAGAAGTACTCGAAACCACATTGCATGAAGCGGAGGGCTTACAGCCTCATCGAATATTTCACATCACATACTGCCAATGTCTGACTTCACCAAAGCATCGTTGATCGCGTTACAAAACTGCAATGCTACAGCCGACTGGTTGGTAGAATACTGGAGGTCGGAAGACATACCCATGCGCAGGGTGATCACCATGTTCCAAGGCATAGTCTTCAACTCGTCGAGCGGGAACGTCGTAGATTTGTCTACTAACAGCAGCACAGCCGCTTGGATACTAGACTACGTGGACCAAGATGACCTATGGAAGGAGATAATAACTGAGGCACTCTTGAAGTGCAACCGGGCAGTATGTGACAAGATCCGATGGAAAGGCAACTCTGATGTTGCGGGGGTAGGCGTATGTGGCCTGCTATGTTGGTCTGTACTGAGCTGATCACGTTCCAGATGGTTGCCGTGTATTTTATTCAAGCAGCGCTTACCACGTTTTATTTCTTTTGCCTTGCTTCCACTAGGCGCGGCTGGAAAGTGCCATGGCTTCGACACCGCAAATGTTGGACAAACATTCAAAATTCTATATGATATTCGGTTGTTCCGTTTCTCGAAGCTACCCTTGTGTTCGCGATATCGATGCTTGTAGCGTCCATGGTCACCCTTGCAAGATCTATCGAAAATAACGCGCAGCTACCATCGTATACGTTATTTACTACCGCCTACATGGCAACTTATGCAGTACTTCCAGCAATCGTCTTGCATACTGTTGCATCAGATCAGCTTCATCGGCGTAAATGGAGGAGAGCAGTGTGGATTCTCATAGGACTGTTGACTATGACTGTCTACAGTCTCTTTATCTTTCTTTTAGCCTTTCCGCTAACAACCGAGAGTTTAGTCAACAAAATGATGGATTCACGGTCGCAAGCAAGCTGGGACGACATCACGTGGGAAACTTATTGTCAACGGCTGAACATAAGCTGGCCCTTTTACTTATTGTCAGGCCTGAATGCAATATTCTTCTTTTATCCCATTATTTACTTCCTTTTCTTCCGGAGCTGCATTTCTAAGCGCCCGCGAATCGTTAAGCTCCAGAAATTTTGGTGGTGGATACTCGCCCCTGCCGCTTGGATTGATATGTGGATCAGCGTTGCACTATTCAGACTTGTCCGTCCGCAGTTGACCCAGAAAAATCAAGACCAGGACGCCATGGGATTGAATTCGGAGACGGAATGGACGTTCGGTCAAGTTCTGAGTCTGGCAACGTGGGCTCCGGTGGTGATTGAATTCGTCCATGTGTACATCAAAGGCCCAGAGAAAGCTCTGACAGAGCGGATGTCTCCACCTTTCGTCGCTACGCCTATTCAAGTCCGTGAAACCAATGCAACGACCCTGGAAGAAGGCCATTCTCCTGAAGAGGAGGAGTCACCGCCCACGTTGATTAAGTTCGCAACACGGTAATGCTCCTTCTGGAATCACCACTCGGGCCAAGCGGCCTTTTCACGATTCAATTTGTCAGGAGTCATGCGAAAATATCCGTGAACTAGCAGAAACCGACCTTCGGCGAAGAGCGGAAAGTTTTCTCGGAAGGCACGCGTGCACTTGTTGCTTACTAGCATGCCAAACTGAGTAAATGCCCCCCCTCTCTCTCACACACACTCCATATTTCCCAACCTGTATTTCAGACAGGGTGTGCAAAGGGAAACGGCGTGGACCAAAACTTCCAGACTGGCGGCCAAATCCACGTCAGTGGCCCTGGAATGCAGAATCTTGCACGTATTGGATTTCTAGTCCAACATTTAGCATACCAGTATGGTATCCGAACGCCGGCTTTACAAGAAGAAACATAATCGAAGCGTTAGTGTACCACGTAGGATAGAGCGAAGGATACGCGAAGGGATCGGGGCGGCACAGGCGCGGCAATGGATACGAATGCGATGAACAGCTGTACCACATTCAGCCTCGAAATGGTTCAGATATGGACAGGGGCTTTGGTGTTTCCCTAGGCGGGTCATGGAAGCGGAAATGGATCATGTCTAGCTCATAAGGCGCAGGCGTCTTCATATCGGGCACATAGGAGTGTTCGGCCAGGTGCCGTATTGTCTTGTTATTCCACGTGTTTGCATCGCTTCGATGTTGAAAATCTCACCCATCTACCTAGCGCAACCACGCCATCATTCCAAAAACATCCCTCACCGAGATTTTACTGTGGATTGTGTGCTCTTTTATCATTGTTACCCACAAGTATACCAGCCAATGAATCTGTATTTGTCAATTACCAGAACATGAGGAACTTGAAGCTGACAAAGCTATATCGTGGTGGAATGCAAAATGAAGATGCACTATAGTCATAGATTCTATGAAGTCTAACGATGAATGCCAGACTGGGGTATCAATAAAGGAAAGTGGAACATGCACCATCCGAGACCTTCCTGGCTATAGATGCCTAAGCAAAGCTTGCTAGCGTACTCCTTCACGACACTAACTAATGTTATCAAATCAAAAGAATCATACAAGACCTTCGAGTCACTAGTATTGGCCGAGGCCCCTACTCCAATGAAAATACAAATACTGAAATAGCTAGCGCTTCAGATCAGTAATGGAAGTTCTCACTAAACGTGGCCATGTTGGCATCATCTGCAGCGTCGAAGTTCATAAAATCGTCCACATCCAGGAAGCCGATGTCTGCAGCTGGTGTAGCTATGTTAAGCTCAAGACCGGCCTGAACCTCGGGTTTGGGGTGGTGACTTGGAGGATCGAGACCGTCGGTAAGTTGTGTTCCTTTAGGAACGGCATTGCCGAAAGCTAAAAGCCTGCTAGTGTGCTGAATGCCGGGTTCCCTGCCCATGCCTGTAGCATCGCCCCGAGAATTCATCCACATACCGTTCCCACCTTCTTTATTTTTAACTGATGTTTTGAAGAGACCTTCAAAAAGTAGACTGGTCTCGTACCACCGGCCCTTGACATCTTCGAGGTCGATGCGCGCATTTGTGGCTGCGAGCTTCCAATAGGCAAGAGTCAATGTAGAAGGTACTAGGATGTTATTCCGCCATTGCATGTCCTCACGCATGCGTATAGGAATGTGGTTGTACATTGGCACATCCGGGAGAGCATTTGGATTCGGCGCCGGAACGGTCGCATATGAATAAATATCTCCTCTCAGCTCGACTTTGACAGAATTTGTAGTGGCTTGGCCAGGGGGCCTGGGATAGACCTTTTCAGTGATCTCGCTTATGACGAGGATGTCAGTGCCAGGGCCTATTCGAAGACGAACAGGTTCACCCCTCCAGATCTTCTCCGCGCCATAGAAGACGCCGTTCCACTGACGTTCTTCCCCCCCATTGTTGGATATGGTTTTCAATCGTTCGAAGAGAGTGTAGGTGAGATCTACGGCCTTGGCTGAGAGGATGGAGGCGTCAACTTCGGGAATGCCCTGTCCACCCTCGCCAGAAAATAACATATTCCAGTCCACTTGTTCGTAGCGTAACGTAGGGTTTTGTTGCAGGTACGGGAAGGTGAAGCCAGGACAGGACCAGGCAAGCCATGGCTTCACTTTCTGATCTGTCTCCACAAGCTCCTGCGCAGGAGTAGCGGTTGGGTATGAAAGGGGTTGAATGAGGTAGGTACGGTCAACGCTGCCAGCCTTTGTCATCCAGCGGCGCACCACAAGACCCAAGCCGTATGCTTCCGAAGGGCCCTTGCGAAGAAACCACACCACCTCTCCTACACGAGCCATAAATTTGGCGTATTGGCCATCAATCTGCTGGTCAAGGGAGCGTGGTTGCGGGAGCGGAGTAGGCTCGAGTCTGGGAGGAGGTTTGATCTGAGGCGCGCTGGGCGCAGGAACAGGGGCTTGAGGGTTTGAGAGAGGGCTCTGTATGGTTGTTGGGCCTGTGCTGGGACGGCGGATCGGCAGGGGAGTTGTCGAGCCACGGAAACTTGTAGTAGAGAGTGGACTAGCGGCAGGGGGCGGGGCTGGCTTCTCCACTTCGATCTGGTTGGGGGAGCAGATGCGGCATGTGCAGTTCTGATAGTCGCTCGTCTCGTCGGTGGAGAGCCATAGCAGGTGAGGAAAGAAATCGACGGGGCTCCGAAAGCGCTTTCGAGGGCCCTTGGGATATCCGTAAAGGTAGGCGTCTTGCCTGTCGTGGCCACCGCCCGAATGGTTCTTGGCCGCCTTGGACTCGCCGTTGGCTTTGGACTTGATATGCTCGTATAGGCGGTATCCTTCGGGGAAGTCGTAGAGGATGCACTGCTGCCATTTCTCCTCGTGGGCCTTGGCACCAATCTCGCGCAGCAGCATGCCACCCAACTTCTTGCGCCAATCAATGTGTTTGGGCTCATCCTTGTCAAGCAGGCGATAGTAGTCGCTCTGACCCTGCTCGTTAGGCGTGCGGTCGAGCTGCTCTTGCGTAGGCCCATTCCTCAATGGGGTGCCCTTCTGGTTGACGACGTCCTGGCCGTCAGACTTGAGTGGGAAGATGGGCCAGAATTGCGTCAAAGGCTGCTGGGCCATGGCGGGCTAGGGGCGCAACTGCGCGTGCGGGGAGAAAAAATTGCTGGCGCGGTGGTGGTGTGGCGATGAAGAGAGAGAGAGGGCTTGTCTGGTGCTCTGGGTGAGCATTAAGCCTGGACGCGACGACGCGAGCGGTGCGGGCTCAAAGGGCGCTAGCTCGATTGTAGTTAGTGGCCCGCCGTCCCTCCGCCGCTGACATGACGGAACGCGACTCACACCCAAACTGGCCCGCCGTTGCTCACTTGTTCACTTCTGCGTCTTTATCGCTGGGTCGTTTGACACGTCCACTGCCCAGTCAACAAACATGTATCGCGCACGCTAGCTACGACTGGACCATCAATCACATTGCTTGCGTCTTCCGGCATTGCCAACCACGCCGCGGCCGCTGGATTACTTTCACCATCGCCATGGACCCGCCGCTTTCACCTCTTGCCAATGCGACTTCCTTTCTCCCGTCGCCTGCCGATCTTCTTCTTGCCGTCCCACGCCTCTTAATCAAAGCCGGTGCACTAGGTGAACACTTTGACAGTGTGTTTGGTAAGATCCGGTCTGGAGGGAGCATAATTGCGGAGCCTACCACGGCCAACTTGACCAACACCACAGCCGCAACCACAGCCGCCCGCTTTATCCAACAGTCTGCTACTGCCGTAGCCCGTGAAATCCCCGCCATCCAAGACGAGATGAGCTTCTTCCAGGCTATGAAAAACGTCGGTTCTGTGTTTACCTACATGACATCTAAGTGGGCCATTGCTACTTTCACGATTGTAAGCATCTTCTTTAATTTGGCCTGCAAAAGCCATGCGCTAACTAAGAAATTAAGGCAATCCTCATCAACCGTACCCATTTCTACGCCTCGAGTCGTGTGCCTCTCACCTTGGACAGATTCCACTTGCGTCTTGCTGTATACCTCCTCCCCATGCTCTTATTCACATACCGCATACAGAGTATACTCCAAGCAATCCGGTGCCAGACGAATCCAGACTGGTCCTATATGCAATACGGCGCCTCGGGAAGGCAATTAGATACCGACTTTGGCGGAGACGGCGATTTCCTTTGGCGCGCCAGCTCGGCACTGCTTTTTTGGGAAGACGTAGAAACTTCATGCAAGGCCGTCAATATGTTCCCGCAAAGCCCTGACCAGACCCGTCCAGCTGGATCTCTCGCATTGCTGTGGCCTTTATTCATCTCACTTGGTTTTGGCCAGTTCATAGAGACCCTGTCGTGCGCTCTCCAGGGACGTCGTCCCATCCAAGAAGTGGGTATGACCGTCTTTGAGCACTCGCTGGCTTTTGCTGAAGCTGAAGCGGTGGTGACACGGCCCCTTGTCATGGACTCACCACAGTTCTTCAAACCTAAAGATATACTCACTCCTGACGGCACAACGCTGACGCTCAGTCGGTCGAGGATATCCTCTTTCGCTAATGTACCACCAGAGGTGCTGCTGATATCTCTTATTTCCAGTTTCAGTCATTTCACCAGCAACTTCCTCGCTATTACAGGCTATCGAGCAAGATTCCGTCTTGTTACCACCGCTATTTGGGGCGCTGCATACATGACTACGTTTGCATGGAGCTTCTTACGACTGGCCGCTGTAGATCAAGACTCAAGCCGGTTCCTTGGTCCTCTTAAATTTCCTACTGTATGCATTGTAGGCTTCATTCCGCATTTACTTATGCTTGTAGGCATAATAGCTTGCGGCATCATTTATCTCATGGCTTTTGTTCTTACGGTCTTGAGCCCTCCGCCAGGACAACTCGACAACCTTACTTGGAAACAAAGACTCACTGCTGCCTACGAGAATCTTCATGCAAATATTCACTTATCTGCCATTACACCTCTGACTATTAATTGGAACGAAGACTTCTACACCGCCATGGTAAAGGTCGGCTTCACTGTACTAACAGCCGCAAGCGAGGCAGTTTATCTTAACGAAGGAACGCGGGTCAACGTACACGCAATGACTTGGCTGGAAAGAAAGCGGCTCCAAGACGTGCTAGCCCGTCGCCGACAACTCCGACAGAGTCTACAGACAATCCCTTCCGAACTAGAAGGCGAATCTTTGGCGGAAAGCGTGGAAATATTCGATGACCCTAACACAGACGGCGCGAGCTCTGCTTGTGCGTCTGGTTATGGCCGCGAGAGAAAAACAAAAGCTGGGAACCAAGCAGCTAGCTCTTCACTTAATCGGGACAACGGTGTTGGACTTCGTCAGCGTCGCGGGCGATGGACATTAACCTACCGATTTCTGAGAGGTATACTGGCATTGTTGATGGCCATTCAGGCTCGGCTAGTCATCACAGTTTTACAAAAGCTTAGAATCGGATACAACCCCCGCTGGCTGGTGCGACTCTCAGGCGCCCGCTCCAATGAGAAGAACCCTCCTTCTCCAGGCACATTGCAGCGCAGCAATACCTATACACACCTTAGACTTAGAGATGTTGAAGCTCTTGAAAGAGACAGGATAAGTCGAAGCGGCACTTTAGTTTCGGAAGAGCAGCTCTCTGAGTATCTCTACGGCTGGTGGAAACATGGTAGGAGATGGGGGGAAGAAGACAGTAGTGGGGATTATATCCCGCCTGCCGAGGACCATGACGACAATACGAGTGTTATCTCTTTCGCTGCAACTTCAGACGCTGACGAGTGGTCGGATGAGGAAGATGACGGCCAGCGTACCCCAACGCAAGACGCGTACCAATACAGCCGAGAATCAACGCCCATGTATAACAACACACTAGACCTCTCTCGCCTCTCACATCTCCTAGACCCGAAGACGCAGGAGGATAGAGAAGAAGCGAAGCTACTGGCCCGTCGTTTACAGAGTTCTAACGTCCTAACTCGCTCGCAGTACCGTAAGGCCCTTGAGCATGATGAAGCACGTGTCCTCACGGCATCGCGCTACCCTGTGCCCGGCCTTGCCAGCACACCACATATGTCCTCCGACGAAGAAGAGCAGCTTCTAGAAGAATTTCTACTCAGTAAGCGCAGCGCAGCAAGCCCGCAACAGCAAACCGCAAGCAATGGCAATGCTGGTAGCTGGGGCTCAGGCGCTGACGGCATGGGCTCCGAAGGCCCCCAATGTGTAGTCTGCCAGCTGAGTCCGCGCACCGTGCTCGTTTGGCCGTGCGGCTGCTTGTCACTGTGTGATGACTGCAGGGTCGGTCTCGCATCCAAGAATTACACCACCTGTGTGTGTTGTCGGACGAATGTCGTTGCCTATTCACGGCTATATGTCCCGTAATCTCGTGAAGGATAGAGTGTAACGGGACGGCTGTTCACTCTTTCTGCTTTGCTGTTCTTTTACGCATTTGGAAAGAGGGGCTATATGAACATAGGCATTTGATAGGGTTTATAAACATGTTGTTGATACTCTTCTATTCTATACTAAGGGAGAAACACTTATTGAGGGTATGGGCCAGCATGTGTGGGATAATGACAGGGTTTATGAATCCGAGTATACCAGCGAATGAAAGTAAGATATTAGCGCTTAAATAATATAGACCTTTGTAACTACAGCTTTTCCACAAACTGCCAGCCTATGGAAACAGTGTTGTAGGCGATTCTAACCCAGGGCCATTCCCTTGATTCTGTGACGTGTTATACTAACAGGCTTCTTTGTCTCTGTGGTCATAAAGAGGATAGGCAACTGGGCGTGATTTGTGGCCAGCTTTAAAATCAAGGAGTCTGTATTCCTATGGTATTATTCCTCTCGATGTACCAAGTACCTAGGGGTATCGCAGCTTCATCCATTGCGCCTACACGAACTGTTCCGTCCCTTCTACTTCTCTCTTATTCCGCCATCGCCGCGTACCATCAGAGGAAGTCGAGATATGCACCGACAGCAACATCATGGTCCCTCCACATCCTTCCATAAACCGATGCCCCCTTTAAAGTTACTGACGGTCTGTAAATTAGTAAACAATGTTATATATCAAACAAGGATGGAGAAAATGGTAGATACTATGGGCAGGTCGTGCTGCCACCAGGACCAATACATACAAGCATATATAAACAGAGGCAGGACGGTATGAGAAGACATGCTTAGCGCGCACCGAAGGCGCGGGGCTTCTCGACAGCAAAATCGTCCTCCGAGGAAAGTGAATCGTCAGTGTCTGAGGCACGCTGATTGATTCGGGGACGTTTCTGCTCGCGGCCCCCCTCGTATTTCATGTCGCCTTCGGCGTCGAGCCTTTTTTTGCCTTGGGCGTAGAACGGTTGGGAGATATGCGGCGTGTTGGTGCGCGATTCACCTGTGACGATGGAGTTTTCTGTTAAGGCTGGCGGCGAGACACCTTCATCATCACTAGGGACTTCAACGGGTGCTTTGCCTTTAGTTTTGCGAGCAATGTGCGGGAACGTCTCTTGCACGGCGTCTTGCTGCTCTTCCACACGGCGCTGGGTATCTTCCTGCTCTTGAAGATACTTCTCGTGCTGCTCTCGGTAGGTTAATTCCATGCCGCTTATCCATTCTGCCTGCTCGGTGTCGTTTTCCATGCTCAAGACGCAGCCCCGACACTTGATGTAGAATGCAGTTGAAGCTGGATATTCACCGAGTATTTCGAACTCTGGAAGATTGTCACCAATCAGTTCTACTTTGTCCCACTCCAAGCAATCTTCACAGAACCCGCGTGGGCACCAACGGCAGCGGAATATCAAGCCTCCAGCATCGGTAGAGTTCTTCCCGCATTCGCAGCATGTGTGCTGGGGGCAGTGGAGACCACTAAAGCCTTTAACCTTTTCCTGATATTCTATGTCTAGGCAGTCGAAATGATAAGCTCGGGGGCAGTTCCTGCACTCAACAGCATGACCTTGGTTTGGACCTCCGAAACAGTTCAAGCAATGGCTTTCATGTTTGTACTGTCGTCGCTTCTCGCGCAGAGGTTCAGCTAAGCGTGGATCTTTACCCGCCAGGGTAGGGACAGCCTCCCAGGCATTGCAATTTAGCGACTCTTTGCTAACTTCAAAACCATCGATTGTGACTGTTCTTGCCTTGTCTTTGCGACGATCTTCACGGGTTGTGGAAGCGGTTGCAACGAGTGCCTCGGGCTTTTTATTTAGCTTACGCTGATATCGCTTTCCGTCGAATACCGCACACTGAACCTGCTCGATCATGGACAGCCACTTATCCTCATCAACCTCTGTGTTTGAAGTTTGTAACGGATCCGCAGGTCTATCTCTACACATTTGCATCATGGTATCCAAATCCCATGAAAGCATCTCTGTGACATCGATCTCGGGGTGGGAGAGCGTTTGAGCTCCACGACGAACGAGGGATTTGAGCTGATTGGTGCCCAGGTCCGGGAGTTCCCCTACTTGTGCAGAACTCCCATCCAGTGATATGTCCTTTCCATATTTGTTTCTCATCGTCTCCGTAATCTTGGCAGAAAGATATAGCTTCTTCCGGATCCGCCCCATCATCTGTTCTTCCACAGTTCCTTGCGTACAAAGCTTGTAGACGGTGACCTTTTTAGTTTGTCCTATGCGATGAGCACGTGCTTCCGCTTGCAGGGTGACCTGAGGATTCCAGTCTTCGTCTAGGAAAATGACATCTTCGGCAGTCGTCAAAGTGATCCCTAAGCCCCCTGCCCGAGTAGACAAGAGCATAACTTTGTAAATAGAGTCGCGGTCATTGAATAACCGAATTTCAAGGTTTCTACGAGCGCGACCAGTGCTTCCATCCAAACGAAGGGATCTGAAAATCTTTCCAAAATTGCTCATCATTCCTAGCATGTTTTCGCACCAATCAAGAGTTTCTGTGAAGCCAGAGAAGATCAAAACTTTCTTGCCTTGGTCAAAGATACTGTGCTTCAGAAGCTTCTCAAGAAGAATGAACTTTCCTGAAGCACGGATTAGATGCTGCCCAGGGTAATATGGCTCAGGCATAGCACCTGGCACTAGATAAGGGTGTGAACAGCACTTGCGCAACTGCAAGACGAGATTCATAAGTTTACGCCAGGCACTTGTTTCTTGGCCAGCGCCCTTTTGCTCTTGCTCGAGTGTTTGCTGCATGATCCTTGCAGTTTCTTCCCAGCTTTCGCTATGCTCGTTCAGGCCGGATGGAGTTTCCGGAGCTTGCAGCCGAACAAGCAAATCGTTCTTATGTTTGTCCGTCTTTAATGCTTCCATTTCTTTTCTCTTCCCATCTTTGAAAAGATCGTCCAGCACGGCATCTTCGACACCTGTAAGAAGTCTCGTGTACCAAAACCGCTGCATGGGCGTAAGTGGAACATATAGGAGGACTTCCTCTTTGGGAGGAAGCCCGAGATTTACGTCGGGGCTTTCCTTGGTGCGTCGCAGCATGATTAATTCAAGAAGATGGCGAGCATTATCCATGGTCTCCTTGTTAACTTGGCCACGGTTCAGATCAAAAGATTCCTTGAACAGAGTTTGGGATTTGTCCGTGAAAATGTCTGGGAACAGCCATGACAGTAAAGACCACATTTCGACCAAGTTGTTCTGGACAGGAGTTCCTGTCAATATAAGGCGATATTCCGAAGCAACACGCTTAAGAGCGGTAGAAACCTGGGTAACGCTGCTCTTGATAACATGCCCTTCATCGAGGACAACATAGCGCCAGACAAATGAGTGTTTGAACCAAGACTGCTCGGCTTTGAAAACGTCATATGTTGTGACAATGATCTTGTAGGAACCAGACACAGCTTCTGTCGGTAGCTGGGAAACTTCCAACTCTGCCTTCTTGGATGCCTTTCGGGACCAAGACTGCACGGTATCGTTGCCGAACTCGTCTTCGAGACCCTGAGCGACCCTCTTCAGTCGTTCCCGTTCACCTGGTGTTCCATGAAATCTGAGTACCTTCAGCTCTGGTGCCCACTTCTGCGCTTCTTTGATCCAGGAGTCAAGAACACTGAGTGGACAGATGATAAGATACGGCCGCAGCTCTTCAGAAAGCAAACCCGACTCGCGGTCCTTCTCCTCCAAATACTGGATCAAAGATAGCGTCTGCAGGGTCTTCCCCAACCCCATTTCATCGCCCAGGATACCAGAGAAACCATTGTTGTAGAGGTATACCAAGAATGACAGTCCATCAAGTTGGTAGGGCTTCAAAGTGGCTGTGATGCCTTGTGGCTGAGAAGAAAGGCGCTCATACTTGACTGTTGAGGGTAATTGACCATTCGCAAGCAGTTTCGAGATGTAATTGTTGGGTGGTAAAAGAGGTAGGAAATACTCTTTGTTGGCCACAAGAAAAGCATTGGCCTTGGCCTGCGTTTTCCGAGCAATCTCATCCCGTAGTCGCGCTCGTGCAGTATTGAGCTTGCGTGGTGTGGTTATCTTGCGCCTGCTTGGTGATGAAGGCGCTGCCACTGTGTCCGAGGCAAGGATGTCGCTCTTGCGGTTGCGAGCGCTGCGTCGTGGCGTTTCTGGCCTCTCGCTCCGCTTGTTCTCCATCTTCAACTCTTCCAATTGCGGACGTACATATGCCGTGCGAGGCCTGTCTACTGTTTGCAGAAGCTCGTCACTTGTGTCTGTGGTTGTGGAGGCCGTGCTCTGCTCTCTGTCAACAGGTTCGAAAGCGCGCGGAACAGTTGCGGAGGTGGTTTTTGATAAGCGCGAAGAGGCGTGGGAAAAGTCAGACAGGTTGTCCCGTGCGACAGACTGCAGCTCTGATCGAGTTGTGGTGAAAACAAGTGCTCGCCGTGCTTTCGTCGCCGAAGTCGCGGAACTTTGCGAACCAAATTGCAGCAAGAGCTCTTCGAGTGCCCCACCAGGTCGTTTGGCCGTCGGTGGAGTAGAAGGGCCCATCAGGCTGCGTTGTACATGTCCCATGATTGCAAATGTTCTCAGGCACTGCGGTTCGTCGTTTGCAATGCGAGGGTAAGAGAAGGCTGCATCGACGGCACGCGTCACGGCGGGAAAAGTACATGCACAGCCATGAGCACCCTCCAGATATTACGTCAAGCAGTGAGAGTGAGTCCTACGGTGAGTGTTACCGGCAAGGCATGATTGCGGTTGCAGGCAGTCATGGTGAGTAGGCAGTGAGAAGCGAAATGAATGTCAGTGAATGAAGTTGTTAGCGCCGGAGAAACGCGACTAAAGTCCGACTGACGCGCATCCACGATCCACTCCACTCGCGATCCTAAGCTTTTAATCCCTACTTAATCCATACTACGAAGACCTGCTGGCTGTAGTGAGTAAAGGGCAGCTCGTAGGGTTCAACCTACTACGACGGTCACATGTGTACCTAAAGCCTAGTAGGGACATGATATGCAGGGCCTGCTGTGATCCAAAGACCCACATTCCACTCTCCCTTAGCTTAGCACACAGGAATGCATGCCTTCTCCTTACAATAAAATCGCGTCAAACCTCCAACCTTGTCCCTTACTCTCTTTTATCCGTCTTTTGCTTTCGTCTGCTACTAACAATCGTTCATCTAGCTGATCAGCTACCAATTGTCCAATCTTGATATCAAAACAACGCAAGAAAAAAAAGAAAAAAAAAAACCTTTGTCTGTATGTATCAAAGCAGGGCCGTTCAACTGATTCTTACGCTGCTAGGCTCTTTAGTTATTCTACTCTTTTTCTCTGTTTTTGAACCGCCCTTGTCGTCTTTGTTCCGCTCGTTTTTTTCCCCTTCCACGCGTTCATTACGCTTCCTCTGAAAAAGCCAACCATGAAACCCATGGGTTATTATACAGCCGGGATGGCCCTGATGGCAGGGCTTGTCTCCAGTGCCTCTCTCCCCACCTACCTGCCGACCGGATGGGTCTATGATGGCTGTTACTCGTGCGTCTCATGATAGCTATTACCAAAAACACATGACTGACCTCCTCAAGCGATGTCAACTACACGATCACCCCGCGCGCCCTAGGCTACCCACTGGGTGGCGGCTACAACGGCGCGAAGCCTGTTCCAGCTGGGAGGGTTGATAATCGTTACAGCCCTAACGGCGGTCTCCAGTGTATCAATGTTTGTCTGGCTATCGATCCCGCCATAGTCTACGCAGGCACGGCCGACAACCAGTGCTGTACGTGATACACTGCTTAAAGCAGGTGTTCTAAGACTGACGGCTCATCTTCAGGGTGTGATTACACCATCAATCCCAACCAGACTGCGACTGCGGGTACAAAGTTCCCGGACGCTCAATGTGCCACGACTTGCCGTGGCAACTCGAGTGAGATCTGTGGTAACAACTACAATCAGAATGTTACCCCCCAGCAGCCGTCACGCATCACAATCTACCGTCGTCAGGTAAGTGGATTTTCAACTGCCTGTGTGCTTGTGCTCTGTGCTTGGTTTTATTTTCTATGGAAATATGCGGAGATCACATGTATGGTAATGCAGGATATTATGGATCCCAGACATGGGTTGGTGTTACAGAATACTACTCTTGATGAAGATGAAGAAGAAACATCCCAATGTGGTGCGCGTGTCCACCAAATTTTGACCTCTTGAAGACAAAGTGTTCTCTCGCCTTTGAAATCGCACAAGGGAACGATGTTCTGGAAGCAGATACAACACACAGTCGTGAGTAAGATGGGAAGCGATTCGAGTTAAGTTGCTTGCAGAGGTAGGAGAACCCACTCGTACATGTAGGCATGGGCCCAGAATAAAGTTCTGATGCCACGTGAGATTTCAGCATTACCCATAGCAACATTGATGTTGGTAGGATTCAACTCCGAACCACGTTATTCCTTTTTCATTTTCATTTTCTTTTCAAAGCGCAACGCATTCGGCAAATATTTAAATGAGGAAATACGCCGCCGGTACTTTTGGGTGGTATGCCAGGCCGTCGCCACTGCGCGGCGGTCCAGTAGGCGGTCTGGCTTTTAGGCAGACCAGGGTCTCATGCTGCAGGGAACTTGCGGGACAGGGGCTTTGTTTTAAAGAATCGCCCCTCGGTCGTAGCTGGACATCGACATCGACATTCACAACCACAACCACAACGCTCGAAACCCGGCCTGCGAAAATGAGCACGACTGCCACCGTCACGCAGCCTGCAATCACAGCAGAAAACATTCTGCGCCTCTTCCCTGAAGTCAACACCACCCTCATTGGTGGCACTCACGGCTCAGCCACCAGCGACGATGCACTCGCGGGCTATGACGAAGAGCAGATACGACTGATGGATGAGGTGTGCATTGTGCTGGACGAGAACGACGTTCCCATCGGGAGCGCAAGCAAGAAAGTTTGTGAGTGGTAGCCAGTACGGTCCGACGCGTAGCCCAGCTATATCGTGCCTGGCGTCTCGTGAGCACTGCTGACGTTGTGGAATAGGCCACCTGATGGAGAACATCGACCAAGGCCTACTTCATCGCGCATTCTCCGTCTTCCTTTTCGACTCGCAGAACCGACTGCTCCTCCAGCAGCGTGCGACGGAGAAGATTACCTTCCCGGACATGTGGACGAACACGTGCTGCTCACACCCGCTGGGCATCCCTGGAGAGACGGGCGTAGGACTGGACGAGTCGGTGCAGGGAGTGCGTCGCGCTGCACAGCGTAAGCTTGACCACGAATTGGGAATCAAGGCGGCCCAGGTGCCGATTGACGACTTCCGCTTCCTCACGAGAATACACTACAAGTCCCCCAGCGATGGAAAGTGGGGCGAGCATGAGAGTCAGTCATGTGTCTGCGGATGAAGGGGAGGATGACAGCTAACGCGGTGCAGTTGACTACATTCTGTTCATCAAGGCGAACGTCGATCTGGCGGTGAACCCCAACGAAGCACGGGATACGCGCTATGTGAGCCAGGAGGAGCTGAAGGGCATGTTCAAGGACCCTTCGCTCAAGTTCACGCCGTGGTTCAAGCTCATCTGCGAGAGCATGCTTTACGAGTGGTGGAGCCACCTCGATTCGGGCCTGGACAAGTATATGGGCGAGAAGGAGATTCGACGCATGCTGTAGCGCGTGTGTATCTTGTCCCACGCACGGCGTTATGATACCCCATTGACGAGCATGCAACTGGCGACCGAGGATCTTGTTGCCTACCTGGCCGGATCCCGACACTGAAGTGTATGGGACGCGCGCACGGGTTCCGCGTACATAGATAACACAGATACCCGGCCAGTTGAATTAGAATACAGGCATTGGTCAAGCGGTTGCCCTGTAGTCATGGCCCTGCGACGCCTTTATCGACGGTGCATGGGATTTGGTAATGCCCCCTATCTTTTATCAGAGCGTGACGCACGACGTGGCAGCGGATCGATGACTCGGTGGAGTCCCCGTGGTCCGCAGTCCGACAGTAGCAGTACAATTATAAGCTGCCTCTCCCCTCGGGGTAGGGAACCGTCCTGGCCGGTTCCTGGCAGGTACCTGGCATCACGGCACCGCAGACGCTCGACGACGACATCAATCAATTGCCCCCCAGCCGGCCAGCCGCTCCGCCTGTGGAATGCCCCGTGATCTGGATTCTGGACGGACATGTCTGCGGAGCCCTGGTCGGTGAGAGGCAAATCTAGCCCAGCCAGGCAAGTGCAGCCGAGGCCGACGAACCATGGCAGCCACGGCCGGCCACCCCACACTTCCTCTGCCAACGCCACGCGTAGCTCGCACAGCGTCGTCTTGTTGGACGCGCCCGCACGCACTCGTTGTCCGCCCTTCAGCTTCACTTTGCCCATGCGTATGCGTGTTTCCCGCCCCGCCATTGGCGTGCTTCGGCTGCCAACCACGCCGCCCTGAGCGATGGTCCCTGTTCGGCGGAGAGGTGGGCGGTGACGGGTACCAGTTGGGGCTAGGCCACCGGCTGCCAGGATGTGCCAGTGTGCTGTGGTGAAGGTCAAACCGTCTGTCCAGAGCAGGCAGAGCGGCTCGGCGTCTGGGGACGACGTCCGCATTAGCTGGCCCGGCCGTGTTTCGGGACGGAGCTGGGCAGAGAGGCGCATGTATATCAAGCAACAGACGCCCGTCACTCCTCACCAACTCCCAGGAGCATCACTTGGTATCACGGTGCGGAACTTTATCGTCACTGCTTCTTCCGTTGCACCAACCAGCTCCGCATCCTCTCCACCCCCACGGCGCACGACCTCCGCTGCAGCCGGTCTTACTCAACATTCCTGCCCTGCCCGCTCCCGCTCGTAGCAGCCAAGACTGATACAGAGCATTACCACTGGTCTTGTGACAAGCCTCGTCATCTGGAAAGAGTATCGGTCGTCTTTCTGACAGCCATACATCTACCTCCACAACTGCTTCCCCGCTCTGTCTACACCTCGACACCGCAGCACACGCATCTGTCCAAGCATTCCCGCTTGTTCTCCGTCCAACCTTGCCACTTCCCACCCAAGGGGCAGCTACAAAAGCCTTGCCTATTGATGTCGGTTGATCTCCGTCAAGCTTTCACCTCCTTACGGTTTCCCGCTCGCGTAGAAACCGTGTCAAGATCCCAGCTCTCCCAAGTCCATACGGGGGATAGTAATCGTCCCGCTGAAACATAGGCATCATTGCTCGCGTAGTCGAGAAAAGGTATACTATAGGCAGGCAATCGATAGCCACGAACCCTGCTCGATCTGGCTGCCAACGCTCAACCTTCGGACTAATTGCATCACAGCCGAGTGCTCTGAACTGAACGTCTTCTGTTAGAAACATCCGGTTCAAGTGACATCTTCTCCCGACGCCCATCCCTTGCCTGGTGGCATTACCATCACGCTGGCTTATACAACCAACACTCCCATTACCAAGAGAAGCGGCAGATCCCACCTGAATACTAGTAGTAAACCCCACGCGAAACCGCAATCATGGCGAAGATCGTTGGCACGCTTGGAATATCTCTCGTCGAGCCCAAGAAGTCAGCCCTGAAGCCGACCAGCATTCAGTTGCGAAGTGCCACTCCCAACTTCCTCAAGCTGTTCCAGCAGCAGCCCGGTGACGTGCCCACCATCCCCCTGCGCGATGGTGTCCGTGTAGTCGGGGTCGAAGAGTACAAGCAGGCCGCTGCGTGCCTGGCTGAAGCCTTCGCCCATGATGAAGTAGTCCGCTACCCCATTGACACGCCCGATCGCGAACATTGGACGCAAGAGGAAAAGTGGGACCTGCACGTGGAGATTCTTGAGTATGTGGTGTATGCTCACATTCTGAAGGGACTCGTCACGACCGTCGGGGATTTCGAGGCCGTTGCCCTGTGGTAGGCGGCTACCGCGCAGATGAAACACTTTTTTTTGGGCACTGACTTGGACAGGATGCCTCCCGGCTCGGACATGGACGACTGGATGACCCGTCTCCGGTCGGGCATGTGGCGACTTCCATGGCGCCTCTCCTCAGAAGGTAATCACCGTTTCTTCAAAGAATTCCTTCCCCTGTTGCACGATACCAAGCACTCGACCCTTGGGGTCCGCGACGACTCCAGCTGGTACCTCGTCTACATTGGAACGTCCGAAAAGGGGCGCGGGAAGGGGAACTGCACCAAGCTCATGAATCACGTAACTAGGATGGCGGATGAGCAAGGCCAGCCCGTGTACCTAGAGAGCAGCAACGAGAAGAACCCACCAATATACAGGCGGTACGGCTTCGAGACTGTGAGGACGATTCACTTGCAGCGTGCAGAGAAGAACGTGATGATGGATATCATGGTTAGGGAACCGAGAAAGATTGCCAAGGTGTAGAGGACGACGAGAACGGACGGAGGACGGACGGTGAGCGGATGGAATAGGTGGGCCGGACCAAAGATGAGGCCGTGGAGCACCGGATTCAACACTGATGCTCAGTATATAATGCACGGAAGCAGATTGGTACAAGCATGCTGAGGGTAGAAGAGAACGACGGGTGGGGCTTCTGGAACGGTCTTTTCAACAAAGACCCCAGTGGGCGGTTTGCTTTTCTTGTATTTTGTTTTTATTTTTGCCGGGGTATTCGTTCTACCGTAGCACTCTCTAGGTCTTGGCGGGTTAATATATCGTAGCCCAAGTCCTCGCGTGGGGACTTTTCCATGTCTTGCTATGGCCGTATCTGGTGAGGCACCATGCGCATGGATTGATCTGTCTGTGCAGGGGCTCGGCGGAAGCAGGACCGAGCGATGCTCAGGGGTGCAGGGGTGCAGGGGGTGGGTGGAGTACAAGAGGTCCCAGGCTGGGCTTCCATCTGTATGTGTGCATGGTTGCCTCACTCGCATGTGACGCAAAGGACCACCTCCTAAACGAACCGCCGTTTGGAGTGGTTACCCCGCTTTTTTCCGTTTTCATTCCGCCATGATGTGAGGCTGGTCGACGAGAGAGGTATGCGTGCGGGCGACGGCTGGGATTGGCGGGGGCGTGCAGTGTAGGTGGGTGGGGTGAAGCATGATGGCGGGCGGGCTCGGCTGGCAAGCGGAGGGCGGTGGGCTGGCCATACGACACACGATACATGGACGCCATGGACTGGACTGGTCGCTGAGGCTGTTCCAATGCTTGGGCGTATCGTGTGTGCCGGGCTCTCTTGCGGTGTGCAACTCGTCCATGTCGTGCTCCCAACGCCCCCTAGGCCGCATGAAACACGCACGCACGGCTTATCTTATGGCGCCCTGTGATCGGTCCCTCTGCAAATTTCTTTCACCCAACTTTTGCAGAGAGACGTCTGTCTGCCTTGGGCTTGCTCCGTGGCCCTTCTTCATAGTCGCTGCACCGCCCGCCCACACGACATCGCCGCTCTCCTCGCGTCTGCCTCTGGCCAGCAATCGATAACGACCGCTGACCCCGCATATTATAACGCGTCGCTCGACTGCCTTCGTGTCAGGCTGCCAGCGCATCATTTCATTTCGCTGCCCGTTGCCTTCGAATCTCCTGCTAGCTCCAGGAGCACGCCGTCGCCGTCGCCGTCACGTACAACCGTCCTTCGCCTCGCTCCAAGCCGGCTTCCTCTCGCACGTCATACTACAACTCTCTCCAGCCAGCCTGCACCATGCCGGCGCTGCAACGAAGATACTCGGTCACAGGCCAGACGCCCCCGGACCAGCCGGCACAGATGAAGCCGGCACAGCACTCGCCCAAGCTGCAGGCTTTGGACACCAGCGTGCCGTCGACGCCCAGCTGCGGACTCTGTGACGTTGGTCCCGATGCTGGTAAGTCGGTAGCGACATACGAGCAGCATCAAGGAGATGGGACTGAGAATGCGGCTGCTGGGGGACCTCGCGGGCGTACTTTGGCTCACCACTCCCTAGGCCGCATGGTATCGAAGCGCTCTGCCACGCAATTGCCGTCTCCGAGCACCCCAACGACGCACGAACTGCCTACCAAGATCGCAAAGCTGGGGCTGGAAGCCGACGACATGGACCTGCATGCCGATGAAGGCGTCTTCACCGATGCCTTCTCGGACAGAGAGTCCATACCCTCCACCGAGTCGCCCCTGCCGTCCGTCTCCCCCTCTACGGCAGCCTCAAGCCTAGACGACCCCATCCTGGAACCGTTGGACTTGGATAACCAGTATGACTCAGGCGTCGAAGGTCTAGCACTCACACCCACACCCACACACGAAGAAGCCGCAGCGGCCTCTACATCCGCCCACGTCCCCGCAACATTCCTTAGCCTCCCACCCGAGCTCCGCCACCAAATCTACCTGCGCCTACCGGACCTGATACCGCCCTACCCTCTCATCTACTGCCTTTCCACCTTCAACAACAACATGCAACACCCGCTGGCCTCGGTGTCGAGCCTTGTGCGTGCCGAAGCCCTCGCCATCTTCTACAGCTACAATACATGGATCATTAAGCTCGAGTTCAAGATGATGTACGAGGCTTTCCAGGATTGGATCATCCGGCTGGGTGCCGGCGCCGGCCAGCTGCGTCTCGTCACCATGGCGGTGCGGGGGAAGCTGTTCAAGCCGGCCAAGACGAGCCACAGCAGCGTGGTGGGGACCGCGAATGCCAACGCGCAGGTGGCCGTGGTGCCCGGCATGCCGGCTTACGCGCTCGTCGTCGAGCACTACAGCCCTCCGGATGGCGACGCGAGCTTCAGCATCGACCTCAGCGAGAAGTTCCCGGGGGGCAAAGTGCGACTCGTGCGCAACGACGGGTCGCCGGAGGCGGGCGAAAAGGCCACTTCGTACCTGTCGGATAAGGTGGCGGTGCTTTGGGAAAAGAGGCGGTCCGGATCGCTTAACGGGCAGGACTGGGTCGACATGGTGGACGACTTTCTTACCTTTGCGGGCTGGTGGTGAAGATGGAAGGTTTTGGACTTTCTCCCGCTCACGCACGCCCTCTTACTTGACTACGACGACGATGACGACGATTGGTTGAGACCCCCGAAAATGGCAGGGGATCCGATACATGGAAAATATTGATGGAATGCGAGTTTCACGAAGAATACCTGCAAAAAAAAATGACCACTCCCCTTCTTCCTTTCCAAAAACCTACGGCGGTAGAATGCGTATCATCGTTTGCATGATTTCCTGTGTTCCTTTCGTTCCGAGCATGGCGTTGTGAGGCAAACGCTGCGGGGGAGGCGACGAAATCCTGTCATGTCTTTTCGACTTTTCCCACCCATCACCTGGAGCGGTTTTCATCCTTCTCTCTCTCTTGTTTACATACTTTCTTCATTTCCTTGTACTTGGGAAGGGGGTGATGCCCGAGGAGGGGCCACCCGTGGAGGTGCTGACGAGTGAAGCGGGAAATGATGGATGGGAGGGGAGATTGATTTTCGCGCGCGCGCGAGCAAGCAAGCAAGTAAGCACGGAGGGCAAGCCGGTAGATTTGCTGTTTTTTTTTTACGAGCCCCGAGCCCTTCTTCCTCCTTTGGCCCCTTTTGAAATAATTGATTGATTCCTCTCCAACCCCCCCCTTTTTTTTTTCCTTAGGGGAAGGGGGCGGCTATGCAACCATCATCATCTTCATGGATTTCCCCTATGTTTGTATATTTTCCCTTTTTATTTTATTTTATTTTTTTTAATTTCGATTTTGGTTTTGGAAAATCGACTTAACTTTGGTTGGCGGATGCTCCTGCTGTTGCTGCTACTGCTACGTATACCCCCCCTCTCTCTCTCTCTCGCTCTCGCTCTCTCTCTTTCTCCATATAGGTAGCTAGCTCGCTTCTGCGCCACCAGGGCACCGTGGTTGCTGTGGGAATAGCAGCAGCGTAATTCAGAGGCGTCCTCTGCTCAGCCGTCTTGCCCTCGTCCGTGCTGCTGGTCCTTTGTCGTGTCTACATGCCTCCTATACACGAGGCCCTTGCTGTGTTCGGTGTGAGAATGGTTACCCGCATACATAATTGCATGATGAAAGAGAGTCACGCAAGAAGCCGGAAAGAAGAACGGAAAGAACGACGTGGATAGTACCGAAAGATCAAAAGAGGTATCTATATGCAAAAAAAACCCCATTCAAACGCCTGTCCCTGCCTTGCTTTACCCTGCCCAACCAACCAACCTATCACCAGAGGTATGGACCGTTCTATCCGAGTTGAAACGAGCACATAAAACCACCCTCCCCTGATTAACGCCGTTCGTGAGATTATGTTCGTCGCCACGTATGCAGCGTCAGCAGCAGCAGAAGCAGCGGCGGCGGCGGCGGCGGCCATAAAGAGGTTCGAAAACGCCCCTGAGAAGAGAGAAAGGGGGAGGTCGAAAGAGCAGAGGCAGCCAAGGCTAAATACTCTGCTCCATCTCGGTAATGTACAGCTTGATATGACTCTCCATCTTGATGTACTCGTCGTGGGCGGCATGGACCTCGTTCTCGATGCTGTCCTTGAGTTCGGCCATCTGCGTAGCTCGCGTTAGTCGTGTTTCTAAACGACAAGGGAAAATGCGCTTATAAGGATGGAAAGAATGAGAGGAACAAGGTGAGAAAAATATAGACATACCTTCTTCTCTGTCTGCTCAATCCGCACCCTTCTCCTCTCTACCTCACGACCCTTCTCCCCGCGTTCTTCGGCCAGTTTGACATGCGTCTCACGCAGCTCTTCCATTCGCTGGCGCGCCGCTTCGGCCTCATCGTCTGCCTTCTTTTTAAGCTTGTCTGTTCGCGCGGTCACGTTGCCGAGCTGCTTCTGGAGAAGACGCTCCTGGCGCTCAATGTCACGGACGTTGTTGCTGCGGTCCGTCAAGGCGTCGCGGTGTCGTGAAGCCTTGGCAAGCTCCTCTTCTTCTTTGGCGAGGTCGGCTTGAACATCGGTTAGGAGGCGGGTGCAGGATGCAACATCGGCCGTGACGACGGCGAAGGAGTCGGTCGAGGTCTGCAATGCGCGGGCGCGGCGGTCCAAGGTGTCGATTTGCGTCTTGTCGGCCGTGAGACGCTCGTTGAGGTCCCGAAGCGAGTCCTCGAGGGCGGTCGGGCTTTGCTGCGTGTAGGGCTTTAGCCTGAGGACTTCGCGCTGCACGTTCTCTTTCTCCTCGTACTTGCTTTGCACAAGCGCTTTCAGACGATTCATTTCTTCCTTCGTCCGCTCAAGTTTTTGGGCGACGGCATCCTGCGAGTTCTTCATCTCTCGTAACTGTGACATGAGCTCTTTGTGGCGCCTTTCCTTCTCCTGCATAAGCCTCTGCGTTGCCATGCGATTGCGTTCCAGGTCTGCGAGTTGCATTTCTTTCGCCTGCTTCTCGTCGTACAACTGCTCAATCCGGAGCTTCGTGCGCTGAGATTTGTTGAAATGCTCGTCGATGACCTCGGTCTGGGATTCGCGGAACCGGATGAAATTGATCATGTAAGAAAATATCTTCACAAGGCGAGGGTGCGTCGGCTTGTACAGGTCCTGGAAAGTAAAATCGTGGATGCCGCACTGCGTATAACTGTTAGCCACGGACCGCAAAGTGACGGGAGAAACAAAGACATAAACACCCCTGGCAGCTGTGGTGAAGGGAAAAAGGATGAATAAAAAAGAAAGAAAGACACACCTCACGTAGCAGCTTCCTCAGGGTCACGAAAAAAGCCATCAGATCGCGAGTGTCGCTCGTGAAGACGCGGTCGGCGTCGGGGCCGCAGGTATCCTCTGCGGCGGCGCGCATGGCGGGCGCGACGACGTCGCGCGTGGTGTTCATGAGCAGCTCGGCCAGCCACTCGAAGACCTTTTGTATGATCTGCGGATTCGGCTTCTGCAGGTCGGCGGCGGTGAAGTTGATGCCGATGTCTGTTATACATCCGGCGATTTCGGCATCGGGCTTCCCTCTTCAGCATTCGGACACACGAGGAGTAGACGCAAAACGGAAACACATACCAGCGTCATGAAGGCATCGGATTCAGTGGGGGCGGGCGCTCGTTGTTGGTAGGAAGTGTTGCGCGCGGTACTCATGCGCGGGTTATACGCCATTTTTGCGTGCTCGTTTCGGGAGAGAATTGAGGCTTGCGGTGGTGATGCGGTGCGCAAGCAATACTCTGGTCACAGATCCACAAGCCGTAGTGGTATGGGTGGTGGCGGTGGGGGTGGTGTTTTTTTGGTGTTGTTGTTGTTCGTGTTTGTTTACGGCAACCAGATTGCGGGGGGGCTAGGGCCCCTAGGACAGAGTTAGCCTAGTAGCTTTTGTGCCCAAGTCAGCGTCCAGGCTTGACCGTGCGTTGCTTTCGGCCTTGAGCATGAACACGCGCAGGGCAACATGCCCAACATGATCGTCATGGACATGAACGTAGGTACACGGCACTTGTCGTCTTTTCGTAGGTCCAGGCACCTAGAGAGCTGACTCTCTCCATCCTCCCTACCTAAGCACCACACCAACGATGGGCCCTCATCTTACCTCATCCACCAGTCACCTAACGTAGTTAACTACCATGGGCCTCGCCATAAGCCGGGCGCCGAACGTTGGCTGCATGTCTCGGTGGCTTTTGAGATGGCGCCAAAGATCAATAGGCATGCATGTATTGAAAGTTATGAATATACTTCTTGGAAGCGTAGCACTCCCCCCCCCTCAGTCCGTTCCGGTCGCGACATGCCAACGACTAAGGGCCCAGTCGACAACAGCCCTTTGCCAGACGCGGAAGACTTGTAGTCCTTGCATACGTTTTCTCCCTCTTCTCTTCCCCCATGACGCATCAACCTGGATGGTGTGCATACGATGTTACCATATTTCTTCTGAAAAAGCAAGCTGGACAGGGCATTTCTTCTGAACAAGCAAGCTGAGCAGGGCATGGTGAGTTACCATATCAATTGCACCGAGTTGCATCGCCTCGCAGCCCCCGTTGGCGATCGACTGCCATCCGAACGCCCTTGCCGAAACTTGCCCCGTTGGCGAGGCGGGCAGGTGTGCCCGTGTAACGCATGCGTCCAGGCCTGAGCTGCCGTCGTACAATACATGGCCATTCGTCTGAACGGCCCAAGCCACCATCTCATCGTACCCTTGGCTTGTAGGGTGCTGATCTGGATATGTACCCACGGCCGGGACGTACAGTATCAAGGCGCCCGTAACGACGTGGCCGTGGACATGGGCGCACGCACACGGCATTGCTTTTTGATGAGCTGAGCTCTGCGTCTCCCAGCCATGGTGTCGGTGCTACCGAGGCCTGCCTGCCGTTCCTGGATGGAACGACGTGGATGCAATAGGTCGAGGGCGTCTCCTGCTGTGCGGTGAGGTACGTGGATGGCGGATGCAATACAAAGCACGCATGGCCGGCGGGAAAGCGGGTTGGTGGGAGCTAGCATGGGGCGGTCTCCGGCAACGGGCGGCGGTGGATCCTAGAGGACAGGTCTAGCGAGGCCGTCTTGCCGTGAAACGCTATTGCCCAGGGCGATCCGTTCTGGAACGCACTGGCGGACAGCAGGCTTGTCTCTTGGGCCGGTGTGCGATCATTCACTGTTCGAGGGCAGCGTGCGTCTCGCGTAGCCGGTGCACGGGCGAGCCAACGTGGCTCCAGGTTCAGGAGGTGCTTGGTAGCCGTTGGCGGCGTGTTGCTGGCGGTGGGCGGGCGCTGACAGGCCGGCAAAAGAGCAGGCGGCGCCGAGTGTTGCGATGGCATGCTGCGGTGACGGTGGCGTGCTGCAGTGGATGGTGGATGGCCGGCCACTGATTGGCACAGGCATGGCGGAAAGCCACGAGGAGCCAGCGCCAGCCCTAGCAGATCCAGCCCGGCTCAGCAGCCATTATTGGCCGTGGCTGACCTCGCGGTGGGAGTGGCCACGGACGGTCTGATGTCAATTTGCGTCGGCTGGCCACGGGCTGGAGGGCTGCAGAGGAGAGGGGAG
>Ga0247757_10000657_pt1 | contig 27464 bp, 26 predicted proteins | sample UWRJL126311R4_FD_180929 | JGI IMG/M metagenome (GOLD analysis project Ga0247757, IMG submission 180929) | Plant litter microbial communities from Arlington Agricultural Research Station in Wisconsin, United States - UWRJ-L126-311R-4 | ecosystem: Environmental > Terrestrial > Plant litter >...
TGCAGGCATAGAAAACAGTACAAAGTAGTTGTGTTGCGGAGGCGAAAAAAAAAAAAAAGCTACAGGGATGGTGTGGTAAGAAACGGGATGACTTCCTTACCTTGGCTACACGCTGTACTGTTGATAGATGGATTTCAGTTTCTTTTTGTTGAGAAACCGTTGTTCAATCTATCGTGCTTAAGATTGCCAGTATGGAAATGGATGGTCTCCCTCTTCTTGCAGAGGACCGACCCGTCCCAGCAACGTGGTGCGCGTGTGTCTGCAAAGTGGGTATTGCTTTTCTCCCGCGCTCCCCTTGTCCTTGTCCCCCTGGCCTGTTTCGCTCCCAGCTGTTTCGCTGAGGACAGACAGCTTGAGCTAGCGACTGGCTGGAGGGCGATGCGGACCCCGCATGAGAAGGACGGGCCGAGACGAAGGGGGTGCAACGCACAATTGCATAGAGGGTGCGTCCGCGCGCTTTGCTCCCATTCGCGCGAAGCAGTGGTGTGTCTAGCTTGAGACGCAGGAATGAGGGGTTGTGAGAGGGTGCTGCACACGATCGGCGCTGTCAACATGGATGGTGTGGTGGTCTGCTCTCTGCGCGATGCCTGAGGGCCTGATGCAGCGGCCATAGAGGAATGCACTGATTAGGATATGTCGCCACCACACACTTCACACTGCCTGCGCTCCCCACGTCCCTGTGGTGCAAAGTGGCTAGTCGCTCAACAATGGCATGGTCGAATGACAAGCGTGCGCCTGCGGATGCCGTGGAGCATTCCGCGCATGGGAGCTGCTGCGAGATGATGGCCACCGTCTACAGGCGTCTGCCATCTGTCCGTCCGCCAGGCCCCGGGACTTGGGGTAGGTCCTGCGAAGCAAAACGTACCGTGATGATGCAGCTTGTCTGAGGCGAAAAGCCCGTTCGCCGCAGCCTAGCTCACGGCCCAGCCATAAGACCGCTATCGGAATCAAACAGACGCCCCGGCGTTTTGTCCGACTCGGGTGGATGGCGAATTGCGGATGCACGGCGAGCCAGCAAGTCGCGATGGGTGGTGGGGTGAGTGAGTGGAGTCAGTAGATACATGGTGGAGCATAGAGACCGTGTGGATGGTGGGCGGTGCTCGGAGACGGGGCCAGCTCCGCGCGGTTAGTTGAGAGAGCAGTCGGGTCGAATTTTTGCTGGTTGACCATGGATCATGGGGAACCTCGGGATCCGAAGATGTGCAAGTACAGAGTATCATCAAATGAATGCCATCATCTCTTGGGTAAGAGAATGAGACGAAGCCCGGATTGCACCATCTCACGATGTGTTTGCATGATGCTGATGATCTCCATTGAAACTACTCCCAGTCCTACATGTACACTACGCGCCTTCATTGATTGTGTCTGATGTCACGTGCAATCAAAGCGTCCGGTGCTGGAACCCATGTCGAGGAACGCGATAGGTAACAAAAGGTTTACCTGGTGGAGCATCTGTGGGGTTGTTGTAAGGCACCGAGGCATTGCTTCTCAGGGCCAATTGCTTTGAGCACGTGTCGTTCATCCACACGTCGAGTTGCTCAGACGCCTCCCTGCCTAACCGATGGGAAAGACGCCTGCTAGGCCATTGAGAGTTGGTGTCATGAAAGTTTTTTCTGCTTCCTTCGTTCTGGAAGCACACGTCAGACCTGGCACGCTGGCACCGCTGGTCGGTCGGTGATGAGTCAGGCTGAGCTAGTGGACGTGTATGTATGTGCACGTGCACAACCTGACCGGCCTCGTTAGGACTACCCAAGCCAACCAAGGGCATTTCGGGAATGCCGCATCCAGCAGGATACCCCTCTGACACAGGCCGTTGGACTTGTCCGAGTATTGTGGAGCCACAACCGCTATTGCGAGGATTGGTCCACGTTCGCGGTACGCTGGCCTCATGCTTGGGCTTTGAGGTCATTGCGGGATGAATGAGACGGTGCGCAAGCTCCGTGCTGGGTCGTGCCATGAGGCGGTCATCAGACCATTGAGGTATTTCAATTTGTCATGGAGGGACCAGCCATCTACTTCGCTCCTGGAGACCAACTTGGCGAGCAGGAGAACAGGGAAGCAAGAGCCTGAGGAATTATCCAACCTCGCATATTACCTAGGACGCATTAATCCCATTGGCCGAATAAGGGGCATTGGATTTCCGGCAAATCACCGCCATTGGCCTGTCCAAGGTCTTTTCGCCTGTAAAGCACCTTTCATCAGCGACTCCATCACACCATCTCTTCTCTGCAACCCTCGGAATCGAATGCCGACACAAACGATGCGAAGCTACCACAGCACACGCATGTGCGCAAAAAGCAGGTTGTGAGCCCTTGCAGCTGAGCCATGGGCAAAAGCAGGGCATCACTACATATCACGGCACCCACACCTCTTCGCTTATCGAACTTCGGTTATCTAACACGTCCATGATAGGCAAGCTCCTAGACGGAAGAGGGTGTGAGGCGCGAGTAATGATGTAAGGCAGGTGCCTGCATCCTCAGCATGTGCTTTCTAGTCGTCGTCGTCGTCGTCGTCGTCAGCCTGGAGCATCAGGCACTGCGTTTTAGGGCACCACTACGCTTCAACCCACCCAACTTCTTCATTCCCATCTCGTGCCTGACGCTTCGTGGGGGTGCACACTGGGATGCGCGTCATGGACTTTACTTACATCAGCCGTGGTGGCTGAGCAGCATGCTTGCTAATCGGAGGCGCTGGCTCACGGTTTGTTTCTTTGGACCGTTTGTCCTTCCTAGCACATACCATCCGAGACCCAGCCTCAGACGTTATAGGTATTACGATTCCCGTTGTGCTTCGCTTTCAACTCTCATAATATCATGCGTCTGCAAACAGCTTCAGATCAGCTTTCAACAGAGCGCAATTTTTGCGGCAACACCATCTCAGCGTAACAAGGAGCACGGGTGATGATGACTACACTCTCGCGAACCACGGCGATAGCTCACGTAAACCAGACCACGAGTCATGAATGCTTCTACTATTCCCTTGGCTGGATCTTTAGGCGGCTAGCCCACTGCGTGACGATGGCTGGGAGACGAGGCAACAAGCTCGCCGCCATCTACCAGATCAACTACTCACCTAAGCACTACAGACGCCACATCATCTCGCCCAACATCACCATCGTCTGCATCAAAAATACGGACGGCCAGCAAACTCTTAGTCTGCATGCTTTGTCTGCTACGGTGCTCCAAACGTTCGCATCTCGCTTAGATGCGCCTGTCAACGGGATATCTTGCCATCAGTCTATGAACCTTCTCACCCATCAACCTCGCAACAACCCCTCCCCTCAACCTTTAACCTATGCTGTACTAGGTCCCTACCCGTAAACCCCGGGGAATGCAGCATGCACCCCAGTCCAGCCTATTCCCCCTTCGCCCCCAAACCTCACCTAGCACTGTGAGACAACGGAGTTTTGAGAAAGGCAAATGTTTACACTAGCCAGTCTGCTTGCCACGTGCCCTGCTGCGCCGCTCAGACCAGAGTGGTCTGGCTCCTCCTCGTAGGCCGTCTCCTGCCGTATTCTAATGTGATGAGGCACGGTCCACCTCTTAACTTCCGTTTCTGTCCCCTCGTCACACCGTTCAGAATGGACCTAGAGGACTGTGCGTGTCTAGGTGGCCGTGCACAGCTCTCTCTCTCTCGGCCTTGAGCTTCTTCTTTCTGGCTCGTTTGCGCACTAACGTAGTGTTCAACGGTGTGGCGGTGAGCGGTTTTGTTCATCGGTGTGCTGAGAGGTGACTCCAACTTCCAAGGGTGTGTTTGGTTGCGAAAATAAGGCTTTGGTGCTCCTTTTTTCCGGCGCACGTGGAGACCGTGATGCAGGCAACTATGTACCGCGTGGGAGGTATTTAGGTGTGGAGTGCTGTGTATTGGCCCCGTGCCTCTGCTCGTGTGTCGAAGGTTTGGAAATTGGTGGACGCTCGCGATGCTGTGCCGTGACGTGAATGGCCTGCCTTTCAAACACACAGCGACGATCTTACTTCGCTCTTGCTCTCCTGATCTAATGTCCACATCTGTCGATCACTCGATATCCCCTCCAAAAAGTATGTTGCTAACGTATGCTAATGAAATCTTGGGAATTAGATATATTCAAAGGGACTTTTGTGATCTGCAAACACTCGGAAATTCCTGATTCATGTCCAAAGACTTGGAAGGAAAGTTGAATTTGGTAAACGGTCAATTTAAAAGCGTGTATTTTACTGGGCAAGCATGTTTAGCCAATATCGTAAACATACCGTGCCTCAGATAGCTGCCTTATATGGTAGTAAGTCTACCAGTTTCCGACATCGTACCAGAATGAAAAATTAAGCTCGAGAATATGTGTTAATTAACTTCTCCATTCACAAAGACATCATGAGAAGCTAAAAGCAAAACTGTTGCACATAAAAAATCGACAGGCCCTTATTTCCCAGAGTGAAGCCTCTTCTTTTGTAGGCTCCGCACCGTCATTCTCCCCGCCTTTCATCTAGTTTGCAAACAACCGATCTCTTTACTCCTCGGACAGTTCTCTGAAATGCTTGGGACTCGAATTTTGCACCATCTCGGCGTCAATGCTCAAGGCCGTGAAGTTAATGGACTGAGGCCTACGTCTGACAAAGTGAAGGCTCCTTAGGGCTTTTGTTCGATCATCAACTCACCTCTTTAGCACATAGCACCAGGAAAGGAAAGAAAAGGGTTACTATACTTACCCAGTGAGTGATAAAAGAAATCAAACGCCACGAACAGTCCATTGTCGTCATATTCGGCGCCGATACACTCCACTTCGTCTGTCTTTTCCACGTTGCCAAGCCTAACTAGTTATATATCAAAGAGACCTACTCGATAGTATGGGACAAAAAGATTGCCCTTGGTAGCTTTCTCATACACCTCACCTGGCTCCTCAATGTCCAACTTCTCACACGTTCCCCTTCCCCATCCAGGCCCGTGCCCCCCCTTCTCCCCACACAACGCAGTACGAGTTCAGCGTAACCGGTCCCATTAAATCTAGCATCTTCCATAGTTCCACTGGTTTAGTACTTGGTCCACATTCCACTGCCCCTCTAGTTAGTCACAAATGACAAGGTATGGGAAGAGCAGAGATCACACACCAGTATCCAGCTCTGTGAACCAATACTTCTGCACCTTGCTTTCCTCTTTTTCCTTGAAGACTGCGCCCTCGCTAACATGTCCACCCTCATAGTACAGGTCCTCGGCGGGGATTAGCAGCTCGTCGACGTCGACGCCGTCCACGGTGATAGCAGCCGAGATGGCGCATTTCGCGCGGAACGGGTCTTTGAAGTGGCGTGTTATTAGACAAGATAGTCACGGGTAGAATACTGGTGGAAGGTTGTACAGCCATTGTTATGTGCATAAAGTAGGTATATAGCGTTAGTACTAAATATATGTGTGTTGTTAATGGAAGGAGGAATGAGGAAGCTATGCTGATCAGGGAAAGTCGCAGCTTCTTTTGAGAATGGGTCTGCAAACAAAGTAAACGTTGATTTCAGACTAACATGAGAGGCCGGGCTGGGGTAAAGAGATACACAGGTTGATGATGTAGGCCTCATATCATTCTCATGTGGGAGATAATCGGTGAACATAGCTATCAAAACGCTGAAAACGAAGCGAAATCCACTACTTTAGTCGCTGTTTTCCTTGTTTAAAGCTAAGCCGACCAAGGGGATGTTTGAGTGAGGTCGATTATCTACACTCTCGCATGCTGTTTATAACGCTTAGGTGAAACAAAAGCGGCCCCATCGTCGCGGCCGCCTTGAGGACTTACCGGTAGCAAGCTCATCGAAGGTGAGTTCCCTCAAACACACCTTTCTTCCAGCCACTTCTTGATAGCCCTGAACTTGAGAGGCTCGCAAGGCCTAGCGTTGCGCGGGTCTTTGCTGTGTACTATCGAACGAACTTAAGTTTTAATATCATCGTTGTCATTGTACTTGCGGTGTGGTTGCCTAATGACAACAACAACCGCTCTAAGTCCTGGAACAGATTCAAGACCGCTACGACAAAAAGGGTCGTGATATGGACGGTTGTGGAAGGTCGGTGTTGAGTTGATTGTCTCTCAAAAATAGGCAATTATCCCCCTGAACCCAACACCCTCCTATGTAAGTAGAAAAGCTAGGTCCGTTAGCGTCTGTAGGGGCCCTCATAAGTCTTTCTAAATATCACGAAAACAGGGAAGTAAAGTGTTATATCAACCCTTTTCTTTTGGGGGTTTATAACAGGGGAAGCACTATTGTCTTGAGATTCTTTCCTAGTGTATAGGACGTAAGTCAACGCTGGGTGTATAAATTCAGAACCCCCCCCTCGAATATAACCCTTTGCAAGCAATCCTTTCGTGTTCTGAGCAACTAACCTTCAATGGCTAGGGAACAGCAGGCATTCAAAACCTACTGACTTTAGAACACATTCACCAAAGCCTCTCACGACAAGTAAAAGCAAGAAAGCCCTATGGATGTTAATCTAGTGTATTATAAGGAAATCTATTGGCATAGGAGCGCGAAGCAGGAAAGCCTCTTCGCCTTGGTTGTGGATCTGTAAAAGATACACTCACTGTTGTGAGTTATCTTCCATGTCTGTCAGCTATTGTTTGTGCCTTGGTGGCCATGCCTTCCATCTTAAGTTTCAGGTGCTGAGAAAATGAGACACATTTAAAATAAAACATATTACGCCGTCAAAGAATTTGCAGAGGAGGTAGAGACAAGCAGGAGCTTTCACAACTTTGCCGAGATTGAGCACACAGAGAATCAAACCACCCAGTAAAAAAAGAACCCTAGCGTGACAAAAGCCAAAGCCGATATCGCGTCAACACATATTGTGTGGAGGAAACAAGAAAAGGCAATGAGAGGAAAGTGAATCAAAAAATAATCCAGGAAAAGCCTCCATGGTAATAAAAACGCTATGCAGATGCTAAGTCATAATCATGAACCTTTCCTCCGTGTACATGACCTCCCTTGTTTCCTCCCAACGTATGTCTTCAATTTCCGTCCCAATCTGGTGGCGATCGCGATGGCGGCGTTGGTGTTGGCGCCAATGAGCCTTGTGGTGTAGGGTATCGCGTTTGCAATGATGGAACTAGTGGAATAGAAATGGGTCGTACTAGTCATTGGAACAGCTTTACCATGCTCCTACGCGGGCTGACGCTCCCATGCCATAAGTTCCGCTTAGAAGTTGATCTCTGACGGACATGTTGCCAGCAGGACCCATAGCAGGCTGCTGCATCTCATTACCCATCCAACCTAAACTTCCACGGAGTTCATTGATGGCTTCTTGCATGCGACCGCCAGAAATTTCGTTGTGCTTTGCAATCTTCTCATCCCAGCCCCCGTACTGCAACTGAATGCCACCAGCCTTCTTGGCAGCCTCGCGGATGACGGCAGCCCATGCCTTGGCCATCTCCTCGTATGCCTCTTGCTTGTGACGGTTGTGCTGGTACGTATCCCAGTCGGGCAGTCGGTGGATAACATTGGTGGCCCCGTCCAGGAAGGCGAGCGATGTTGCGGGCTGAGATTCGTTGGGCGGGAGGAAGTGGGGGGTGAAGTCTTTCAAGGCTTCGAGGAGTTCAATGAGATGTTGTCGCACGCGGTTGTATGCATAGTCTGACGAAGCACGACCGCCAAATGGGAAGGCCGACTGAAACGTCGACTCGTATTTGACCAGCACCTCTAGGGTTGACTGTACATTGGGGCGTGGGGCGGTGGTGAGGACTTCGTTGCCGATGTCTGGATGACGTTCGCAGATAGACTGTAGCACGCTCCGCATTTCGTCGGCACTCAGCGTCTCGAGTAAGCGAGGGAGAGGGAGCGGGCGGCCGGAGACGTTGGTCCGCATACGCTTCGTCGAGTGTCTGGCAAGGGGACGGTTGAGGATGGCTGGCGAGCCTGAGGGCGATGCGGACATGCGGTCGTCGTCGCCGCCACTTCCTTCGTCGTCGGCTTTGCGCTTTCGGGTGGACATGGAGGGCGAGCGAACTGCAAGCAGGCCTGGGTTAGCAATCAAACAAGTGAGGCAGGCGGGTCGACCTACTGTTGCGGGTGGGCGAGAGACGGTTGGGCAGCAGATGCGGCGGTGGTGCGAAGCTGCTGTTGATGATATCCATGCTGATGGCGGGCGGCGAGCGATGAAGGCGGACGGGATGTGGGAAAGGAGCGCCTTCGCGGGTTGGCGTGCACGAACGGAGAGCAGCAGCAGGGCGTGGCTCTCGGGTGGACGGGTGAAGGCGGTGGTTGGGGGGATGTTGGGTGTTGTCCGGTGGGTGCGAAGAGCTGGTTTGGTTGCTCTCTGTGCGGAGCGGTTTGCACAAGCTAGCGCCGAGCGGGCCTAACAGGCGCACGGCTCGCATGCATACCACAGGACCAGGAGACATCACAGAGCGATGCCACACAAGTCCCACGCAAGAGTGCTCGCTGTCCGCACGGCCATGCCATCGCCCTGTTCCTCGTCGCTTGTTCACGTAGGCATACACGCGTATACATGGCGGCACACAGCAAGATGCTGGGGGGATCGTGCCGACTGCACCCGTACAGAGCGCAGCGACACGACCTAGCGAATTCTATCCATCATCGACGGCATGCTGGCGCCGGTGCTCCCTGTATGTGTGGGGGCACGGTGCCAGTGCCTTCTATTCCCTTGCATGCACAGATCCCCCGATAACCTACAGATCGATACCTACCTGCCGCGTGGCCAAGACTCTTACCTAGCTCAGAGATACAGCGACTGCGCTGCCACAAGGTCTCGTCGGACAAGCTCAAACGCCGCCGTGAACTTCTGCTCAAGCTCTTCGCTGCCCATAACTTTGGCCGCTTGCGCAACCTGTCGGAGCAGCTCTTCCAGCCGTCTGAACAGGCGGATCAGGCTGCCCTCGTACACGTCCGTCATTTTGCTGTAGCCACGTCAGTCATCAATCTCCACCAGATTGCATGGGATGCCTGTCTTACCAGATGTCTGCAAACGATGCACCCTTGGTCCATGAATACACAACCTCCATGAGCTCGTGTTTGAATGCCTGAAGATACTCGTCTTCTGTCACCGCCAACTTGGATTCTTGCGAGATCTTGGCAATCACCCTTGCCTGAGCCTGGATCTCGCGGAACGGTTTACTCAGCTCCTCCCTCAGCGTGACCTTCTCCTGGCTCTTCTCTTCGAAGATGAAGCAGCTCAGGCACGCCGCGCATTGTGCTGGTGTCAGTTCGTTGAAAAACCGGTTGAACAGAAGCTCGCTCAGAACGAGCTCGTCACCCGTACTGATCTCGCATGCAACGCGGGCCTTTAACTGAACAACATCCGCCTCGTCAATGAATCCGAGCCGGCGGAGCACCCGCTTGCGACATTTCAGCTCGTCCATCTGTATCACTGACAGTGCATTGGAGATGTCCTTCTTCAGATTCTTAATCTTGTCACCGAGCGCCACCTTCTTTACGTATTGGTCATGGAGCTCGGGCAAACGCGGCGATCGGTGCAGTGGATTGGAGAGGAGGCGCGACTCAAGTACCTCAATTTTCTGAACCAGATTAGTATGGGACAAACGTGACAACTCATGACCCACCCTAAGCAACTTCTTGAAGTTTTCATCAGTAATCTTCATGTTTTCAATAGGATCCAAGATGGCGATGCCGTCGGGGAATCGTTTCTTGACCTCGTCTAACGCTTTGCGCACCGTGTTCCTTTGGTCCACTGTCTTCAGCTGTTCTGGCAAGAACACACGAAGATGGCCAATGCTCTCTATACAAGATAAGACTACGGGGACAACTTCCATCTTGCCTTTGTCGCCGGCAGTGGGTGGACGCACCCCGGCAGGAAGATCAGCGTTTCCCTGTGTTGGAACCGTGGCATCGCTAGCAACTACGAGGAGCGTGTCCACAATATGGGAATGTTGGGGGCTGATCGTTTCACCCTTGCTGGCCTTGCGAGATCTGAACGTCACAACGGCCCCCCAGCCAAAGTCGTGGTCGCCATGCTTAATCTTCACCAAACGGCCGGTCTGCAGAAACTGCAAGCAATGGTTCGGGTGATTAATGACGTCTCGCATTTCTGCTGTGAGGGCATCGATTTGCTGTCGTAGTTGATAGTAGTCCCGGATGGTTGGCTCATCGGTCAAAGCCATGTTCTCTCGCTCCGCTTCAAGCTCTTGCAACTTGTTCTCCAAACTAGATACGCTCGCTGTATTCTGGAATTGGAAGAAACATCGCTCGAGCATAAACTCTGGAGAGATACCCTCGACTCGCATCAGGTTAAGAATCATGTTGTATCCAAGATGGAAGGCAGAATTGAGGTTGTCCTGTTGTCCACGCACAATCTCCTTCGCCACAGCCGGCTCCATGGCTTGATCGATCATCATAATCACAATACCACGTTCATCCAGACCACGACGACCAGCACGGCCAGACATTTGAATAAACTCAGACGGCGTGACCCATCGTTGGGAAACACCATCGAACTTGCGTACGCTGGTGAAGACGACCGTCTTTGCCGGCATATTGAGACCAATGGAAAACGTCTCTGTGGCAAAGAGCACTTTGATCAATCCTTCCTGAAATAGAATCTCGATGGTCTCCTTCAGAATAGGCAAAAGTCCAGAGTGGTGCACGCCGATGCCTCGGCGCAAGAGAGGCAGAATATGCTGGATCTGAGGCAACGCACGATCCTCCTCTGAGAGCATGTCAATAGCGCTGTTGAACACTTTAGAGACCATAGCTTTTTCGGAATCATCATTGAATGCCATCGAGCTCATGTCCAGAGCATAGGCTTCGCACTCTCGTTTGCTAAAACTGAAGACAATGACTGGGTTGTAGCTCTTCAGCATGATCATCTTAACAATCTTGTAAATGTCCGATTGCTCCTGCTTGCCACCTTTATTGGTCTTCTTGTCTTTGCCCTTTCCCTTCCTCTTAGCCAGGAAATCGGCGGGATCGCTTCCACCTTTTTCTGCGATAGTTGCCATAGCCTTCTGGAAATTCTCTTCGCGGAAGGCACCTTTCTCGTCAACGACAAGATGAATGCCTTCCGCACCAGCAGGAAAGAAATAGTGCTGTAGAGGGGTTGGTCGAAAATCAGTGTAGACGACGTGGCAAGGCTGGCCATGAGTTTTGGTGACCCATTCGGCAAATTGCATGGCATTTGGAATGGTGGCGGATAGGAACACATAGCGAACCTTGTCTGGGAGCAAAATGATGGTCTCCTCCCATACCACACCACGGGATTTGTCGCGCAGGTAGTGGACTTCGTCAAATATAACCCAGGCAACCTCGCGCATAATCTCGGACCCTCTATACAGCATGGAGCGTAGAATCTGAGCTTGTCAGACATGCCAACGAAAGCTAAACAAGGGAACTTACCTCTGTAGTCATGACCAAGCAAGTGGCCGTGGGATTGATGGTTACATCACCCGTCATGAGGCCAACGTCGCTGAACTCGGCCAAGAACTCACGATACTTTTGATTGCTAAGAGCCTTGATGGGGCTCGTGTATATGACTCGCTGGTTGTTCTTCAAACATTGGGCAATGGCGTACTCGGCCACGACCGTCTTTCCTGCAGAAGTATGCGCCGAGACCAGCACGCTCTCGTTGCGCTGGATCGAAGCAATGGAGACTTGCTGAAAGGGATCCAGTGTGAAGGGCCAGACGCGCGCAGGGTCCTGAGGCGGCTTGTGCTCCGAGATGGGAACATAGTCGTAGTCTGGCGGCAGGGCAACTTGGTGGCGAACCTGGTGCGAGAGCACGACGGCCTGTCCATCCTGCTGTGCTTGTCCTTGTAAGCCGGCCGCGGCGGCGACTTCACGGGACTGCTCCGTCTCAAAGGCATCGGCGACGACGGGCTCCTGCTCTACCTCGCGCTTCTGGCGCTTAGGAAGCTGAGTGCTGCTCTCAGACACTGAAGCGTCGACGGAAGCAGACACTTGTGGGGCGGGCGACTTGACGGTGCCATTTGCCTGGCGCTTTTTGCTCTTCAAGCTGTTCTTAGGCGCGGCCTTTGCGCTCTGTGGGCCGTCGAAGACGTCGAAGAGGTCGTCCATGGCGGCCGAGGCGGTAGTACCCAGAGGCGAGGGAGTGGCGGCACACGATACGGTGCAGAAGGCGAGCTATGCACTGGAGTCGGGTTGTGTATGGTGTATAGCGTATAGCAAACAGTGCAGTGGCCGGCGGTACGCAAGGAGCGACAAAGTTATCTGCGGCAAATTAAAAACAGGAGCGGCGGATGCGTTACGCCTTGGCGTCGCGCTATACCTGTCTAATCGCCCACGACCGCCAATGCTGCGCCGTCACGATGCTGAGTGGCCTTCCCAAGGACTAAGTGCTTCCTCTGGCTTCTACAGCATTCACTGGATGGCAGGTGACCAGGTACCACTAGAATTGCATTTGCTTTATTGCATGTCGCAAGAGGGCGGCTCTCGTGTCTACTAGAGAGGAATAGTGCACAGTTCATTACACCGCTCTCGGCGGAAACGTTTTCCGCCCCGAAGTCACCAAGGCTCTTGCCCTATCTGCATCACTCCACGCTGCAATAACGTCCACGCCCACGCCCACGACACCCAATACCAGTCAGACATCTCCGCTTACCCATATCGCACATACCGCCATGCTCTTCCGTGCAGCCTTCCGTGCTACCGCGGCCCCCTCACGCGTCGCCCGCCGCGGCTTCCAGTCGACCCGCGCCCAGCTCTCCAGCCCCTACCATTACCCAGAAGGCCCCCGCAGCAACTTGCCCTTCGACCCACTGAAGAAAGGCTTTGCTTTCAAGTACTGGGGCTTTATGGGTGCGTCCAGTCGCCACTCAATGGCTTGCAAGCCGCTGACGCAGACAGCAACCGGCTTCTCCCTCCCCTTCCTTGTCGCTGGTGAGACTCCGCTTGCTCCGAACCACTTTATACGCTGATTTCTAACAACTGCGGTGCAGTATGGCAGACGAAGAAGAACAAGCCGTGAACGCCTTCCCCTGCGGTGGAGCGACGGCGCTCGGGCAGCGACGCCGGAGGATCATGGCATCTGTAGAATACCTGGGCGTTCCCACGAACGGCTATACACTGTGACCAGCATCAATTTCATTGGCAGTGCTCATACAATTGCTTTGGCTGCATCCGTGTGACTGTTTGTGACGGCTTACCCATGCCCTGGCGTGACATCAACTCAGTTGGAGTTGCAAGCTGGAGCTTGCTTTGGGCGGCGAAAGTTCGGCTATTTTAGCTTCGAAAATTCCCCATTTCCGCAACCACACGCACTGCACATGAGAGAACCGCGAAGGAACTTCCGTCTGCATTTGCGATGCGCAACCTAAAGATCATCGGCAGGTCGCTTCTGCGGTGGTCTGGCGAGGATCCGCTGCCACTCACAGCCACGGCCTGGGACGTCGCCTTGGACGCTGTGCTATGCGCCTTTGGACCATCCGAATCACGTGCTGTCATCGAGTTGAAACGATTGTACAATAGCCGCAACGGCGCTGAAGAACGTCTGGAAAGCATCGCATCGTGGGATGCAACGTGCCCCATACCCTCACTTACCCATGACTCGATCCTAAATCTTTACCATTTCGCCGACTCATCAGTATCATGTCTGGTGCTAGCTGGAGGGGACATAATCTTGGTTCGCGAGTCTCCATCGCAGGGCCAGGAACTAGTCGAGATTGTGGGATCCGTGGATGCTGGTATTGCTGCCGCTGCTTGGTCGCCTGACGAGGAGCTTTTGGCTATTATCACGCAAGCAGATACCTTACTTCTCATGAGCCGGGACATCGAGAACATAGCCGAGATTCCTCAGACCCCAGAAGATGTCAACGTTTCGAGCCATGTATCCGTGGGATGGGGCAAGAAAGAAACTCAGTTCAAAGGCAAAAGAGCAAGGGCTTTGCAAGATCCTACGGTGCCCGAAACGGTCGATGAGGGCGCCCTAAGTGCGTTCGATGATGGGAGTGTGACCATCAGCTGGCGTGGTGACGGGGCATACTTTGCTGTTAGCAGCGTTGAGCAAGCACGCCGTAGGATGATCCGCGTGTATTCACGAGAAGGCCAACTTGACAGCGTCAGTGAGCCTGTCGATGGACTGGAAGGCGCTCTCACCTGGAGGCCTTCTGGCAATCTTATTGCAAGCATTCGTCGCTCCAGCGAGCGCATGGAAGTAGTCTTTTTCGAGAGAAATGGTCTGCGCCACGGTCAGTTTGATTTACGCCTTTCGCAGGAAGATTTGCAAGCTCACACGAAACCCTTGACGTTACGTTGGAATGCCGATTCCAGTGTCCTGGCGGTATCATACCCGGATAGAGTGCAGCTTTGGACCATGAGTAACTACCACTATGATCTGAAACAGGAGTTAGTGTTCCCCGAGGTTGCACCTACTACTGTATCTTGCTCTTGGGATCCTGAACGCCCTTTGATAGCAGCGTTATCGACCAGTGGTAAGAATTGGCCCTTGTATCGACCTGCATTAGTCTAATAGAGTTTATTTGTAGGCGTACTTCAACTCCTAGAATTTGCTTCTATTGTCGCCTCCGGCTCAGTAGTACCTCCAAATGACTTCGGGATAGTGGCTACTATTGATGGCTGTAAGTCTTCCTCCGTACACAGTGTTTCGATTTTTAATATGCACAGTGAGTTTGAAATTGACTCCTCTACGGATCGCTAATGTTCCTCCGCCCATGTCTTTATTGAAGCTCGTACTGGAACATAAAGCGGTCGATGTCGCGCTCTCCATGTCCGGAACTCATTTTGCGGTTCTCTCCGATTCAAACGTTGCAGTATATGTTGTTGATTTGAAGGCACGTCCCATTTCCCCGCCGCATCTGCTCTGGAAAAGCCAGAGCTTCAATGGACAATCCCCTCGCCAAGTCACCTTTCTCGGAGATGATCGACTGTGTGTGTTGGCCGATATTTGGGATGAAGAAGAGTGTTCTATCTGGGTGAGCAAATACGAGGATCTTGTCTGCCTGGGCCCGATATCCGAAGCTGAGAAAATCTCGTCACTTACGTCTAGTGTTGACTTCCACAATATCTATGCGAGTTTTCATAACGGTGCGATTCACGAAATTCAAGGCTTAGATTCCCGCAGTGGGCTGCCTTACCAGACTACATTATCAGCGAGGTTGCCGGCTTTCAATCCCGAGATTAAGGTGACAACACTCGAGGGGTTGGTATGTAATCTCAAGCTGGGTAGGATAACAGCTAATTAATCTAGCCCGTGGCCTTTGGATTGACGAAAAGCGGCGCGTTGTATGCTAATGAGCGTATGCTGATCCGTAACTGCACATCCTTCATAGTAACGCCCAGTTACCTGATTGTCACAACCACCCAGCATCTGCTTAAATTCATTCATTTGACTACTCTAGACGGTAGGACCTCAAGGACAATGATTGGAGTTGAAACTGATTGATGTAGGACTCGAAATACCCGCAGACGAACCACAAAATGACGAAAGATGTAGAAGTATTGAGCGTGGTGCAAAAATCGTGACTGTGATGCCAACCACTTACTCTGTAGTTCTTCAGATGCCAAGAGGTAATCTGGAGACTATTTACCCGAGAGCCCTTGTCCTTGCTGCCATTAGGCGTCATGTCGAAGCTGAGCAATACCACGAAGCTTTTCTTGCTTGCCGCAACCAGCGAGTCGATATGAATATCTTACATGACCATGATCCGGAGCGCTTCATGGGTAACATCGAGAAGATCATAACGCAAATCAAGAAGGTAGAGAATATCGATCTTCTTCTCTCACAACTGAGGTAAAATTATTCGAGATACTACTTGCGACAAACTATATTAACTACATATAGAAATGAAGACGTCTCAGAAACAATGTATAGAGAAACGTTAAAACTGAAGACACCCATAATCAGAAACAAGCTATCCCCAGAACAGCTCCAGTCGAAAGTCAATCGAATTTGCGATGCTTTTCTAGCTTTCCTCGAGAAGTCTCAATATAAAGACAGTCATCTGCAGAACATCATCACATCCCATGTCTGTAAAGTGCCTGCAGACCTGGAGTCCGGGCTGGAGATGATAGGTCATCTGCAAGGTTGGTATTTTCGCTGGAGTTTGTCACAAAAGACTGACCATCGTAGCTGCTCAAGATCCTCTAACAGAGAAGGCTGCGGAGCACATTTGCTTCCTTGCGGACGTCAATCAGTTGTATGATACAGCACTGGGGATCTACAACCTTGAACTCGCTCTTCTTATCGCACAGCAGTCACAAAAGGTTTTCCAAGGCCATTAGTGCTAGTCCTAAATATATTCTAACTATCAATAGGATCCTCGCGAATATCTTCCCCATCTTCAGTCTCTCCACGATTTGCCTCTCCTTCGCCGAAAGTTCAAAATCAATGATCAATTGGGTCGCCGTGGCAAAGCGCTTCAATATCTCAAAGATCTCGAGGTTCATGGTGAAGTCAAAGATTATGTACAGAAACACGCTTTGTACTCGGAAGCCCTCGGCATGTATCAATACGAACCTAACTATCTTAATGACATTATAAGGCTCTACGCAGCTTATCTTTCCACGCAAAACAGATACAAGGAAGCTGCTATCGCTTACGAAAATTTGAACGACCATGCTTCAGCATGGCCTTGCTATCGCTCTGCCAATCTATGGCGCGAAACTCTCTCATCCGCAATCATTGCTGGCGTTTCCGAGGCAGACGTCGAGTCCATAGCCACCTCCCTCGCTGAAGGTCTCACGGAATCCAAAGACTATTACTCCGCTGCTACGATTACTCTAGACTACCTTTCCGACCTTCCTTCAGCTACCCGCCTCTTCTGCAAAGGCGCCTACTTCACCGAAGCCATCCGCATCGTCACCCTCCGCAAGCAATTCAGTCTCATAGTTGAAGTCATCGACCCCGGCCTCATCGAACGTAGCGCCGACATGACCGAATTTCTCGCCAACATGAAGTCCCAGCTCCTGACTCAAGTGCCACGTCTCCGCGGCCTGCGCACCAAGAAAGCCGAAGACCCACTTGCCTTCTACGAAGGTACTGAAGACACGAACATTCCTGACAACATCTCGCTGGCGCCCACTGACACCACATCGGGCAACACATTTATGACGCGCTATACCAACCGTACGGGCACGGTGAACACGCAGACGACGCGCCGGACGTCGAAGAATAAGCGTAGGGAAGAGAGGAAGAGGGCGAGAGGAAAGAAGGGCACTGTGTATGAAGAGGAGTATCTCATCAACTCTATTGAACGGTTGATTGGGAGAATCAATGGCATGCAGGAGGAGATTCAGAGGCTAGTCGAGGGATTGGTTAGGCGCAGCATGAGGGAGCGCGCTGCAGCGGTGGAGATGGTGGTTTCGGATGTTGTGGAAAGATGCAGGGAGGTTGTTGAGGAAATGTATCTGCCCCAGGCTCAACCTACAGACGCTCAAGGCTTGAACGGTGTTGGCATTCCTAATGGGGTGAATGGCGCGGAGGGAGAGGAGCTGAAGCCCATTGGCGCAGATGCAACACTTTGGGACAGTGTCTTAGAGACTGCGAGGAAGAGAGATGTGCCGGTTGTCAAGGCGTTTGAGAGGCTGAGCCTATTGGGTTAGACGCAAGATTCTTCATAAGAACCAGGAAAACCTCTCACTGTCATCCATTGCGGTGATTCGCAACATTTGGTACCCCTTTTCTAATATCAAAATATCTCATCCCAGGCCACCCATCTGCTTCGGCCATTCCATATATGGGCTCCAATACGGACCTAAGCACTCGGAAACCACGCCGATGATACTCTTCCCACAACCCTCCATCCACCAATACGCCTCTAGCTGCAAGAGCAGAACACCAAAGTACGCGAACAAGACAAGCGCTGCCGGTTGTCGCTGCTGTTGCAACACGAAATATCGCTCGGGGCTCAGAGCGAGCCATATAAACGGCCCTGACCACGCCCTATTGTATCCCCACTTGGACCCTTCTTGTTGTGGCCCCTGGATTTGAAACTGCGACATCCACGCAGCGCATTTGCGCAGCAAATGCACGGTCTGGTCGTACACCTCGGCGTTCTCATCGCCTTCCCATATTTCCCGCAGCCGTAGCATGTACGCGTCTGAGCCGGAGACATGTGTCTCAACGTCTAGCTCGTCCCAGTTCTCGATAGAGAGGATGGGGCATAGAGGTCCCTTGCGCACGTGCTCATACACTGGTTCCAGGATGGTTTTTACACCGCGCGCCAAGGGTATCCATTCCGTCCCAAGGACACGCGAGGTGCGCGCTGAGAAGCTGAGGGTCTCCCCGTCTTGCGCGGAGCGCAGTTTCCCGAAGGTTGTGAAAGCATAAATGAAGGATAGCACAGCACTCGTGAAGAGCGCATCGGCATTATGTGAGCCGATGTCATTGATGGCTTCTCGGAAGCCTTGGAGCGCCTTGGTGTGGTGCAGTTCAGCTTCATAGAGTGAAGATTGCTGGTTCAAAGGGTCCTGGTAGGTTTCATGGAGTGCGGCAAGGCTCAGAATGGCGTGCATGACGTAATCGTGATGGCAAGCTATCTCTGGAAAAACAGTCTGCCAGAAATAGTCTTGATCGGGGCTGTTGATGATGCTTTTGCTAGTTACAAGGGTCCAATAGTGCAGAAGGGCCAGATCCTTGAGTCCAAATTTCGAGCCAGGTGTCGATGCAGAGCTTTTAGGTTGAACTGATGGCTGAGGTAATGTAGGAGAATGAAGACCTTGGGATAATTGTCGCGAAGAAGGCGATTGAAACGAGGATTGGGTTGCACTAGCTACAGATAATGTCACAGTACCGTGCCGAGGGTATATGCATGATACATCGTAGCGAGCACAATTTGCGCACCGAGGTTTGGCCTCATCACACTACTACTAATTAGCAGGTGGAAGAGAGAAAAAAAATGGTCGTTCCGATTTGCAATATGCTTCCAGGCCTGCCTCTTGTGCAACGAAAAAGTCGGATATGAGAAAACCCCTTGAGGACCTTAACAAGGTGGTTTAAAATGAGTAACAAAGGAAAGTAGCAAAGTACAAGGTACCTCGTATTTATTATCTTATTTCTGACGTTTATGCTTCCGTGAGGGGGTGTTCATCCGGGCTCTTTACCTTTATTCGCCGGCGTTTGCACTCGGCACATCCTGTTCGCGACTTGCGATGGGCGCGTCGCTTGAGAGTTGTAGGCACCGTCATCCGCCAAATCACTGTATTTAGGGAGCCTGGATGATGCGGTTCTGGTGGCCGAACTGCTAGGCGTGGCGCCAGGACGATCAGCGGTCAAAGGGATGCGTAAGAGTTTATACGAGGAACGAAATACGCTAGCTAAGAGCTTACGACTTCGACCGCAATAGGGCCGAATCATTGGCCAGTCGCTCGAAGCAAGCCCTTGTCTCTCGCCAAGGAAAAGACTGATACAATCCCTAGGTAAGGCTCTCTGAAGTTATGTTTTAAAAAGGTAGAAAATCAAATGAAAGGACCATGTAGGTCTTTGGAAGAGGGTTAAGGTACTGCAAGTAGTGTAATAAAATGATATAAAATAACATCCATGAAGGCTTGTAATGATATTAACGAAAAATGGCCGGAACTATCGTGCATGTCTCCATCCAGCGCTAAAGCGCAGGGGCGCAGCTTGGGGCGCTAGCCGCACGTGCAGCGTATATCGTATCAGCTTTTGGCCGAGCACTACCGTATCTCGTAAATGTATTACAAGTAAAGAGCTCGCAGATAAATACCTCGAAATGACACGGTACTTGTGTACTATCCTCGACTCTTACTGTGCTTTCAGTACTTACTTAGCCTGTGCTCCATAGAGAATCAAAGTTTACATATTTTGATTGATTCGCAATGTCTTCAGCGAGCGGATATCATCCTTCCCTTAGCGATCCAGATGCCTGGGTGCCCTACCGATACCATCCATCCAAAGTCGCAGCCATCGTTTGTGTGGTCGCATTCGCTTGTACGACCATATTACACTCCTTTCAACTACTCAAGAAAAAGACCTGGTATTTCATACCACTAATCGTGGGCGGTATCTGTATGTTTTCTTCGACGCTTGTCGAGATAATTTGCTAATATATCACACTCAACAGTTGAGATAATCGGCTTCACCGGTCGAGTCTTGGCCGACAATGACATCTGGGCTCTTGGGCCTTTTATCATGCAGTCACTTCTAATCCTTCTCGCCCCAGCTCTGTTTGCGGCATCTGTGTACATCATTCTTGGTCGCATAATTCTCCTCGTCGATGGCGAACAATACAGTCTCATACCCCAGAGGCACCTAACCAAAATTTTCGTTACCGGGGATGTTATTAGTTTTCTTACACAGTGTTGCGGAGGAGGAATACAAGCAGCCGGATCCCTTAGTCTGCTTCATGCCGGCGAAAAAATCATCATAGTGGGCCTATTCTTACAAATCGCCTTTTTCGGATTCTTCATCGTTTTGGCTAGTCTTTTCCATATCCGTGTATCGAAAGTTCACCCGAAGTCGTCGTCTAACACGGTCAGGAGAGATTCGAAAAGCAGGTTCTTATACAGTCACCGCCGTCTTCATTCCGGTCCCTGCGACCGGTCTTCCGCAGCCGATATTCATCAACTACCCTGGCAGCGTCACATGTTCGCCTTGTATATCGTATCAGCCTTAATTATGGTTCGTAGCATCTTTCGCATCATCGAGTACCTACAAGGAAACAACGGATATCTTCTGCGCCACGAGGTGTTCTTGTATATCTTTGACGCACTACTGATGTTCATGGTCATGGTACTGTTCAACTGGGTTCACCCCTCGGAAATCACCGACTATTACCAAAACAGGCTCTTTGCATCACCAACATGTGAGCCATTGAATGAATTAAGAGGAAAATATCTCGGCAAGACAGATGATGGCACCAACGACAACTAGTCATCGAATTTTAGCGAATGTGAACTGCCTTACGACAGTGGTTTAGCTGTACCACTACTTCTTTTTCCTAGGCTGTTTGGTTCGGTCACAGACCTATATAATCACTCCAAATAATGTGTTCGAGATGATGGATACTTATAGAAATTCAAATAACCGGGCAGAAAGTGCACAAAGTATCACAGCACATTATTCGAAAAGATAAAGTTATAAAATGCTTGCTCAAATAGTCAAACGATGATGGCTTATGGAACCTCTGACGTTATAGCATTTAGGTACCCCGACGTGCCCACTTGTGGTTTGGACCCTGCATAAGCCGTAGCATATTCTTCCTTTCACACGAACCACGAATCGAGGTGCACTTCTCTTCAAAAAAAAAAGGTGAAAATCGACCAATCACCCACTCTAGCTGCATGTTCTGCCATAACGCAGCCTCACAAGGGACTTGTTCACCTCCAAGAATACGACTGGCGCGACTCAAACGTCGGGCTCATTGACTCCATCATTGACCATGAAGTGAATACCAACCTGTAACTACAGGGCCAGCATGGAATAATGGTATTGTTGGGACCGAGCCTGATTTGTTTATCTAGCACATAAAGGATTTCGAGGTCGTCCTGTGGCCCAGAAAGTAGTACGATTCATTCCATGGAGGCGATTCTTACGTTGCTTTGAAAAGCGGCCGCATGAAGAGTAATACAGAGCGGAATGTTGATGGCAAACTTGTTCACGACATTTTATTTTGGTTGGGTAGTCACATGAGCCAGAATGACGCAGGGACAGTAGCCTACAAGACAGTGGAGCTCAGCAAGTTTATTCATACGCAACATCGAAAATTACAGTCAGTGCCCTCAGATGCGTTATCTGCATTGTTTCCGTATCTAGGGATCTTGCGTGAGGGCATGCGATCTAGCTTCACACATTTCGAAATGAACGAAGGACCTACACACACTGACACCCTGAATGCGCGCCTATGGAAAAGATGAAGACTACGCAGGTTGTGAACAATACGAATGTGGTCAAGCACGTTGATGCCGAAGTGCTGAGCTAGTCCGAAGTCGCAATCTAAAACCGCTATTAATTATCCCAGTGACAAGGATTTTAATCCTCTTAAGACAAAGTTTGACGCACCTGGACCCATCTCCGGCGTTACCGAGCGCGAGGTAAAGAAACTCTACCAGCTGAGCGACGTCTAAGGCCAGCTTACCTTCAGTCTCGGCAAGGAGGGGGGTGGCATAAGTATGGATGGTCTGGATGGGAATGCTGTATGTTTATTGGATGCAGGGAAGAGCGTTTGGGTGTGGGAAGGGAAGAACGCTAATCGAGCAGAGAAAAGGATGTAGCTTAGGGTAGTACAGGAGTATGCTGCTCAGCAAGAGGACACGGCTCGTTTGTCGATTGCAGAAATATCACAGGGAAACGAAGGCAAAGCCTTTCTCAATCTTCAAGCACAAAGGTAATGATCAATCTTTCCGAATGGCAAATGGTGCCCCAGTCCGAAGCATGATATCGCAATCATTCGTGTCAACAATCTGTCCGGAAGGGGTAGAACCTTCTAGTTCAAGAGACCTTTCCATCTCCTTTTGAAAAGATTCAGATATAAACTGGGTCCCCATCGCTTGTCCGTCTCGGACATGATCCTAGGATCGAATTTTCAAAGTCGAAAGTAACTAAATGTCCCTCAACCCAATCGCTTAGAGTTGTATCTACAAGCCCACAACTAATAGTGTTACCTAATATAAAAGGGCACTTAATGCAGGTATGAGGCACTTCGGCATGCGGTCCTTAACGGGTTCGAAAGCCACCGTCGCTCTGCTGAAATACACTTGAACAACTAAAGTCCAGGTGTACCAGTTTGCTAATATAAGAAGTAGCCGACGAGTGTATACAACGTTACATGGTTGTGCATAATATAGAAGTCCATATTGGTTGACGGATGCCGATCGGCTACTTCTTGAATCCATAGGGGTTGGCCTAATCCTTGGATAGAGCATGAAACAATAAATGGGCGGATCAAATATGGCTAGCGCTTGGTTGTTGGCAGGGATAACTTAGGGATGACATAAATTGAAGTAACCCAGCACGGCCATGGTCCCGGCTTTCGGCAGGAATAAGTCCAGTATGTGTAGTGGAACAATGAGACCGTTCGGGACACTGCCACTATGCTAACAATAGGGGTGGCGAACGTTGATGAAAACCACGTCACTATCCGGCCGACGTCGACGTGGTCCGCAGTTTAGGCGGGCGTTATTCGGGCCGTTTGACCCCTTTGACTGCGACTAATAATTCGCGATTGACAAGGTGGGCGTATAAAGCGTGACAACGCTTTTCGTATATATATCCATCCTTGCGTTAAGCATTATTCTTTACTCTTGCATCAGCTTCCACATTCACTTTCTGTTCACTGCTCTCCCAGCAACTGATTTCACCAAAATGCGTTTCATCACTCTCGCTACTTTGTTCACGGCTGCGCTAGCCACCCCCCTCACACGTCGCAGCACTGAAGTCGTATGGACTAACGATGCAGGCCTCGTTCGCAACCATGACGATTCACTCGCTTCGGCTTCTTTCACTTTGCACACGGACGCGGCCGGCGACAGCTTTGGATGCTCGACCGGCGCCAACGCCAACCCCAGCCTTGTCGACCCCAAGTACTATCCCTGCGACAAGGAAGGGTATTCTTTCCGATTTATTGAGCGAGTCACCTATGGCCGCTTTAAGTTCTCTATTGTCCATCAGACATCCGCGTTGTGAGTTCCACTATGCGCAAGCCTGTGCCTTGCGCGAATTCGAGTGGTGAACATAAACTGACATATTTCTTGAAGCGCTGGATTGATGGGTAACATGACCATTGGCTGCAATGGTTCTAACTTCATCTCGTGTTCGCAAGTAGGCAAGGCGAGCACTACACTATGTTCCGACCTGACCAAATGCGGTGACGTTTCGGATAACTAGAAATTCTGGTGAAAAGTGGCAGGGAAGTGTATTTGATAGGGTTAAATAATTAATGTATCACTGTAGCTATATTTCAAATAACTGAAGATTTTGGTGGCTGTATCGATATTATGAAAGTGGGCATAAAACCCCCGCAGCCCTAGGTTCACACAGGCAATGGCTTGCATGTCCTTCACTCACAATAGCACGAAAGAACATAAGCAAGGCGAAAAAAAAATTAAGAGTCCTAAGGCAGTACTTCGAAACATAAATTTAGATAGTTAGTTCCGTAGGATATTTCCATTAGAGATATACATAGTATACTCTAAGGTTTTCTAGGTTTTTTTAACCCTTATATTAGTGGTTTTTCTAGTGTACCGCTTTTCCCCATATCTGGACAGGGTACTGCGCCACCTTTTTTATCCCCTATTAGATAGGTTTCCAGGACCATGGTGCATTCATGTCCAAGAAGGCAAACATGAATTGGCCCACTTGTTCAAACACCAATGAACAGGGACCGAATACTTTGTGACAGCAGGCTATCGGAAGAACAGAACAGAAAAGTAGAGAAAGAGGTATATTCTATGAAGAGAAGCTACAGGGCAACTACTTGATGTCACGTGCGTGCGCTATTGCAATTGCCATTACAGACTTCTCAAGAATGCACCACACTTGCTCTAGATTAGCTGTGTGGGAGAATAGATTTAGTGATCGCTTGAGGCTACTATGCTGTACGTATCTTTCCAATAGTGATGCAGTGTGTTTTGCAGGCTATATTCCCCTCACAAGGCACTGAATGTTGCTACTTGAAGAAACGTTCTAAAGATGTACAGGCCAGAATCCTCTAAGTTGTACAAGTAGAAGTAAACAGAGTTGTCATATCTCATATTCCGAAGAACTTTCCAATGCGGATCGTTGCTCAGCACTTTTCTTGACAGTTAATACAAGTTGTAATGGATGTTGCCATACATATCCGTGTGCGTAAATAGGACACCAAGCACAGAGAACCAGAAAGTTGATATAGCAAATCTTAATCTGTGGGAATGTGGCGTCAGCAATATTGCCTAGGACTTGTTTCCTATTTCATCAACACGACCCTCGGTGTCTGCATACCCAACTGATCTCTTATATATTTGATTATTTATCTACTTGTTTTAGTCATATCGGAGATTTTGCAGAAGATTTTTCTAAGCCTTACTCAATTCTGCAAGAGTTCTCATGTTTTTCCTTTTTACAAAATGATGGCGTGGCGCATCGGACAAGCTCACCCAAGCATATGAACTGAGTGCTCAGCTCACAGCGAACGTTCAGCTAACAGCGAAGTTATTGCCGGAGCAAAGGCCGAAATATACGTAACAGCTAAATCGTTGCCCCAAACCTGTGCTCTGCTATGCAATATTTATGGTTTTAAAGTTTTAGTCAAATTACATATACACCATCCCCACGCAGTCTTTAAACTATTTTCGAACTGAGAGACAGTATGGATGGCACATTTTCTAAAGGTTTAAATTAATTTTAGCCAGTCAGCAGAAGCGAGACCTGCTGTCGTTGATTGGTAGCAAGCACTAGAAAAGGCAGTTATAGCGAGTGGCGTTGCCTTCGCTAATTCCAACTCGTAAATTTTCTCAGCTGGTTCATAAGCTGACCCCTATGGAAAAGAATGCCGATATACTTCTTCTATTATCAGAGCGAAATTTACTATCGGCGAATCAGCACCCCTTTGGTTGCGAGTGGTGTCAGTTGTCACCGTTCACCGGACACGCGGAACAATCGATGGCTCTCCAAACGAATCTTAATGCTCATAATCCGAGAACTAGCGCATCCTTGGATCCTTGCTTGTGGGAAATCAGAACGATATTTAGAGTTACGAATGAGCTATCCGTGCGGGTAGAATGACACGAGGTTTGAATGATCCCCAATTCACCCACAATTGCAGTCAGTGAATCAGCTGTTCACGTATTTAAAGTCTATCTTAAAGACCAGTATATGAAGCAACTTCTGTTTGGAGACTCCAGTCTGCTTGCTAAACCTTTAGCCAAATACTTTCGGCCCGCAGATGCACCCAAAGTGCTAGTCCTCAGAGGAAACTACCCTGTGAGCTAAACATAGCGCTAATATTCCTATTACCGATAATATATGATGAGTGGCTCTATGGCTAGCGATGTCTCCGAAAGTCAAGCTACGACTATCATTGCTGTTGTAGCCTGCCTCCTAGGTATCACAACAATGCTTGTAATAGGTCGCGTCTACAGCAGGTGGACCATAGTGAAGAATGTAGGAATGGATGATAAAACAATAGTTGTTGCTTGGGTAGGGAAATGGCTTCCACAGTCAAACATGAACATACGCTTACTCCAATTTGCCAAACTTAGATTTTCACCGTCGCGACAGGGATTAATGTAACGCTGGGCAAGTACTTTAAGTGCAACAAAGAAGGTGTTCTCATGATCGTCTAGCTACTCGATACGGCCTCGGATCTCACACAGTAACACTACACGTGAAGGTATTGATGCAGTATCTGAAGGTGAGACTGGCTCAACACTTGGTCGACTCTGGAATCCTGACTTTCTTAGAACTTCTTCGCTTTAATAATCCTTTACAACATCGCCCTAACCACGGTGAAAATGGCCTTCTTATTCCAATATCGTCGAATTTTTGAAAGAAGCAGGTTACGCATAGTATGCAACATTGCGGTCTGCATTGTGATGGGCTGGGGCCTGCTTCAAGTTCTTTTAACTATCTTCTTTTGTAACCCTGTATCGGGGTTCTGGGATATCACTAAGAATGCACGCTGTTTTCCCAAATTACCTCTGTGGTACATCCAGGCAATGTTCAATATTATTTCAGACTTCACCATTTTTTTGCTCCCTTTACCAGCTCTACGCACGGTGCGACTTGGGCCAACTCAAAAGCGGGTTCTCATTTGCGTTTTCAGCCTTGGATTTTTGTAAGTCCAGTCCTCAATTCTGTTCTGGGGCACACTCTGACATGATCCCTAACTTTACTAGTACCTGTGTCATTTCTGTCATCCGGATTCTAACTCTTAAATCGGCATCACTGACAAGAGACCCCACGTGGGATAACGTTGCTACGATGTGCTGGAGTGTCACGGAACTGTGCTGTGGAATTATTTGTGCATGTATTCCGACTCTACGGCCTTTAGCAATGCAGCTTTGTTCTAGGATGATGCAGTCGCGTTCTAGAAATATCGCTGACGGCTATGAAATGCAGCATAGTTTTAGAGAAATTCACGTTAATCGTGATTTTGGTGTCGTATACGGGAGAAAGGATAGTCTTTAGCCTAGCGCACATCAAGAGACGAGCCAGTCGAGAAGGCAAGATCAGTACAGAAGAACTTCTCTGGTTTAAGGCATGGGAATAATATTGAGTCCTTGATTTCGGCGGTCCTGGTTGAAATAGGGTCCTAGAAGGGCGATGTAGGACTGAATGGGCTGAAGGAACTGGTTCACATCTCACAAATGTGTTATAATAAAAGGACACGACTTTTGAATAATATCTAGGAGAAAACATGGGATCTGAACGTACAGTGATTTTACAGAGCCTGCATGAGGGTAACGACAAGCGTTCTTCTTGGGCGTCAGCTGAGGCCAAGGAAAAAAGTCCTGGCATCCTCAAGAACCCTTACACAAGTTTTGGAAACGGAGGCATTGATTGATTGTAAATTTAACAAACAAGACATTCGCTCTGGGTACATTGAAAAAAAAAAAAAAAACAGCGCTATAAGGGGG
>Ga0247757_10000658_pt1 | contig 27406 bp, 29 predicted proteins | sample UWRJL126311R4_FD_180929 | JGI IMG/M metagenome (GOLD analysis project Ga0247757, IMG submission 180929) | Plant litter microbial communities from Arlington Agricultural Research Station in Wisconsin, United States - UWRJ-L126-311R-4 | ecosystem: Environmental > Terrestrial > Plant litter >...
ATCAGGTATAAACGGTGGACGGTTCCCACGCAATCTAGAAGTGTTGATACTCCAAGATTCTGCAAGCATGGCGCCGATGCATCGACTCATCATTAGCCTCGCAGCCCTCGCATCAACAGCACTTGCGCAAACATGCGCAACGATCAATCCCGCTTTCAATCCCACATGGGGCACTGGCTTTTCCGGCCGGGTTGTTATGAACGGCCTTAAATCTCCTCGTGGTATCATCTTTGACCAAGCTGGAAACCTTCTTGTTGTCGAGTCTGGTGGCGGTGGAATTCGCTATGTCAAACTTACCGATAATGGCGGCACGAATGTCTGTGTTGCAAGCAGCAAACAGCTCATCAATGAGCGCGGCCTCAATCATGGTATCGACCTCTCTGCCGATGGAAAGACACTTTTTGTCTCGAGTACGACCACCGTGTGGAGCTATCCATACGATGCTGCGGCAGGGACCGTTGGCACGAGGAAGACACTCATCACCGGAATAAACACCGGCGGCCATTCGACTCGCACTATCCTTACCTCGAAGAAGAACCCTGACGTTCTCATCGTATCTGTCGGTTCGAACGGAAACATCGACTCCGCAACATCGCAGCCTACATATGGTCGCAGTCAGCTTCGCACTTTCAGTATTGCAAAGCTTAGTCAAGCGTCGGCCGCTTACACAGCCGGCGAGATCTTGGGATGGGGACTGAGGAACAGTGTGGGCATTACTGAGAATCCCGTCACCGGAGGAATTGTACGTCAAACCCTTTCAATGTTGATAAAAGATGTTACCTAACCTGGTTGAAGTGGTCAGTCGAAAACAGTGTCGACAATATGATGAAGGGTACAACAGATATCCACCAGACCAACCCATGTGGTTTGTTCTCCTATTTTTCCTAATTGGGCCTTACTAACATGCTCTGTAGAGGAGTTAAATTACCACGGCACCATTAATGGCACGTCACCCGAAAGGGGCGCAAACTACGGTTATCCCAACTGTTTCGCCGCATGGGACCCATCCGTCATACCTGGAGCGAGCTACAAAGTGGGCCAACAGTTTGGCATTGGCACGACTAGTGACAGTGTTTGCTCAGACCGAACGGCGCCCAAGCTTTGCTTCCCAAGCCACACTGCTCCGCTTGGCGTCAAGTTTAATGCAAATAGCACAGCAGCATACATCGCCTTTCATGGATCTTGGTAAGAAAACCCAACTGAAATGACTCTTTTTTAGAAGAGCGCTAACCAGATACAAAGGAACCGACAGCCTCCAGATGGCTACCGCCTGAGCAAAATCAACTTTAGCGCGTCGACTGGAATGCCGACAGAGCCGTCTACTTCAAAGACTGCGGCCATCAATGTCATGAGCAATTCAGACAACGCGGCTTGTCCGTCACGATGCTTCCGCCCGGTCGATCTCGCTTTCGATAGCAAGGGAAGGCTATTTATGACAAGTGATTCGACTAACGAGCTTTGGGTTATTGGGGGAACATAGGTCGAGCGTGAAAAACGCCCCATCAGTTGTCCTGCGTCGCTAGCTGAATTATGCTAACAGCTTCATCTGAATCGGTTTATTCGTAAAGTAAAATTTGGGGTAGTTGAATGCGAATGAAGAATATTCCATGATTTTATAGCCTGCACCTGTAGCTACGTACACAGTCCATTAACTAACTAAGAATAAGCCTTTTCGTTAGTTGTCGACGAACATTGCATACAATGAGACGAGACGAGACGAGATCAGAGGCTGATAGAAGTCTTTAAGCTGTGATTTTCGATGCCCTAACCTAGAGTTGGTCAATCCATATAAGGTTCATTTAATCGCAAGCGGAACTCAAAGTAAGACACAGCTAATTGAGATGTTATCGTCGATGCAGAAAGATCCTCAGATCAACCTACCAAGAAAAGGTGATAATCTCAGCCTTGTTGATATCCGGCTACGACATGCAATTCAAGGGCCTTCCATCACTGTTGACCGGAACTCCATGTTTCACCGGTTTCTCAGCTTATATATAAAAGGAATGTTATACATTTCGTTTCTGTTTTACGGGAAACTGAAGAAACGGAAAAAGGCCGGGCTCTGGCTCGCGAATGAAACTCTGAGATTGAATAACCGACTAAGATGGGATTAGTAGATTCTGGTTATGAATAATTGTCTCTGAAGTACTTTTGTTTTCTGAACTGTGAATGGGTCTTGAGTAGAGTGATCAAACGTATTTAAATACTCTCAAATCATGGAGCTGACTTTTACTTCGTCCTCCTTAAGAGCAACTGGCCCAAACACACGAGGACCCATTAGTACACTTTAGCAGTCCATGAGGTTACTGAAATCGTGACATGCTTCGACAAGTGTATCCTTCACTCATTTGAATGGAACATTGTAACAAAGAACCTCTAAACCTCCAAGCCAGCCCCAAGTCCATGTCTCCATTTACACTGCAATCATTGAGCCCCGCATAGAGTTCATGGTCCGGTCAAGACCAGTCTACGGTTACTAAGAACAAGTCATTCGCAGATGATACGTGCATAAACCAGTCTGGAATATTTGCCCTTGTGGGCTGTTTAGTGGATGGCGATAATCGATTCGATACGCGAAAGCCAATCGCGTTTAATTTGGCTGAAAATCGAATGCAGTGTTGACATTTTCGAAGCTGCAATTGCTATTCCTTCTTATCATCTCTCTTAGGGGCAACGCGACTGAAATATTGTTGCAACAGCGGCCTTTTCTAGAAAAGCTCCGATTAACTCCCAATGGTCCATTTTCCCCGGATTGCTTTGTGCATTAGGCTCTGCCTGAGCGTGAGGAAAACTCGGAAATAATACTCTGCATTAGTTCGGGACAATCAATAGCGATGTTACCGTTTCCACCAACACGCACTACCCGTATCTCGCATTTACGACCTCGTTAACGTTAGCCTATCATCACTGGAACTGAACCCGATACTCAGTTTCGTTTCAGACATTGGAAGCCTCATTACTCGGCTTTCTTCCACAACCTTCCTATTACGATTTTGATGCTAGATAAACGCCCGAATCCGTATCCTGCTTCATCCACGTGCGCCGTGGTCCAACAGTTTCACACTGTTAGAGATGCGCTTGCCAATCATTCATAGCCGTGCTGACTGCATTTCTTAGGCAAATTAATGGATGCACTAGCGTGTTGTGAATGAACCGACGAGTTTTTATCCGTTAAGCGCCGCGATGTTAACGAATCACTGCAAAGCTTTTGAGCCGCGTTGATCGAGGGGCAAGCCGAATGGAATGCATTTCTCTGCTCTTGATCTGCCCGCGACTTTTATTGCACTCGAACTTACGCTCGTACTACGAGTCCTGTGTTGCTTTTGACCCCGCACGTTTTCTCCCCAGAGTTGTGGCTTCACGTTACGCAACGTTCAGTTTCAGAGCATGGAATAAGAGGAAATGGCCAGTTCAACGTCAAGAATAAATAATTACAACAGTAGAGACATAAAAATCATAAACATGCGCATACGTCCAATCTGAATGTGTCTCCAGGACGCAAAAGATCTTCCAGAAAATCCTGCTGCAATCCAAACATTTCCAGAAAAGCCAGAGCAAACGCTTCTTTTTCGTAAAACATATCGCTGAGCCGTTAGCCATTTGCACGACTTATGTAATAGAAGTGAGACTCACTTTGCGTTTTGTATTCGCCATTAAATGGTAGGCTTACAATTTTTCTTCTTCTCGTGCATCTTCCTGGAGTCGGGCCTCGAGAACAATTTGCCACACCGGCTGCATTTCAACTCAGCCTTACCAGTATCTCCGCTCCTGTTCGGACAGTGGAACTTTTGGTGTCGTAGGAGGTTCTGGCTAGTGAGCACCTGGTGACAGTAACCACATTCATATTTTCCCTGCGTTATATTTTCCGGCTCCTGTACCAGCTCAGTACAATCAGATAGTATCCTGATGGGACCAGCGGGTGACTGATTGACATATGCACCGTAAACAGCTGCTCCCATTGCCATAGAGCCGTGCCAGCTATGTGGATGTAAGCAGTCGTCAATGATCTGCTCACTCCCAACAGCCGGCTCTGAGTAGCCGCGTGTTTGTAGAAAATGATCTGAGTTAACATCCCAACATACGCTCTCCATATCCGCATACCTTCCGTAGTCCGCATCAGGCCATGCCTCGACTTGAGAAGCATTGGTTGCCATGGACGAGGTATCGCCCTGTTGGCCTTCAAACGTCGGAGAAGAAGAATCTGGTGGGGAAAGGGGGAAATGAAGATTTAGATCGCTCGCTTGTGCCATTAGAGAATCCAAATCCGACGCCGGGAATGTCGTTGCTTTAGGGTACTCTCGAAGGTTGGAAGAGACCGATTCTCTATAGTAGAGATATTGTGAATACATCATAGAGTTTACGTCCACACACCCCGAATGTAACTGCGGATTTGCGGTAGCCTCTGGTAACGTATGCTGCTGAAGGTAATCGGGTGGAGAGCTTGTTTTTTCTTGGCATGGCATAGGAAGTATCATGCGGTGTTTCCGTGTGCCCATTGTGAGGGAAGCCATATAGGAATAGGTATGATATGATTATGTCAGATACGGACGATGCAAGTAATGAGTGACCAGAGTTACAGGAGTCCTGGTGGATAGAAGCCGATTATTATAGCCCATCTGAATTTTTTAACAACAAAGCTCTTTGCATCCCTACCGCTGTTGTCTCCATGTTCAGGAGGTCTGATCCTAGAAAGTAACATTCGACAGTCCACCCAAGAAAATGTCCGAAATTAAATGGAAGAATAAGGGCTGAGAAGGATACAGAAGACATCCAGCTGACAAGACGCATCCACGTTTGATTCGCAGTCCTGGCATAATGGAAACCACTGCGGCATTGGGCGTCCATTAGACTAGATATCTCAGCATTCTACGATCGAATAAAATAGTATTATACCCATGAGATATTTTTATGGTAGTTGAGTTGTTTCATTCCATCCGATGGACTTATTCTTGGTACTGCATCCATCGATATTCGACGCTCCCATTGCTGGTACCATAGCCGGGCATGATGACCCCGATGGAGACGGCCTGGACTCCGAAGCGGCACGGGTGATAACTTAAACTAAGTCATCGAATATTTCCAGCTTTGCGCTCGACGAACCGCTCGCAACGTTTTGTCCAGGATGCATTGATGGATGTGAGGGTGGGCCAATGAACGTTGATGATTCATCCACCACCACCATCATTGCCCATTCATGCATCTTTTTAGTCCCAATCCCTTTCTAGCCGTATATGGTAAGCCAAACCACGGACAAAAAATGATTGGCATAGTGCGGAGTGGTTCAATGTGTCTTATCGAGCACGTACGACGGCTGCGAGGTTCTACCAAGAGTGTGCAGCAAAGATATACCATGCATCTATACGACCCAGGTCCTTCCTGGCTGGTAGCATACGATGATAATGGAAGGAGTGAAGCTTTCGGCCTGGAACGATCCAGCTAAAGGATTCACGGCTGCGTGCGACGGCGCAATATGAAACGGGTTCGACGGTACTCGGGTGAACTGTCTAAAGACTGATATCGGCAGCTTCTGCGTTAGTCATTTACGCGTTCTAGTACATGCAGAACATGTCGAAAAGCTAGGTGATCTTACAGATAGGTACCAGATCTGAGGGCGATGAGCTCTCGTAAAGATATGTGCTTGCAACCCGCTAGGGATAGATGGCTTCTTTCTCAATAAGGTGATGCGCGGGAAACTATAGTTTATATGGCTGAGAAACAAGAGCATCAGCTTTCCGCAAGCCCAGCGACGAGGCTTGCTTTAACTCATGGCAGATTGACCGGAAAGTAGTTCACCGGTTTCCTCTCGCTCAGTCTTCGACAAGGCGTAGAGCCTGCTGGCGAAATTTCTGACCGGTTCAGCCTCGCTTACGGTCCATCGTCACTATTGTCCCACAAAGTGACCTCATTTTTGGCACTAGGTCTACAGCAATGCATTAGAATAGATCATGAACATAATAATAGTTTGGATGTTCCAGAGAGATGAGGCCTTGGTTTTCGCTGCGTTTGGAAGGGCGAATGCCGAACAGATGAATGATATCTCGCAAGAAGCGGGGCAAAGGTGTTATTTCCTTGCGTTTTCATCACACATTCAAGTGCCAGCTACACTTCGTTCATTCAACAGAAAAGTGTGACTAGAATGCCTACATTTATTAATGCACATGGCATACTAAAAACATATTCGCAGCATATTTGGATGGACACCACGAGTGCATCAGGCTGTAAGGACGCGTCGAAGAGGCTATGCGAGCATGTGCAAGGATTAGATCCGCAACATGCCCACCAAACGAGCAGACCAGCAGCCATCACCGACTATTCCCATCATTAAAAGTACGGCTGTGTCGATGGTCAGCATACAAATCGTTTGCGCCCGGGACGATGACGCAAGCTGTGAGATCGAGTAAATAATTAAGTTGCTTAAATTATTATGGAGAGGGGCGTCATCTGACATGACGTAAGTTCCTATGCATGTGACGGCATCGCAAAAGTTTGACGAATGAAAATACGCCCCCATGTAAGGTTATTGCGGCTCAAAATCTTTTTTATCGAGGAAAAAGATTTGTCCAGTACCTTTGTCTCTTACATGTTAGATCGACCAATCATCTAGCGAACTACGGTCGTCTTAGCAAGAGAGGATACGGGAATCCTCTTCGACTCCTTGTATCCTCTTGCACTGCAATCTTTAGCGCATGGGAGGGCTCTTATGGTCCAGAAGTTGAATGACAGAGGCTGAAAGTGAGGTGTTGTGTGAAGATCCCACAGGATGTGTAATCGACGACCTTCAAATCCCCTGAAATATCGTGATACAATAACTAAGAATCTAAACGAAATGTATAAAAAAATTACAAAAGATTTAGCTTCGAATAAAATTACGACTATGTCGGCGAGGAATAAAAGCAATGAAAGGAACATCAGGCACAAAAGCTACACTATATTTATGCTGGTTTGATAAAAAGAAGATTTTGATTCGCCGTGAGATTAGTCATGGAATCACGTGTTGGCTCTTTCACCACATAATCAGACGCACTCCGTTTCACAAATAAGGAGACCGAACCCACAGCGGTCTGCACGGCAACCTGCGAGAATCTAAAATACCGTATTTCTTATCAAAACATTCAGTCTTTTGTAGTAATCACGCGCAACTTTGAAAATTTTCTTATCAGCCCTGGAATTTAATGTGGAGTATATTATTTGAATATATCACTTGTGCTGTATCCTTGATGATCGAGCAAAAAATTCCGTCCCGTCCACATCACCAATTCATTCAAGAAAACACCTAAAGCCTGCCTCGCGTGAGGAATACGCCATGCAACGCTAAGCTGTCAACTTCATGCTTGATTCCAAGGCCCTTGGCTATGCAGATGCTACAGCTTGTTATATGTGTTGTTTTGCGCGATTTTTTTGCTGCAAATACCTTGGAGAAGGGTTTACTAAGGATAACTGAGCCGCCAACATCTTGGCCTCTCGGTTTGTTAGGTAGTACACTGATGCTGACTGCAGTAGGCCGCCTCACCTTCAGCAAGGAACTAGAGCGGTGTGACAGGGCGCACCTTATCATAGAGTTCATTGGCAGGTCTCCTGCTTTTCAGGGCGTCGCTGCAGCTGTTACAGGGCTGCGATGTCGACCTCAACCCCTTTATCGTGCAGGCAATGGACTAGATCACGCACATGCACGGAATACTGTCGAGAGGTTCAGAACTTATTCCTGGAATTTGGTTCGGGATTGGGATCCCCATGTGCCCAGCGTACATGTGGAGAAATAGGCGGGGGGCTGGGCGGTTAAGCGACACTGAACGACCAGAAAGGCGGCATAAGCAAGTATCTTTGGATCGTAACATGAGTTTCTATAGAATTGCAAGAAATAGGATATTCGAGAGACAAATAGCAAGGCCTTGGACGCGTCATCGTTTGGGGCGGTAATTAGACAGACTAGCGCAGCGATGTTTGCTAGCGATATTCTGACTCCATAATGCAAGCCACTTGTGTCCTCCTCCATCCCCATGCACCGTGCCAGTTTCAACTGTGCTGCTGGATACGGGGGAACGAATCAAATCTCGGCAACCACTCTCCTGAGTATTTGCAAACTAGATACCAATGCCGTCCCCGTGATCACTAAAAATCATTAAAACGATGGGATGCCTAAGCATGGAAGTCATCAAAAATGGTATAATTTAATTACAGTCTAGTGCCTTCTCTCCACATACACACGCCAGCGTTTCAAACTGTTAATGCTCTGCCCTGGCTCGTGATCACGGTCAGGATTTAATATCCAAATCCGACGATGTCTGCAGGATTGTCTGCTGTGGTAGAAAATAAACTTTGAATTTTATTATGACGAGAAGCCAACGCTACAAGCGGTAAAGGCCACAAAGCTCAAGAGCTGGGCTGTCCATGTCCGGCAGTGCAACAGAGTCCAGTCTCTACGATGCTTGTGATTTTCCATTTTTCAAGGGAAGTAAAGAAATATTGTGCATTCGTGACATCAGTCCGAAAGCACGCCCTAGATGAAGTCTAGATACATTATTATCATGCAACTCAGACAGATAAAAGGGAGAGAGAAAGGTTGAGCTTACATAGTCACCCCCTTCACTTGGGTGCCGTTCGTCATGCTCGCTTAGCAGTTATGCTTCTTCAAGGCATCGGGCCTCTTAAATTTCTTCTTACAGGTTTTGCACCTCACCTCACTTGTGGTACCCTTCACGGTGCAAGAGTACTTCTGGTGGCGGTATAAATTTTGGCGCCCACCATTGGGACGAAATTCTTGCCCGCAGAATTTGCAACAGAAACTTAGCCCATCCGTGAAGCCATTCATTTGGAGATGCATGATACCGCTGGAAGCTGGGATGGCAAGCGGAGCAGTGAGCTCAGTAGGCGAGGGCTTTCGGCGGTTTGGAACGGTATGCGCACGTTTGGTTCCATGTTGTGGCCGAATCTTCTTTTGAACGACCGCTGCAGGTGCTGTGTGTCGATGTTTAGTGACCCTATCAGCATGCGTCTTGTTCATCTGGTGTCCCGTCCGAGTCTGGTCATTTTGCTCCACGATGGGAACTGGGCAGTCAACCTGGGAGCTCTGTAGGCTTTCATCGTAAGCTGCAGGGGTGGTAAAAAGAGGCGGGGGACGATAATAAGGCTGCTGAATCTCATTGCCTGTGGTAGGCATAAGGTACACAGGTGGTATATCCTCATGATTAAAATATTGATGGAATTCTGGGGCCGCATACTGAGCTTGTTGCTGGAAAGGCGCTGGAACAGCCCAAGTGCTGTTTCTAGGAGTCGCGATAGTGTGATTAGATCCATTGTAGTTTAAATGATCATCGTGAACGGGTTCGTCATAAATAATATTTGGCTCTGTGATGTAGCATGGCCCCGGAGCGGATGGCCAATTTGTAAAGTGCGTGGCCATGGAAAATGGAGGACTAAATAATAAGACAGGAGTAGGGGATTTGCAAGTTGATGTTATGGGGTCCGTGAACGTTCGATACGGCGTGGGCGATTGTCTACCAGGAAAGCGGGCGTCTAATCGGAGGCTAGCTAGGTTATTGAAAGTAGTAAACGAAGGCTGCTGGCTGAGCTCTGTAGCCATGTCAAGCGAGCGACAGCTCCGAGCCCGATGCTTCCTATCTTCGTAAGAAGGTGGTGGGTATCTGTGTACAAGCTGATTAAATACAAGCGAATTAGGTGGGGAGCAGCGAGAGACACTGACTGGGGCCTGAAGGCAGAGAGGTTTGAGCCGGTTCGAGATCTGACAGGCCATCGGTTAGGGATCATTGTGAGTTGCTGGATAATGAGGCTCTTTCACAGGTTAGAAGCTTTACGTAGTTATCTCTTCTTCGGATGCAAGCCTACGAACGACTAATCCTGGAGGATACCGCGCAACACCACTGAAATGTGTTTGGGATACTAAGCAGAACTAGAGCGCAGGAGGGATATATTATATTCTCAGCCGAGATAGAGTAAACGCCGTCTTTGATAGGCATTTGGCGTTGAAGGATTCCAACTCTAGGGGGGCGGGGTGACACAAAGGAGTGTCGGTTACGCGATCATCGCGGTAGGGCACTTTGTCAGGATTCCCTGTCTTCAAGAGAGTGCGCCCTGAACGGCGCGCCGGCAGACGGATAAGGAGACTCCCTAGTGCAATCAACAGAGGCCGGGTAAGATCCATCCAGCGCCAGAACGCTTGGGTGCCGCTGGTAGAATCTCATGGACGGCGAGGGATACAGCATACGAAGTTGTAAGTCGCCACCGAAAGCCATGTATAGACTAAATGGTGGGGGTGAGGGGATGAGAGGGCTTCGGACGACATCGGATCTAACCGGTAAGGGCGAGCTGGAGAGTCCTTCCAATGCAAGCGAAACATAATTTCAATGCTTTCGCCTGGCCGTAGGGTTTTCCATCAGTCATGAAGAGGTAGTGAAACATATTCAAGATCCGTTGGACGTCTCGGCCGTTGTTGATGACAATATTTTCGATTGGCTGTAGCATCGGCTGACTGAGTTCGCAGGCCCGACCATATGCTTTTGGATAGGAGTCCAACTCGCGGACCGGAAAGCATCGCCAAATACGCCGGTCTTGAGGAGAAAGCAACCAGGGGCCAGGTTCTGCACTGGTATGAAACACGCCGCGAGTGCGTTGTCATGTCAAAGCGGTAAGACTGCTAAGGTGACCCAATGATGGACCGGTGTCTGCTCTAGTCAATCCAGCATATCCTAACTGCTTAGAGCGGGGGAGGGACTAACGAAACAAACATTCTAAGACAGGTGTCGAACGCGAAATCCTGCTAGCCTAGGGTTACGGCGTCAACCAATGAGGAAAATTCACGGTCTCGGGTGGCCAAGCATTTCCAGAGGGCGACCTCGACGAGAGTGCGGAAGCGGGAACAGTAAGTCCACAGCAAAACGGCTGAAGACTCAAAACTGGGGACCATACTGTATAAGACGGTCTGGGGACCGCAGCCTTCTCGAACTCAGCGGGGCATACCGCCCCTTGATATTGACCGGATATTCAACATCATGCCGTTCTTCGGATTACTTTTCAGGAAGGCTGTATGCGCCTTTGGATATTGGCGGCGTTGGTGGGCGCACGGCTAGATTGCCTTCACAGCCTTGCGACGTTCCACCAGATCAAATCAGTATGCGATCAAAGCACTACACTCTCGTTCCGCATCAACGCACTACTAAATCGCGCGCATAACGGCCTTTGTCAATTCCCATCTTGTTTCAAACTTTATCTCGCTGTGTTTGACCTCGAGAAACCCACTCAAAATAAGGGCCACCGTATTCATGCAATTCTAATATTACCATGCGTCATGTCGCCTAAATAGGCGCCAGGTTGGGAACAAACAGCCGATCTCGCTGAAGTGGTGGGTGGCAGCCTTTTTGTGCGAACCATTGAAGAGAGGAAGCCACCCACCTCCGATGTTTTGTTTGCCTTGAGGTCAGGTGGCCTTGCGTTGACATCAAAAAGAAATGCAAGGTGTTGGAGGTTAATCATGGCTCACGATAGATGGCCTACCCTCTTTCAAGGCGCATCAAAAGAGATGCATGAACACTGAACAAACAAAAGGTTACGAGGTCTCTCAGAAGTGGTCATGTATAATCTCAGTTCTGGCTTTTGATTTCGCGAGCACACACACACCCGAGGGTATCATTTAAAAAAAGAATGCACCTCGGCACCTGATCATTGAAATGCCATACCTGCCATTTTCAGCTTCCGTTTCTGCAGCTTACGCATGTCCTACGAGAGTCAGCTATACTGTCTGCTTCCCAGACGACCAAGTGACTTACTTGCTCGATAGTGCCTTTCACCACATACCGCGTTACCTGAACCGACTGTGCTTGGCCGATACGCAACGCGCGCGCAATAGCTTGTTTCTCTACACTCGGGTTCCACTGGGGCTCTACGATAAAAACACGGTTGGCGATAGCCAGGTTCAGTCTAATCGTCACCCGTCAGCACAGTGCAAGTCATAAGATGTGAGCAGACCTACCCTACGGCACCGGTGCCTGTAGTCATGATCAAGATGCGAAGCTTTGGATCCTGCGCGAACTCGTCCAGAATCTTCTCGCGCTTGGCTGTAGGGCATTCACCGTCGATTCGGCGGTAGGTGATGGATGCTTCTCGAAGGTGTGTGCCAATGAGATCAAGTGTGTGTGTCCAACAAGAAAAAATGATACTGTCAAGACCCAGTTAGCAACCATTTACGAACCATTTACGAATTTAATACCTCTTTGTACTGTGCAGATCTTGCTTGACATCTGCCATCAAAGCCTCGATCTTCGATGAGCGACCCTGCGGCTTGAAGTACTTCTCCTCCTCCAACCGATGCGAACTATACAGCGAGCCCGAGTGCCGTTTAAGAAGGGAAGGGCAGAGTGGGCAGACAGTAGGCAGATCCTCTTGTCCTTGAGGCTTACTCTCTTCGAGACAGCCAAGGCAAAGAATATGGCGGCAGTATGCATCGAATCGTCGGAATACTGATCCCTCGCCCATCAACGGCATCCTCTCTTTGCATACCGAGCATGACACCTCACCGTCCTTACCCATCCATACCGCCACCGCCTCCCGTTCGTCGAGCAGATCCAGTTTTCTTCTGGTCCATGAAAATGGTTGTTGGTACGATCCATGGTTGCAGAGGATTCGCAGTTGAAGCTGGACTTGAAACAATCTGAATGGGCTATCAAAGTTGAAATCGCTCGCTTGGTTCTTCGAGAATCGGACCATCATCTTTCTTGTCTGTTCATATTGCAACCTTTCTTCGGGAGAAAACTCGATCTCCCTGGTGCAGGGGTGTTGGTCTGGAAGGTGAAGAAGGTCCTTCGTGCGACGTAGACAGAGAGCATCAAGTAGCTGAGTGAAGCGCTGGACTGCTAGTTCGCGTCGCTTCCCGCCCTCATCAAAAGGTAAAGCAATGAACCTTCGGAATGTGGACATGTTATGGAATGGCTTGATGCGAATAAAGGCGAACAAGGATCCGATGTCCTCAAGGCGATTCTGTATCGGGGTTCCAGTGAGACACCAACGAGAACGCGCCTCAAGTTCATGGACTGTACGATATAGCACAGTAGACTGTCGACGTACGATGTGTGCTTCGTCAAGGACCAGCCTATACCATTGGATGTTTCGTAGGGGATGTTTACCACGAGAAGAGTCTGCGTACAGGGTATGATAAGTAGTGATCACAATATCCGAATTGGAGAGTTCCTCTGGATCATTTTTACGATTTATGCCGTGATATTTGACCGTCCGTAAGGCGTTGCGAATTCGGTCATCAAAGTGATGCTTCATCTCTTGAAACCACTCGTTGATCATCAGGTCTGACGATGCAATGATCAAAGTAGCTCTTGAACGACGCCTCTCGATTTTGAATTTCAAAGCTTCCACTGCGGCTTTGTCCTTGGCCGCCCATTCATGAGCTTCTGAGAGGGTCCTCAAAATCAGTGCTAGAATGCTTAGACTTTTTCCCATGCCCATTTCATCAGCAAGAATACCACCTCCAATCTCCGAGAGAGGTTGAGGGCTTGGATTGTTCGTAATGACATGCCGGTGGCATTGCCGTCCATCTTCTTCACTAACTCTCCAGAGGCTAAACTCTTCAGGAATCGGACCGCTTTCACGCTGACACATGAAATCTAGAGCCTGCCTTTGGTGATGCAAAAGTTGTGTCTTCAAACGCTCATCTCCCTCCAAGCCATCGAGCTTCTGGTTGCGCGTGAGCGAAGAATAAATTGTGTTGATGGTCTTTTGGAAAGCCTCTGCCTTGTCGGCCTCGCTCTCTTGCTGCTTCTCTTCTTTCTTCATCAACGTTTGATCTATAAAGGGCTGCTGAAACTGCACAAGTTTCAGTATATGAGGATTGTCATAAGATATCCCCGGACGTATATAGTCGGGCCGTTGCAGGTAGATTTTATTATGAGACAACTGTTGGCCGATAGCACGAACTAAGCCTTGGGACCCATAGACATTGACATGAACTCGAACAATAGCTTCTTTGTCGGTCGTAGCTCTCAATATGGTATCGCGAATCGGCATAATCGGAGCAAATACCTCAAATTCGAGGTAGTAATTCTGTTTGGCGATATCATTAAGAGCTTGTTCAAGTTGGATGTTGGCTTCTCCCAAGGCTGTTCCGTCCTCGAAGAGGATTCTAAAGCGCTCTTCCTGCTGAGAAAGACTCATTTGATAAAAGCCTGGTAGCGGATGGCCGCCGCCGGAGCTTAATTTCGAGTCAACAAGCGACATATCTCCAATAAGCCGGACTTGTGCATTAAAGATCTATACAAGTCAGCGAATAGGTATGACTACGGAATTATAGCTGTACCATTCCATAACAAACTTGATCTACGCTAATTTCAGGCGTCGTGATCGTAGAAGTTAATTGCGAAGATGCATTCTCTTCGGTCCATTGCCGGACTTGCTCCTGGTCGTCAAGGAGTGAGGACGTCACCTCAAAGCAAGATGAATACTGCTCATTTTCGTAATTGATGATTTCAGGGTCAGTCGCATTGGGTAATATGCTGTCCAGGCCAAGAAAGCCGTTGAGATAAGTATCCCAGGACGGGTCTTGAAGAATTGGTGTAGTGCTAGTCGGCGTTAGGAAGGTTGGTCAGGTTGCCAGCAGTGAGCATCATACTCGATAGTAATACCATTATCATCCCAGCCCTCTAGCGGGCGATGGCTAACGTATGCGCCCACATCATCGTCGTGGTTTAGTAGATGCTTGAGTGACATAGTGCAATATGGGTGTAAGCATAAAGCGGCTAGCGCGTAGCATCGGTGTCTTGGCAGGATCTACCTCTGCAAGCGTGTCTCGACAACAAAAACCACCCCCATACACAGAGCGGGTGTGAGTTAAGCCGACTTCATTGCGTCAGATATTGGATGGATGCTGCCTCCTTATCTCAGCCGACATGTGCTGGGCTCAGCCTTACCTCTTGGCGTCAAAATGCTACGGCCGTGGCTGAGCGCGCGGCCTGCGTCCATGCGCCACAAACCACGGTCTTCACCGGTCGCTATTCAGCCTCGTCAGTCGTGCTTCCCCGCCCAACACTTGTGTGCTGTCGACCTGTACGAAGCCATTTTGTTCTTTTTGCAAGTTGAATGCTGCCCATAAACGATCGCTCCGGCTTTAGCTGTCTCCAAGATAGACATGAGTGGTTACACATCTGTCCCCTCTCTTCCAAACTCTCAGATCAGCCGCGCTTCCACTGCAGCCTTGTCCCAGCAGTCTACACTTGTTGGAAGCAATGCGTTCCGAGGAGCAGTTTCAAGGTTTAGGGCGCGGCTATCTGGTACAGAGTTGACAGAGTTCAAAAGCACAACATACGAGATTTTATGCCATGAGATCATGCGAATTCAGTACGAACAGGAGGCGAAAAAGAGCATGATGAACTTGGGGCGTATTCAATCATTTCTGGAGGCGATGCATCAATTCTCAAAAACTATCGAGGTCTTTCTTAACGTATCCGATGCAGTCGCGTTTGTCTGGGGGCCAGTAAAATTCCTTCTTCTGGTACGAGCCATGGTCATAGCTCCGGTCTTTTGTGCTTCCAACTAACGTCAACAGACAGCTAGTGTCGTTACAGATTCGTTCGAGACCTTATTGGATGCTTATTATCAAATCGGTGAGCAACTGCCTCTGCTTCAGGAATACGAGGATATGTTCGATGGCAACCCACACATGGTGCTGGCTCTGGAGTCGATGTATATCGACATTCTTGAGTTTCACCAGCAAGCTATGCGTTTCTTCTCAGGCGGCCGTAGGTGCTCTCCACTGGGAAAGCATTGATCATCGATAACTTTTGGCTAGGCTGGAAAAAGTTTTTTCGGTCGATGTGGAAGGATTTTGATGCAAAATTCAATGGGATACTGAAAAGTCTAGCACGCCACAAAGACTTGGTGGAGAGTCGTGCAACAGTTACGCAATATCGTGCCTATCGAGATGACATGGATGAAATGAAATCGAAGTTGGAGGAGTTGATCACAGAACAAAGAGTAAAGAAAATGTCGACCGTGAAAGAATGGCTTGCAGCAGGCAGAGTGCAAGAGGAGGATCACGAAGGCTTCCAACTGGTTCGATCCAAATATCCGAGTACCGGGAAATGGATTCTCGGAAATAAATCGATTGAGCCTTGGATGAAACCTGGTGGTAAGTTCTCATACCTCTTAGTTCAGACTTCACTGCCAGATGTAATAGGAACTAACATGCTTCAGATCCTGGCTCGCCCTTGATTTGGTTGAACGGAATTCCTGGTGCAGGTAAATAATCTCTTTCTGCGATTGCAGTATAAATGTAGCTTACTGAAAATAGGAAAAACCATCTTGGCTTCCACCATTATCGAAGAATGCCAAAAGGACAATAATTTCATCACTGGTTATTTCTACTGCCATTACGAAATCCAGGGGTGCAACACTGCAGTAGGAGTCTTGAAAGGTCTGGTCTACCAACTTCTTAATCAGCATCCTGACCTTCTTCCCCATTGCTACACAAGGCGAACCACTAGCGGTGAGCCCGTTCTCCGATCTTTACAGATAGCGAAGAATCTATTTGAAGACTTTAGCTCCATCCAAGAGAAGATGTTTATCATTATTGATGGAGTTGATGAATGCGAGAAAAACGAGCAGAAGCAGTTGCTAGAATTTCTCGTTGACATCGTTTCTCAGTGCGATGTTACTGAAGCGGGGAAACTCCGAGTCATGATCGTCAGCCAGGATACCCCGGAGATACGCAAAGCGCTCCACAGTTCGTCAACCGGAAAGGTCGTACCGACAATTGTCTCACTTTCCCCTGAGGATAACGAGGACGACATCAAAACTTACGTTTCGGGCTGGGTCAACCGTATCGCGGCCAAATTTGATCTTATTGACGAAGGTCATAAAGAATACCTTCGTCACCTCACAGTTGCTCGAGCTAAGGGTACGCGCGATCAACATAAGTAGATTCAACAGCTGATTGCATTAGGGATGTTTCTATACGCCAGGTTGGTGCTTGAAAATCTTTTCCAACAACTTACAAAGGAGGATTTCATGGATGCTGTTACCAATCATTTTCCAGATGGCTTACAGGAAGCGTAAGTTTGTTCACTTTTTCGGCTATCTCTACTCACGTTGTCGAAAACATAGAAGGCTGACGATACAATACTCATAGATATGCAAGGATCGTAGATCGCATTAAGCGCGACTTTCGTCTAGAATGGCCAAGAGCAAGGAAACTGTTAGGCTGGATGGTATGTGCTCAACGACAGCTGACCTGGAAAGAAATCCAAGTGGCATTATCCATAAATACCGATGAGCAGACTATTGAATTCGAAGACCGCAGACTGCGAATGCATATATATGACATTTGCGGCTCCCTAGTCTACGTTTCTGGCCATCGCGTTTCTTTAGTGCATAGCACAGCAAGATAGTAAGCGTTGCGTTTCTTCATATGTTGCTTTACTGATTCCCTAGCTATCTTACGAGATTCACCGAAGGAATCCACCAACCTTCAATTGAATGCGAGCTCGCCACTCTTTGTTTACAATACCTTACATTTCCATGTTTTAAATCCGATGAGCAGGTCAGCAAGCCGGACCTACACCGAATGATGCTTCAAGGCTATTTTGCTTTTCAGGACTACGCGATCGCAAAATGGTTCCACCACGTCACGGCGTTCATTAATTCTGGACCTGACCTCTTGAAAGACTACGCAAAATCTGAGGAGTTGTTGAGGGGAATTTCAATAGCGATTGATGATTTCTTAGAATTTTACCAAGAAGAAAATTTCCACAGTGAAAAGAACCTAGTTGCTGAATGTCGAACGAGCTGCAAGCCGTTCGAAAGTCAAGAGTTCTTCGAGGACATGGTATCGTTGACAAGCCATATCTACATATTCCAGAAAAAAGGATTTGACGCGCGGCACAAGGTCAGTATTAAGAAGCTTGAGATGGCCCTGGAGCGCAATCGCAAACTTATGGAAGAGACCGCACCGAAGCTCGTAAGCAAGGATTTAAGCCAATTTGAGCAGTTTTACGACAAAGAGCGACCTTTCAAGTGCAGCAAGATCACGTGCATGTATTTTTCGGAAGGCTTCAAAGATGCGAAGATCAAAAAACGACACATCAACATCCACGAGCGACCTTTCCAGTGCGAAGTGGCTGACTGCCTTGGTGCGGAGGGCTTCACCAATTCCAAAGATTTAGAGAAGTAAGCTCGCCATATATTCGGTCTATCTAGTCATGTTCTAATGGTTTATCAGACACACGCGATTGTTCCACCCAGAAATCAGCGATCTCGGGCAGCGATTCAACGCGGCAGCGGACAAGCGCGCCAAGGCAACACATACTTGCACGTTGTGTGGCAAGTCATTCACACGCAAACTCATCTTGCAAGACCATGTGAACAGTCATAAGGGGATTCGGAGTTATAAGTGCGAGGAATGCCAGAAGGCTTTTACGAGGAAGAATGACCTCACAAGGCACAAGAAGATTCACGGATGAATGGCGGGCAGCGCTGTCGTCAGCTTTGCTTGTTAAATTTATGTGGAATGTCTGGTTCTATCCTGAATATGTCCTGCTTCCATTGGTGCAGCGATCTAAACTCCGTCACATCGCACGTCGTTAAGGCAGAACGCTGTGCTTAAATGTCGCTACGAGGCCGATCAAATCAAGCGTGAACAAAACCCCAACAGCCTGTAGGCTAATTTTATTAAAGAACCAATCGCCATGCCATAAGCTCAGGTGTAAGCCCAAACTCAAAGACACGTGCACCTGCAAGTCCATCATGCAAACATTGAGGTGCAGAGAGCCTGCGCTATCGCGGTTTACTGGCTGGGGTGCTTTAGCGGTGCCAAGCGGCCTGTGGCTTTGTGCGCCCACACGGTTCCCGAATACATGGCGACCTTCCGTACATGGTTCACCGGAAACAGGCGGAGCATTGCACGAGGCGTAATCTAGGCAGCAATCAGATTACGACGACTTCTTTGCTGCGCCACCTATCTCGTCGCCGACGCTAAAGATTGCAGTGCAACACTAGGACCTACATACTTGCGCATAGGTCACCTTCACGATATCTATCATTAAGCTACTAGACTATTGATAGCGGAGCTCTTGCAATTCTTCCCCCTCTCGACCACATTAAGCTACTTGACCATTCAATGCGGAGCTCTTGCCCATACGAGTACTATCTACTCAAGATAAATATCTCTTAGGTAAACTAATATTGAGATAGTTACTAAGAACAGACTTCTTGAAGCTTAATATTATTCGTATATAGACTTTTCTTGATGTTGTAGTACGCTAGGAGAGCTCAGCCATCACAGAAATCGTTGTTCCTGCCATGTTTGATAACACGGCTTACAACCTCAAGTATATAATCAATCTCTTTATTAATCTATTTAAATAGGGAGATTCTCCTAATACTGCACCTATTACTACTAACCTTATACCTTGCATATAGATTGTAGTATCTCCTTAATAATATGGCTCCGGATCTATAGCCAGGTACGAAGTAAAATGATGCTGTTATCCAAACGACGATCATTTCAATGCCAAGTCAAACAGGTTGCTGTGCAATTGTGGTCATCGAAATCTTACAATTGCGCCGTACAGAGATAAATGTACACAATCCTTAACCACGCCGCTTAAAAAGCCTCGAAGCCATCTGTAAAATTATTTAAATAAAAAGTCTCTCGGTTGGACCAAAGCAAGTGAAGGGCCTTTCCTCTTTCTCAGATTCCCGAATCATCCTGCTCGATGGAGTGACTTTCAACGTAAGAGCTCCAAGCATCGCAAGTATCCGTCATGGACTTTTCCGCAATGAGTGGTACCAGTTCGCTGCGACGCTCTACAAATTGCAATCCAAAGCCCTCGCTGGTGTGCCACCCGATATGGCAATGCATGAGCCAAAGACCTGGATTGTCGCTCAAAAAGGCGATAACGAGGTACCCTGTGCTTGGAAGCATGGCAGTATCCCTTCGCGGTGGATTCTCCAGGTTCAGCATCACGCTGCTGTTGTAAGTGCCGGCACCCTGGGCGAGAAAGAAGAAGTCGTGGCCGTGCAGATGAATAGGATGGGGAACGCCTAGGGTAGTATGGATAGCCAGATACACCCACTCCTCATCGTTGATTTCGATGACAGCGTTCGAGGCTTCGAAACTAAGATCGTTGTTGTACACCATCCGAATTGTCGGGTTGCTCCAGTCAACCAACATAGTTGTTGAGTTTAGGTACCATCTGAATAAACTGTTCTCGTTAATTCCAACTGTCGCATCTTCCGAACTATCATATGATGCACCGCCTACGGTCTTTGATACGTGCGGTATGAGGTTGGATGCGGGTATGTCTTCACAGCTATCTATGTACGAATAGCCCGTTGTCGCTGGGGTTGCAGTCGAATCGCCATAGTAGATGATACCTTGACGTAATCATTAGCTCGATAATCTATCTGCATACAAGGTTTGGAAGGGCACCGAACTTACCCTTGATGTTATCAGAATTTTCGGTAGCACTGCAGGCTGACTGTGGGATTGCTCGAACCCAGAAACTGTCTGCGACCGAGCCCTGATTAGCGGTGATGATTACATCGTATCTTTGTCCTACAATACAGGTTAGTTTCAAGCGCCGCTTTTGATAGATGGAGGTACATACCCATGCCAATGCTGATAACTTCAGTCTCAAAAGGTGTGATGGGGACTAGATCATTGCTGATGACGGTCATGGTGTGATTATCAATGGAGAATTTGAAGAACGTATCCACCGCTGCATTTACCAAGCGAAGCCGATAGGACCTGCCTTCTGTCCATGTAGCATTCCACCTATGTCCAGTTTGTGAGGTGTCGCCATCATTTCCGTAGACATTGGTGCCATTAAGCAGGCCGTTTTCAAGCGAAGGAGGGCCGTTAACTTGTGCGTACGTCCAGAGTTCGTCTACTGTTTGATGACTCCAGTCATTGAGAAACATGATACCCATATCTTCATCGTAGTTGGCTGAGGCAGGCCCATTGATAATGATGCCCCCGAAAACGCCCTCCCATGCTTGCAACGCAAAGTGAGAGTGGTACCATGTTGAACCGTACTGAAGAGCTCTCCATGTATAGGTGATCGTTGATCCAGGTGGTGTCGGACATTGAGTTATGGATACCACACCGTCGTTTTGGTAAGTGTAATTCTGCCGAATACCGTGGAAATGAATGCTGGTACCATTCGTGGAGGTCGATAGAGCATTTGAGACGTGTACTACGACGGTGTCACCTAGAACAAACCCTTGTCAGCTACCATAAAAACTATGAAAAGGTTGTCCTGGTGCTTACCCCAGTCAGCGAAGATGGTAGGTCCTGGAATGCTTCCATTGATAGCCATCGCACTTCTCTGAACCCCATCTGGTGAGACGACGACGTCTGTGAGCTCAAGGTAGTATTCTCTGGTCACTCCTGTGTCTGGAGCTTCTGCCTGATAATCGGTATCCAGATTGAAATCGCACCACTGAGATCGGGTTTCCGGTGTGTTGCCACTGCAAACGTCTCTGGGATAAACAAGACCCACAGAATCTTCAGGAGTGGGAGAAGCATTGCCCAGGTGGAAATTTATATAAAATATGGCAAAACACAGAAGATTGATCATGGTAAAGGCGGCCATTTGTATTCAGAGACCAGACTGAGCGTTCGGTAAAGGAGTTTGAAGCAGTTGTAGTGCGATCTAAGAACTCTTATACATCATCTATTCGGCACTTGGCATTCCTCCTTTGCTAACCCTTTCCTACCACCTGTAAGATCTGTTTAACCTTGGCCAAACAATAAATCCATCGACTGTTCTCTGATAACGCTCGGATGCATGAATATTTCTGGCACGGGATGTTGGACCCTGTAATGACCTAAGACCTAGCATGGTACCCACGCGAAGCTCCCGATTGCTCCTTAGTCGCCCTGAACTGAAAAAAATAAAGACTACTGTGGTTTTCCCCCCTGTTGTTTATTCCCTGCTAGCGTGCGCCACCATGTGCAGAGGTCTTCACTGTGAAGAAAAGCACTCTTTAAGTTCTAAAACGGTTAGAGTGTGGTGGCGCACGCTAGCAGGGGATGAACAACAGGGGGGGAAAACCACAGTATACATTTTTTTCCACACCAGGAAATTATTGGGGCTGTAAGTTGACTGTTTACTTTTTTTCCGGGCGTACTACGGTAATTTTAGTGGGACCTTGCCTGATTTCCAATGGACCGCGTGGCCGATAGATCCACCATGTATCGACGGTGACGAATGCCTTACACATTTGAAACAGTAGGCAATAGTCGGTAAATAGGAGCATGGTCACTAATAGAAAAACCAAATGTTGGACAGTGGCCTCAACCAGTGAACAAGCTGTAAAGGATTCATTGTCACTCCACCTCAGTACTCATTCATAGCACAATTTCAATTCCGCTTTTCCCTATGAAAGGACGGAATGTCGGAAAGTACGTACGCCGATATGTTGGTTGGCTTGTGCGCGTATTACGGAGGAAGCGCTCCCCGAAATAGGTTGCACGATTCCCGATCAGGTAATGTCAGCTATACTTCTGCGGCCCTATCTAGAAACAGATCCACGTTGGCCCCAGAAAGGCGTTACATGACTCAGTCGTTGCGTACGACGCTTCGTGCGAGTAGGAAGAAGCGTCAATGTTATAGGCTGAAAGCTGTAGGGTTCTTGCTGGATGTCAATTCGGAGATGTCGGCGAAGGATGCAATGCGTAAGTTCGAGGGGGATAACGACTGTATACACGTATAGTGTCCAAAGCCCAATAATCCAATGTAATCTCCACCTCTTCTTGCTCTTTACTAAAGTATTTCTTGGTCCCCGCCGAGAGCGCTCGCCAACAATATCCTTCTCGTTGTTGATCAAACCAGCAACATATCCTCGCCGTCATCATGAAGTTGTCTCTACTCCTTGCTGGTCTCCCATTCGTGATGGCAATCGAACCAGTCAATATTCCGCTATACGCCTATGGTCCTGGCAAAATAGGAGGCTTTGCGGTTGTCAACATCGATGGTTTGCCACACCACCCTCTTAAGACACATGGCACTAAGACTCACAGGCTACGCATACATCAGTGGGTCGTCTGCAGACCAGCTGAACTCATCTGTTTCTGAGGCTAATTGTACGTACTGATTAGGTTCCCTTTTTTTACAACGGCTTTTCTCGTTATTGCCCTCAGCTGACATTGTTGACAGTCACTTCTTCGGACAATAGCTTAATGGTCAACACCAACAATGAAACGCTGTTCCTTCAGGTCTCAACAGAGTCCGGGGAGATCCGCTTCGGGAATAATTCTGCGAATGCTTCCTTGATTACTACCGGATTCGGCTGGTACGGAAAGACCTTGTTCATCAACGTTGACAACATCATGGAGACACTGTGGTATGCAAAAAGCGCGGGTACAAACCTTTATCAACTGGTTTGGAACGATACTACAGCGATGCCTGTTACTGTTAGGAACAGTGCTCCTTCCCATGCGCTCGATTAGACCTAGTCAGCTACGACTATAAACAGTGGCACGAAGGCGCTGTAGTTATCTCATCTCGTGAAGATTTTTAACATCTATCTGTTGTTGACGTCACTTGATCGAATTTAATAAAGAAATTTCCAGAGCTTAACGCTGAAGCGTCCGGTGATTATGTCGCCTTGTGCCGGCGTGCAGTCATTAGATATGGCATCGCGTCAGTGTAGCCTTCGGTAATCTTCGTAAATCCGAATCGGTTAAAAGCGATGGCTTTTATTCATGATAATACAGCTTCCCATAAAGATTAAGCATAATACAAATTTGGGGCAAACCAACCTCGATCGTGCGGGCGCTATACCTGCTACTCTTGGCGTGTTTTCCAGCACACTTGTGACCCGTATCCTTGTACTTAGTAGGAAAAGTAAATTCCAGACCAGGAACAAGGGATTATAATTTTTTCTCCTAAACTAGTAGCTACAACTAGAGATTGTAATGCACACGACTGTGTCTCCCCGACTTGGCACGGAATTAGGCCATCTACTCTGCAGAGATTTTATTCTGGAGAAGATACACGGGACTGTACACAAAGCTTCAAAATCCGTAACTATCCACTGTACAGGAACCAGTAGCATGTCTTGTGATGATAACTTCTATCATGGTTCAAGATGGCGGCAAAAAAATTTCTGTTGGGCAGTGTGCACTGTCGTTCAAGTCTGTAGATAGTTGCGTTTACTTGCATTCTATCTCCTTTGGCCCAGCCAATGCAGCGCGAATCGGTAATTCATTACCGGCGCTTGGATTTCCAACCTCATCTCGGTGCAAGGGCTAGAACATCAGTGATCTCGCCACTATCTCTCGACCGGATTTCCCACCACCGGTATTCCGCTGCATCATGATATCAATGCGGGAAAGGCCGACTGAACCAAACGATATTCCAAGTGCGCACCGGCCGAGTGAAAACTGCCCCTCGAGCATGAAACTCACTAACAAGCCATCCAGCCTGACGTCTCTGCACGGAGACCAGAGCAAACAGTGCACCCAAACTCAAAATAGAACCCTCTGTCTGCAGCCAAGAAGTTAGTTTCTAGCTCTTGGGCAGGTTCGTAGCCAATGCGTCTCGACGCGCAAACCCCTTACGTACACCATCGCTTATCATCATCACTACCATTCACTCATTAGTGAAGAAAGGCAAACAGACCACCACCAACTACCGATTGAAATACAAGGCTGGGCATATCGCTTATGCCCAATCCGACCTTTCAGAAGGGATTCAAGATTACAGTCGCAATACTACACGGTGGGGGGACATGGTCCGGCTCCCTTCCCCGCCGAAAGCAACCACCCCGCCCGCCCCTTTTATGCAATGGGTTCCCTTTCCATGTTGTGCCCCTTTCCCTGATGGTAAGAAATGCAGCGAGATTCTTCCCTCCCAGTCTCCGGCCTCGCAGGCCATCCATTTCGTCATTTCATCTCCTTGGAGCTGTCCCGGGCTGTTCTCAACACCATGCAACCCGCGTAGCAAAGCACATTCCGCACACTACCCCCAGTTAACAACCAACAACCTCAAGGAGAAAAAAAAAAAAAAAAAATAGATACCAAAAGTCGAGAGGCATACAAAACATATCGATACTCTGCATTCAAAGTCTTTGTCTTCCTCTGTACTATCTACACACTCGAAAATCATTTTCACAGCGAGGTCCAAAAACACACAAAAGCTGAAAAGAAGAGAGAGAAAAAGAAAGCGAGCCAGAGCAGAGAAGAATTCCAATATCACCTCCCTTTATCCATCCCTCATCCAACTCCCTAGATAGATACGCCTCGCCTATTCAAGAAAGAAAGAAAAAAGAACACCAACGCCACATTCTCTCATGACTGAAATTTAAAAACAAAGAAGAAACCTCTCACCCGCGCATCTCCAGAGAATGATTCCCTTTGCTTACGCCACATAATAAAGCTTCATGGCACTCAACACCCTCTTCCTGCAGACCGGGCAGCTCTCCACCCTCCTCGCGCACTCTAAGCAAGCAACAACGTGCCCGCAATCGTAAAATGCCGCCTCGGCTTCTTCCTCCCAGCAGATCCTGCACAGCCGCTCCGTCTCCTGCGCGCTCTTCCAGTGCGTGACGCCCTCGCCGAACTTGCGGTCGTTGCGCCACCCACCCGTGTACGTGTTGCCCGTCGCGGCCTCGACGAAAGTGCCGGTTCCGTGCTGCTGGTTGGCGACCCACTCGCCATCGTACGTGTCCCCATTCTGGAACGTGTACAAGCCGTGGCCGTGGCGGGAGCCGAGTTGGAAGGAGCCTGCGTACGTGGCGCCGGAGTGATAGATGCGGGCGCCGTGGCCATGCCGGTGGCCGTTGGCATACACGCCCTTGTAGCTCTGCGCGGAGAAGTAGTTGAAGGTGAAGTGGCCGTTCATTCTCGCGGGGAACACGCGGGCTTGCGCGCGGAATTGGAGGTAGGCCGCGAGGTCGGCAAAGGCGGCGCGGGCGGCGAGCGATTCGCGCTGGGCATCTGAGCGAGGCAGTGACGCCACGAGCAGGGCGCCGTTGTGGATGTCATTTTGGGCAAAAGACTTGTGGCGACGCAGGACGCGGACTTGGGCTGTGTCTTCTTCTTCCCAAAGGTCGAGTTTGGTTTCTGAGGAGAGAGAGAGAAGATTCTGGATGGTGGTATCGAGGCGCGTGGATTTGGAGATGATGAAGGAGCCCTTGGGTTCGAGCGTTTGTTTTTCAGCGTCGAACATCTTGATGAAGAAATAGATCTCGTCTGGCGGAGGCTCAGGAGTTCTGGGCCGTGGTGCTTCGACAGGGGGTGCTGGAGGCGTCTGGGGGCGTTCTTCCATAGGAGGGGGCGGTACATCGGATGGCACCTCTGGCGGCGGTGGGGGCGGCTGTGCAACATCTTCTTGGGTGCCACCCATCTCCGTGTCACCAGCACCGCTAGAGACGATAACGTCTACGGTCGGAGGATCAGGTAGCGAGGGAGCATCCACCTCCACCATGGCCGTGTCATTACCTTCTGTAGGGTTGACGGGCGGGGCCGGGGGCATGTCCACTGGCTCTGGCTCGTCTGGCTCACTCATTGGTGTGTCTTCTGGGTGAAGAGCCAACTCCGGTGGTGGTACCTCCATTGACACGGGAACAGGAACGGGAGCCGAGACATCCTCATTCATAGGGGCCTCAGGCGCAGGGGTCTCGTTCGCTGGGGGCTGCTCGGCCTGGTTGCTCTCCTGCATCATGACCTCCATCGCAGTCTCGGGCTCTTTGGGAAGTTCAGGGAGATCCGCGAACCCGATGATGTGCACCCACATCCGCCGGCTCTTCCAAGCGTCTGGCACATCTCCAATCTTCCAGTCTTTCACCTGCTCGGTGAAGCGGTTATAGCTGCCGCTCGAGAACTCCATCTTCCCCACGCTCTGTAAGGCCGGCCGTCCTATTGATCCTCGGGGAGCATCGAGAAACCAGAATTTGATCTGTCGCTCGTCCTTGATCTCCTTCACATCCTTTAATGCGATGGCAATCTTCGAACGGATTTCCTCGCAGCTGTCAGTCGCCTTGAGTGTGAGCAAGCTCGAGAGCTTAGTGGCATCCGGCCGCCACTTTGGATCGAAAGCGTCGTAGAACCCGGGCCCTTCATGCTGCATAAATGCGCTAGAGTCAATAGTATGAAACTGGCGCTCCTCGACCGGCTCGGGATCCGCTGCGATTGTCTCCTCGCTCTTAGCTTGGGGCGCTCGATCTGAGCTGTCCTGAGATAGGCTGGGCGGTGGAGGAGTCGCCGTCTTCGGTTTTGCGAGATACCTGGAAATCCATCCGGGAACTTCCCATTGCTCAGAGACGGCATCCGATGCAAAAGCAGACGGTGCTACATCATCGCGCACGTATAACGCAATGTAAGCAACAGAGTCATTTCCAGTCACTTGTCCGGAGCCGGCCGTGCCCTCATGTTGCGTCACGGCTTGGC